>Ga0123342_1003319_pt1 | contig 25918 bp, 12 predicted proteins | sample Turbeawhitnodule_FD_89960 | JGI IMG/M metagenome (GOLD analysis project Ga0123342, IMG submission 89960) | Root nodule microbial communities of legume samples collected from Mexico - Turtle bean Mexico white nodule | ecosystem: Host-associated > Plants > Roots > Nodule | place: Mexico: Nepantla...
AATTAGATTGTAATTTGGAGAGAGAAACTCCCTATATATTTACTATACATGCAGTGATGTAATATACACATAAGAGAATAAGAAACATTTCTTCTTCTTACCATTTTGTATCATTTTCTTATAACATTGTCTCTATGTAACATCCATGAAACTATGTAATGAGTTGCCTATACTTCTTAGCATTTTAGCACAATTTCCATTTTCAACTCAACAAATTTTAAGCATGTTGTTGGACATACTCATGTTTTTAGTTGTGCCACCAAAGATTTTCTCATCCCCATTCATCATTGCATTCTTGAAAATTATGTTACTTTTATGATTCCATGTGCACCACACAATTGTTACTTGCATACACATTCATATCTAATTTCTTTTATTGTTAACATTTGTCAAACAAAAATTATTCATATTCTATTTAGGATTGTTATGAGACATACTAGTTATTCATATCCGCCTAATAGAGATTTCAAACAAAACATGTTATCTTACATGTAAAGAATAAATGATTCTTTATTGCTGAGCAAAAATAAATAAAAATAAATGATTCATCATTTTCCCACTTCCCCACATAAAGCACGCATCAAAGTAGCCATTGTCACACTCTTCTCTTCTCATTTTTTTTTTTTGTAGATACTCTATTTAACAATATCCTCCACACGAGGCAGGAAGCAAATGGAGTAGCATTATGTTCCATAAAATGTTATAAAAATCATAATCTTCTTCGTTTAAGCTATCCCACATAGAGTATGTGAATCTTACATAGTACTCTCCTATGTCCTCTCCCCGCCACACCTACATATCTTCTTTATCCTGATTTGAACTACACTCGTTCAAATATTGCATCAATATATCAACTTAAGAAGTTCCTATGTTCAGATGTTATCACTTCATACCTTCCTTTGTTGTTGCATCTTTTAAGCTAGAATTGTGGTACTTAAGATTGAGTGGTATGTCCCCAATCCACATATTCTCTCGAAATCTAAATCTTGTGTCATTTTCTACTTTCCAAGACATTAGTGCCGAACCAATCTTCTTGGTCTCCTTTATCACACATCCTTCTTAAGTTCATCCACCACCATGATTTTTTTCTTCCTCGATAAATTTCTCCAAGACCCATTTTTTTCTCTATAATAATTTTCCACAAACTTTTTTCTTTAATAGCTAATCTCCATTTTCATTTTTCCAATAAAGCATAATTAAATATATTAACATAATTTATTATAAAAAAAATGAGATAAACAAAAGAGAAAAGAAGGAAGACAAAGAATATGAGAAGCAATATTTCTTTTATTTTATTTTTCTTGACAAAACAAAGAGTCTGAATATATACAAGCAGTACACTCATTTTAGGTCATACAAAGAGAAACAACTAAGAATTAAAAAACACAAAATTAATATTAATTTTTTTTTCTAAAAATCTTGTATCCAGATTCTTTGTTTTCATTTACTCATAAGCTACCCTTTTCTTTTGGCTTACACAATGATTCTCACTTTACTCATAACATAATAAAGGCTAGACATATATACAAAGAGAACTACTAAGAATTAGAAAAGACAAAATTAATATTAATTTCCTTCTATTTTTACCCATACCATTTTCCTCCTTTCATTATCCCTGCCACCTCATAAAATGTTTTTGAATTTTCATTATCTCCTTTCCTTCCTACCAATATAGGCATTTTAAACAATAATAAATAAAATAATGATAGGGTTGTTATGATAGATTTTAGCATAACACTCTACCTGCAAACAATAATTGGTTGTCTTCCATCTCATTAATTTCTTTAAAATCCTTTTAACTATCTTCTGCCACATTTTACTCCTAATAGGATTGTCTTCAATTTGTATTCTCAAATATGGCATATCTATCCCAAATTAGTTGTGTTCTATTTTATTATTGAAAAAATTGACCTTCAAAAATAACCTTAAAATGTACTTTATTATGGTCATGATGTTTTTCACATTCTCCTTTACACAAAAATAACATATCATGAGCAAATTATTTTAAGACACCAAAGCTTACACCCCTGCCATTCCTGTTATGTCACTGAAATTTTAGCAATGATTTCCTATCGTTTCAATCTGTTTATCTTCAAATAATATACCCATTTGGACAAAACATCAACTTCAGGACCAATTTCATCTATGGTTCATGCTAAATTTTGCTAATTGTAAGCCACTTCACATTCACACCATCAATAATTTCATTGTAAAGATAAAAATATATCACTTTAATATAAAACTTACAAAAATAAAAAAAAAATGAAATATACAATTAAAGAATATATAAATATCATTATATATTTGATAACAAAAATACAAAATTAAAATATATTTCTTTTAACTAATTGACTCATACACTAAAAAAAAAAGTTATTGAAATAAAAATCAATTTTAGAGATAAAAAATAATTAGTTGCTATAATGACTAAATTAGAGATATTTTAGGGACTAAATAAATTTTTGGTTTCTGAATTAATTTCTATTATTTGGTTTCTGAATTAATTTCTATTATTTGGTAGCAAAAACCTTGATAGCTAATTAGATACCAATTTAGAAACTATTTAACAATGATAAAAATTAATTTAGAAACTAATTTTTTTTAGTTTCTAAAATACTCCCTAATTTAGTTACTATTGCAACTAATTATTTTTTGTTTCTAAAAATTGGTTTCTATTTAAGAATCATGTATTACAATTTATTTGATAATATTGAATTAAGTTTAAAAGTCTATTTATTGAGTAAAGAGATTAAAACAAGTTTTGATCTTCAAATCAAAGTAACTAAACAAATAAGATTTAAATTTTAGAAAAATACTTTTTAAATTTGTTTAAATGTTAGTTTGGTTTCAAAAGAGATGGTTTTTAAAGTAATAAGATTTTGTTATAATGAAGAATTGTTTCCTAAAAAGTGAATAAAAAAGAGAGTTGAAGAAGTTAATTGTGGAGAAGGTAAGGGTGCACTTTTTCTTTGGCTTCATATGAACAACCCCAGTGGGGTATACCATTATAATTGCAAACTTTGCACCACAACCACATTTTCTGCTCCACTTTTCTTCTGTTAATCTCATAATTCATCACTAAAATATATTAATTGGAAATGAATAGATACAAAAAGAGAAATAAATTTATAATGGTTTTGGAAAAGATGAGTAGCAGACACACACTGTCCTTATCTGCATCTATTATCATCCCTTCTGTCAAAATCTCCTTCTCTTCTTTTTCATGCATATTATTATTTCACTTTTATTATATTATTTTTTTAAATCTCACATCGATTAGAGATTAAAATATTTTATTGTATATAAGTGAGTGTAAACTTCAACCTTATGAGCTGGTTTTATGAGATTGTGTTAGACTAAAAGTCCACTTCGTAATATGGTATCAGAGTCATTTTCGAGTCTATCCTAACGAGTATTTGTTGGATTTATCAGACCTTTAATTTATGAAGAAAAAAAAATAGTTAACATGTGTACTAAGAAAGCAATATTAAAAAAAAGATTTTTCGACATTATAGAGCCACCCATTTTGTAGTGTTTTTATCACGTGCATGTACTTATGCCTATTTTTGGATTCTTATGCATATTTAGTTTACCTTAATTTGGATTTTTTTTAATATTTTAGAATTTAATCATTTTTATCTTTTTACTGTAGATAGAATTTTAATTCTACAGAGTATAATTTTTTTAAATGATCACAATACTTGTTAACAATTGTTTTTTTAATTTACATTTGTTAAGGATTTATTTAAACCAAAACATATACTTGAAACAAACGCCATAAGGACATAAGTTAATTATCAATAGTTACTTAATCTTATTCTAATATCTTTTTAAAGGGAATTTTTAATATCGGTCGGATTCGTACAATATATGAAAATCCAGTACTTGATCAAGGTCGATGAGATATTTAAAGTCATTATGTCTAAGCAGAAGATTAAATTAGTGGTCAAACATGAGGTAATGCACTTTTAGTCATGATCCAAAATTTTAATCCGGTCCAATAACAAAATGTCAATGATAATTATATAAATAAGCACAAATTTCAAGAATCAGGTACGTCATTATTCAATACTAATAATACTGAATGCTAATACTAAAATCTCACTTGAGCGTGTCAAAGTGTTTCTTGCATGTATGATCCGAACTTGGAATCCACGAAGTTGATGAGTACTAAAGTAGAAAGAGAACACAAAAACCATTTTGAAAAAAAAGAAGAACAGATAGACTGACCAACAAAAATATAATAAATCGTTCTCTTGATCTCAACCCAGTTTGAAAACATTATTCACTATCACATCAACATTTGTCAACAGATAAGAAAATTAATATAAGAAACATTGAAACACATGGGAAAAAAAAAAAAAAAAACACTTACTAAAAAAGGATGTGAATGGTGGAAGAAGATGAAGATTTGGTGAAAGTGTGTGGTAGGAAATAATAATGGCTCTTGCTTATTTGCTTCCTGAGAGGTTCTTCTCTGTTTCCTTGCTTTTACCAAATCAAATTTTGTAACACAAAATCATCTTCAAGAGAACAACACGTATGCGCCACGTCAATGAAACTAATGATTGTGCCAACACAGTCATCATCATCATCATCAATGCAATGCAAAAATATAATATAAAATTTTCATGGCTATGCATGACTTTCACTTTATCCTCTCTTCTTCAAATTCTAATCACTTACGTCTTCTCCATAACAAAAATAAAAACGTATGAAAAACGTTTTGCTTCTCAAATTCAAAATTACCTAATTTCAACTCACATTTTAATTGAGTGATTGGTTAAGATTATTTCCAAAAAAAAGTATGAGATAAAAGAACCTTAATACAACTTTGATTTCTTTGTATATTATTAAAAGGTGGAATTTCAATTTAACTAACTCTTGTAAAATGACTCATAAAATAGTCACTTACATACTATAAAATAATATATTTTTACTTTTGTTCTATTTATGATATTCAAGACATACTCTTTATTTTCATATAAACTAACTCGTGCATAAAACTAGTTTTATGATAGTATAATATTTAATAATTCATCAAATTTTTATTTAAATAAATTCTAAATGATTCATAATAAAACTTTGTACTCACTTATATAATATAAATTTTTTTTATGAAAATATTATACTCAATCCACAATTTTGATCATGTTTTATTTTTAAAAAAATCATTTAATTCAATTTTCATTTTTTTAGTGTTTTAATTTCGTCCAATCGTACCATAAATCTCACATGGTCAAGGTATCACAAAAAATAATTTAATCAATTAAAATTTAAAAATATCAACAAAATTATTATTATGTAAAAGTAAAGGAAGATCAAATATTATATTTATGTTATTACATAAATTCTTAATATATTTTCAAATAAAACTATAATTTTCTTGAACTATGATATTTTAAAGTATTTGGGTTTCACTCTAGTTTTTAAAAATGATAAATAATTTTCCATGTGAATAGTAGCTTGAAGTTTATTTTGGGTTCGATTTTTCATTGAAAGAAATTCATGTGAAAGTGAGCATAAAAAATCCGAAGTGGAAAGTGCATAATGACTAAAAGCATAATGAGAAGAAGGAAAGCACAAAAAATGAATATGCCTCCACCACACTTCTTCACTCTCCTACATATTACAACAAATTCATAATCTTCCATTTTTAATTTTATATATCTTCTAAAAATTTATACATCAATTATTAAAACCATTTAATCAAAAAAAAATTTAAAACAGGATTAAGATTTTTCATTCTCTACTTGTACATATTAGAATAAATGGTCATCATTACATAATATATATGTGGACACTTTTAAGTGTCACAATTTTCTACCTTTTTAACTAATTAAATAAAAAGAAAACTAAACTACCAGCTACATTAAAATATAGACATATCAACTAATTAACCAACTCTACTAAACAACATCAATGGATTGATAACTTAGAATTGAATATTTATGATAATTTTTCTCAAAATATAAAATTTGAACCCTTCCTAATTTGTAGTGGTCATTAAAGGGATTAAGAAGATCTATTGGTTAGTGCATCTTTAACATGGGAGTTTAGGAGGAGATTAACTCCAAAAACTCAAGTGTGATTGATAATAATACAAGGTAGTTGTAAGTAACACTCATAGTCATCTCTAGCTATATCATGCATGTAAATATATATATATATATAATTTACATAATCACTAAATAATATTATAAAATAATATTTGATTTAAAAATATATACATATACTAAAATAAAACATCAAAAATATATATGACTCGTTTAGTGAATATGCATAATTTGCATAATCTTAAAACTGATTCAGGTGTCTTAAGTTGAGTTTTTCAAATCCTTTCTTATTAATTTTGAAAATTATCCTATCCAACACAATTCACTTTATCTTATTTAGAATTCTACAATTGCTCAAGTCCTTTTTCACACGCATTCAATTAGTTCAAAACAAAAGATATTTTCAAATCATTTAACAAAAGATTAGAGCAAACTACATTTTAATTAACAAAAATCTCAATTTTCTAAATTAATTATTTAATTCAACACAAACATTTACGGTAAATTGAACGACTCGGTACTCATAAAGTATAAGCACAAATACCTTCCATACAAGACACATGTAAACATGAAAACTATAATTGTTTCAAAGAAAAAACGAATAAAATTGAATTTATTCAAATAAAAAATATGATTGGATACATTTACTCTAATTAGTGTTAAGAGTGCAAAAATAACATCTAATGATAAATTTTATAAATGATATAGTTAGTTTTTTAGAAAAAAAAAGAGAGAAGAAGGTAGATTAATTACTTTTAAGTGAAATCTGAATTTTTATTTATATGATATTTTCACTTTATTAATAAAATATTTAAATATTATTTTAATCATAATACTTTTATTTTAAAGTTATTTTTTAAGTCCTTAAAATACTATTTAATTAAAAATTCAATGGTTTGATGAAATTGGTTATTGAATCAATTTAGAAATGAAAATAGCATAACAATAACATATTAATTATTTTAAAAAAATTATAAAAGTATATTTAAAATAAATCAGTGAGGTTAAGAATATATAGTTTTAATACATTATAAAATAATGTAGTGAAAAAAAAATTGTTATTATTTATATAGACCAACCCGCTGGTCTATTTTAAATTAAAAAAAGGTAAATTACAAATATATGCTTAAAATATTGATTTTTATTTATTTAAAGTTGTGATTTGAAAAATAATATATCTATTTCTGTAAAAAAAATATAAAAAATATTTTAATAAAAAAAATAAATTATCCAATTACTAAAAAAGGTCCGATTTAACAAAAAAAAATGATGTATTTTTCTTGTAACCTCTAAAACATCATAAATTTGCTTTTAAAAGAAAAAACAAATTACTCTATTGTACTCAAAGCTATTGAATGGATCATGAATACTTATTAGAAAGGAAGTAAAATTAAATGCAAAAACATCAAAATTTTGGATCCCATCAATTAAATATGCGCCCATTTAAAAAAAATCTATATCACATTAAAATTTAATTGTCTTTAAAAAAATAAACTCTAAAGTAACAAGACAGTTAATTATTTTTCTTTTTCTCTTTCTCTTCTCTTATTAAATAGTTATTGTTTCAAACATCATAGGAGAATAAAAAAAAAAAGCCTCAAATTTTTTAATATAAACCTAATTAATTATGTTCACTTTATTTATTTTTTTACAAAAACTTTCATATTAGGCATCATTATTCAACTTAACATCTCAGGTATATAGACACCTCAAGTAATAACAATCACTGCAAGAAAATCATGAAATACAAACCAACTTTAAAGAAAAAAAATAATTAGTTGCTATAGTGACCAAGGTTTTTGCTACCAGATGTAGAATCTAAATAATTGGTAGTTAAAACCTTTGTAGTTAATTAGATACCAATTTAGAAACCATTTAACAATAGTAGAAACTAATTTAGAAACTATTTTTTTTAGTTTCTAAAATGATATCTAATTTATTTACTATAGCAACTATTTATTTTTTGTCTCTAAAATTGGTTTTTATTTTATGTTTTTCTTGTAATGAATCATTTGTCATCACATGAAAAAAATATTATTATTAAAAAAAATACAAAAATATAGAAGATTATACCAAAACTCATATGTTAACAAAAACGGTAAATTATATTTATTCATAAAGAATTCTAAGAACATACCAGATGGAAACACCTATTATACCATGAAATGATTCTCAATGAATAAATCATAAATTAACCAACTTATCAATATTACGTTCTCTTTATCATTTTTTAAATTTTTTTAATATCATGAGATGATTAAAATAAAAATTTAAGTGTGACATATTAATAGTAAAAATTACACTATATATAGTACTAAATTGTTTTATAGATAAAATTATAATTTTAAAGAATTATTTACTCTTTTATTAATCACTTAATATTTATATTTATAAATTTTAATTTTGTTATATAAAAACCCAAAAATTAAGTTAAAAGTTATAACGGTAGTTAGTCTAATATTTTATTTAGAAAAAATATAATTGATCTGAAATCAATTATAAGAGACCTATTAATCGTTAAACAGAAATATATTATAAAATTACAATTGTACTACGTAAAATCGGATTAAAAATATACATTAATAATATTAATTAATAATTAAATAGGACTTCAAATAAGTAGATTATTGTTTGAATGTTTTGGTTAGAAATTATTTAAACTTTAAATTAAAGGAGAAGTAATTAAACAATTATGTACTAAGGTTTATTATTTGAAAATAAATATTAGAAGCAATATTTTTAACATTTTAGACAATTTCTCTCATTAATTTGAATTTTATTGAAAATTAAATTTGTTTGAAACAATTTTTTTGTGTTAAATTATTTCCAATAAAAGTGTGAAAGAGAGGTCCACTAAGATTAGCAAATCACTATATAGCGAGTTTATATTCAATTACATATTTTATTAAATAATAAAATTACTTTAATTAAATAAAAATAAAATAGTATAATTAAAAGTGACACTAAAAGCAATTAAAAAACAATATCCTCTTTATATCACTTTTGTTAAATAATCGTTAATGTGTTGTTCACAAAATATTATTTAGAAAGATAAATACATATAAGTTTTATTTTATACAAGGTGAAATCATATAATTATAATGCAATATAACATAAAAGTATATGTAATTTTCTTTGAATAATTTTTTCAAGCAACATAAAATTTATTATTATAAAAATAAAATATATGTGGTTATCTAATTTGTATAAAATGATAGATACACTACTGAATTATACAATAAATAATATAATTATTGTAATATAAATTTATTATTTTAATTATCTTAATTAGCAAAATCTCATTCAAACATTGAAACAACAATTAAGGATAAATATTAAAAACATAAACAAAATACTAAATATCTAAACCTGAATTAGTTTTGGAACTAAATTCAGGTAAGATTATATTTGCAAGTTCTTAAAACGAATCTAAATCAAATTTCTTTATAAATAAAATGAGTCAAAAACTTCTAATTAAGCCGGCGCTGAAAGATATGCATTTATTATTCACTTTTTTCAATTAATAACTCATTCATTGACAGTTAAAATAAAGCACAAATAAATAACTCATTTTCTTATAGTGAAATTTTTGTTTTTATTTTCTTTAGTTAAAATAAAGCATAATGGTCCTTCAATATACAAGTTATTATTTAAAAAATGTAAAATAAAAAAGAAAAGAATTTATATAAAAAACTAAAATAACTAAAATGAATGAAATTTTATCTAAACAAACAAGATCTGCAGATTCACCCAACAAAATGAAACTCTGTTACTGTCAAAAAATAAAATAAAAAAAATAAATAAATATAATAATGTTTTGGTGAGACAGAGAGAGATAGGCACAGAAGAGAAAGTGACAAAATGTTGGGAATTTTGAGCAGCAACTATGGGATTGGCATGTGATTTATTTATGTATATATGAATTTATTTATGAGAGAGAAGAAAAAGAAGATAACATAATATAGAACACAAATTGATGAACATGTTTTTGTGAATAAGACAACTCACCATACCTTCCATTCCAATAGGTCAAGCACAATCACACCATTGCACAATTTCACCATTGCTTTTGCTTTTTCCCCTTCTTCTCCAACCCAATCCAACCCCTTTTTCTCTACACAAACAAACTTATTATTCTCTCTCTCTCTCTCTCTCTCTCTCTCTCTCTCTCTCTCTTCCTCTTCTCAACCGACCAATCCATAATACACTCACACAACAAATGCAACTGTGTGAATCATTCTGTTTCTCTGCACTGAATTCTCGCACCCCAGTTCGTTTTTCTGCTTAAATTGTGCTTCTTCTTCACTCTGCCAACTCAATTTCGTGAGCTTATCTTTATAACTGAACTGGGTATTCTCTCTTTTTGACTTTGGGCCTTTCTATTGACTTCCTGAGTTTGAGGTGAGGGTGGTTTCTGTTTGCTAGAAAGTTCGAGTCTTTTGGGATTTTCGTTGATTTTTACCATCTGGGTTGTTGGGACTTGCTGCAGGGTCATGCCACCGGCGCTGTCTGATCCGTTGTCAGCGACTACTGCCAGCTCCGACGCCGTTTTGAAGCGATCGGCGCCGGAGAATCGGCGATTCGGCGATCTTAGAGGGCTGCAGTGGCGGATAAATCTTGGGGTGTTGCCGTGCTCGACTTCGACTTCAATTGATGATTTTCGTCGAGTCACCGCCAATTGCAGAAGAAGGTAAATCCTCTGCTACATTTCATGTTTTTAGTTTTATTTTTCGTTGTTTAATTTTGATGATAATGTATTTGTGTGTGTGTTTGTGACGTGAGTTTATGGTGGAGATAAAGTCGTGGAGTTACAGAATTTTTTATCGCTGGCATTTGAATTTGGGATGCATTCATTAGGTTAAGGGCAACACTATTCATTATGAGGGTAGATTATTACATCGACGATTTCATTGGTGGGAAATAGAAATGATTAATCTGTTCTTTCTCTGGTAGAGAGGATTTCTTGCTGCGTGTTTGATGAATTCTGTGTTTCCTTGCATTTTGATAATGTGTTTTCTGTGCAAATAATCGAGGAGTGGACTTTAGAAATGACTGTGCTTTCGTACAGCTAATGGTTGTTTTTTTGTGATCACGAACTTTGTTTTTCTTGTTAGGTATGCTAGCTTGAGAAGGCGCCTTCTGGTTGAACCACATGTTCCAAAGGATGGAACTAATTCACCCAATCTTGCCATTGACAATCCACTTTCACTGAATCCAGGTAAATCTAAGCTTTTCTCACTCTATTTCAGCACCTTAATTGTTAACCTAATTATGTATCCCTGATTCAGCCAATCTAGTTTGCAGCATGTTTGATATCTGTGCTGACAATGTACACTACATTGAAAACCTTTTCTCAGTTGGCTAAACCAGAGCCTCATAATGTACTCTATATTCAGTCTATTTCATTTTTAAGGATAAGTAAATGAATTCTTATGTTGTTATGGAGGAGTACAGCGATGTAGCCTGTTTATTTTATGTAAATTCAATTCGTGTGAAGATTAAGATAAGAGTTAGTGCATAGTGGCAATCAATCACTTGTTATGGTAAATGGCAATAATGGATTTAAAAGAAGAAAATTGTCTATCTTGTGTCGTCGTGTTCATGGAATTCTTTCATGTGAATTGCCATCAGTTAGCCATCTTTGTCTCTCTTAAGTATAATATCTGGAATTGAACCTGATCTGTAAATTGGCCTTTATATGCAGATAGTACATGGAGTCGCTTTTTCCGCAATGCAGAGCTAGAGAGAATGGTTGATCAGGATTTATCACGATTATACCCAGAACATGGCAGTTATTTTCAGGCACCAGGATGCCAGAGCATGTTGAGACGAATTTTGTTACTGTGGTGTCTAAGGAACCCAGAATGTGGTTATAGACAAGGTAAAATTATCTGGGCCAAGCCAAGCAATGGTGTCTAACAATTCATCAACATTAATTAAATTTATCGCCATTATAAATATGCTTCTCATTTTCATGTGCTGTATTTTTCTTCTAACACCAAATACATATTTATAGCTAATATTCTTTTATTTTATGTATGCTTTCTCATTCTGTGATGTTTGTCAAAATTTTCCTTCCAATTTCCAACCCTGCATAATTGACAGTGGAGCATCCAAATGCCTTTTACTACACTAGCCAAAATCTGTCAAGAATTTGATCATGGCTTTGGCCATTAACATATTTCCAAACTCAAATCAATTCTTTTAAAACCAATCTCTTCAAAGTCAAGTCTATCCTGATCCGAAGCAAACAGGCTATTAATTGTTGAGAAACCTAATACCTGGGAAGATGCAAATTCCTCCAATTTGGTTTCCCAGCTTTCACATAATTAGTTTTACTGTAGTTTTATTTCCTATGAAAATATTGACTGATTAATTTCTTTCATTCACTTATTTTATAGGAATGCACGAGTTACTTGCTCCTCTGCTTTATGTTCTGCAAGTTGATTTGGAGCGTCTCTCAGAAGTTCGGAAGCTTTATGAAGATCACTTTACAGACAGATTTGATGGCCTTTTAGGTCAAGAGAATGATCTTTCTTACAGCTTTGATTTTAAAAAGTCTCCAGAATTGATGGAGGATGGATTTGATTCCCTTGGAAATTCCATTAAAGTCAATAGTCTTGATGAACTTGATCCTGAGATACAGACCATTGTATTATTAAGTGATGCTTATGGAGCTGAAGGTGAACTGGGCATTGTTTTATCTGAGAAATTCATGGAACATGATGCATACTGTATGTTTGAGGCTTTAATGAACGGGGCCCATGGTTCAGTTGCAATGGTTGATTTCTTCTCTTCCTCCCCTGTATCCGGGTCCCACAGTGGCCTTACTCCTGTGATTGAAGCTTCTACTGCATTGTATTATTTGTTGTCTCAAGTAGATTCATCTCTTCACAGCCATCTTTTTGATCTTGGGGTTGAACCCCAGTACTTTTCTCTTCGATGGCTGCGAGTTTTATTTGGACGAGAGTTTTCACTTGCCAACCTCTTGATCATCTGGGATGAGATATTTGCATCGGAGAATAACAGCAATGGAAAAGGTTCCGATGACTGTGAGTTCAGAATCTTAAATTCACCCCGAGGAGCATTTATCTTAGCTATGGCAGTAGCAATGTTACTTCATTTAAGATCTTCACTGCTTGCAACTGAAAACCCTACAAGGTGTCTCCAGAGATTATTAAACTTCCCTGAAGACATTAATATCAAAAAACTACTAGAGAAGGCCAGATCCTTGCAGGCTGTTGCTCTAAGTGTTGATATTTCATCCTCATCACTTTTGCTTATGGGGTTCCATTACCAAAGTAAATCGATTTATAGTAGATCTGCGACCCTTCCATCTGAATCTGTGTCTCCGAAAACTTCTCTGAATTTGGTACCTGATAGCTACTGGGAAGAAAAGTGGAGAGTTGCCCAGAAGGCTGAAGAACACAGGCAAGATGGTCTAGAAAAACAGGTTCCCACCCGGAAAAAGGGGTGGACAGAAAAAGTAAAATTCAGTTTGAGAAGAGCAGAATCTGACCCTCCTAGATCAAGGTTTCAGAGTGCCAAAAATTTTAGGCGCAATTTGTTGCAAGATCTACGCAAGGCACTTGGCTCAGAGGAAGATGCAGAGAAAATGAAGCCAGATGAAACCCTTTGCCAGAATGGTAATCCTTCTGAAGCAGTTGAAGTACAAGAAGACAGTAGCTCCAATGGTGACAACAATTACTCATCTGATGACAGATCTCCAGGTGTACATTCTGGCAGTGAGGAAGACTTGTCTATATATTCTGACCCAACTAGCCCCCCTAATGAGGCCAATGATCATGAAATAACCTCAGAGAAAAGTAGTCTTGCATCTGATTCATCCCTAGACGAACGTAATGAAACATCAGGTATTAGTTCGCCATTGCCAATCTCCTATCCTCTTGAGAACATTTCTCAGACATTGTTCAGCAATACAGGAAATTCTGAATGCAATGGAACTGCAGATAGCAGTTCCAGTGATCAACCACTTCCAATCTCTGATCTTCCTGAGAACATTTCTCAGACATCAATCTGCAATACAGGAAATTCTGAATGCAATGAAACTTCAGATACCACTCCCAATGATCCACCCCTTCCAATCTCTGATCCTTCTGAGAACATTTCTCAGACATCATACCACAATACAGGAAACTCTGAATTGAATGAAACTTCAGATACCAGTCCCAATGATCCACCCCTAACATCAGGGTGCAATACCAATGATGCTGAAAATAAAGTCACACCTCCTAAAGAGAAAAAGCATAATAAGTTGCAGTGGCTTTGGCCCTTTGGACGGAATACTGTTGAGGCTATATCTGAGAAAGCTGGTGCTGCCGAATCTACAAACCGTGGTAGCACTCAAAATAATGCTCCACATGCCACCTCATCCACAACTAATGAGCATGGTGGTTCTGTTAGCTGCAGAGGAGAATCGGTAGACCAGAATGTTATGGGCACTTTGAAGAATATTGGGCAGTCTATGCTTGACCATATTCAGGTAGAGAGCTCTTTCCCACAATCACACTTCAATGACAAGTTATTTAGTAAGATAAGCACAGTTTGAGTGCTTTCTTTTCTTAATATGAAAACATTTTATGAATGAAATTTGGTTCCAAATCTGATGTCTCTCCCTGGTTGCATATACTTGTTTGTTTGGCTTGTGGTGTAGGTAATTGAATCTGTTTTCCAACAAGACCGAAAAGGCCAGGTTACTGCTGTGACAGCTCTCAAAGAGCTTCGGAAAATTAGCAATCTTTTGTCAGAGATGTGAGATGGATCGTGTATATAGATCATATGTATAAATACTTGATTACAATTCGTTAGGGCCAATGGAATTAAGTTCTTCTGCTGCTCTTTCTGAACCCCACCAAAATTTTGCAGAGATGAATTTGTAAATATATTTATTCGGGTTACATAATAAAAAGACCTGCATTTATGAATATGTTCTGCTTTCTTGCATTCTACAACAGTGTTTGAGGGTTAAAAACCAAATACCGAGCTATATTCACATTTATTTCAAGTTTAGATGAGTTGGTTAATTTTGGGGGGTTGGTTTGCTTCTGTTACTGGCTTTTCTTCCTGCATCCTAAAGAAAATTCAGGCTATAATCTTGTTCTAAGAATTATCATGATGTTTAAAATTTGGATTAGAGACAAATTATAAGAATAAAAAATAAAAAAACATATTTAACATAAGAATTATTTAGGATTAAAAGAGTTTTTATTTTTATTTTTATTCGTAATAAACTTTAGAAAGTAATTATATGGAATTCATAATCAGCTTTTGTTTATAGAACTATATGGAAAATTATCTCAGTAAAAAAATGTTTGTAAGCCTCAGTGATAAGTTAAGTTTTTTATTTATTCTGCTGGTCTTTATTTTGATCACCGACACAAGTTCTTTATTTTAAGGATTTCTGTTATTATGTTTTACATAAGTTTCATTTTTTGTATATACCAAATATTTAGTGGGAATATATAAAAAATTAAATTATATATTCTTTTAGTATTAATAATGTTATTGATAAATTGATAACATTATTAGAATATTAATATTACAATATTAAAATTTATTAATTTGATAGTTTTTAGCTTACTTCAATAAGTTACTCATGTCTGACACTGACATATGTCTGAGTATTAACATTGTGTTAAAAAATACTTCAGATGCTTATTCATGAATCAAAATTGCATAGGTGAGGCATCTATAGTGTCTAATGATTATTTGTTTTTTTTTTACCTTTTTTCTGCTTATCCAAAGCTGAAAAAAACGTCCACTTTTCTTAATTATATCTATTGAAACCACAAAGTTCTAACATATTTATTTTTTCCCATTTTTTATTTCATTAAAAAAAAGACAAAAAGGAGATTGCAGATAAAATTATTGTGCATTTGAAACATCAAGGAACGATTCAACAATCTTGTTCCGTTCATTGTGGGCAATTCAGCTTCAAACATAAAAAATTAAGAGATGGAGGAACTAAAGAGTAGTTTGGAGAGTGATTGGAAAAAGCACGAGTCACTGAGAAATATCATACAAAGTTAGAAAAGAAATAAATGACCAGGCACTTGCAGTAGAAAAGAGTACTGGGGAAAAAAATAAGAAATCTAAAGTCCCTGCTATGGAAGCCACAAAAACTGTTTTATGAACAAACCAAGTAATGATACAAAAACGGCACCCTATAGTTGCACCATATCTTCCTCTGGATTATAGTAGCACCTAACTATGTATGTATTAGTTATGACGCTTGGAACTTCTGATGCTATACATTATTATTTCAGGGCATGGTCACAGACCATATGTCAATTCCACAAACCTTTTAAGCTACAAATTATGGTTCAATCCATGTGGTTGTGGAACCCAGGGAGAAGGGAAGTGATAAATCCAAACACAATCATCTGGATCTCCTTCACAATGCCCCACCACTGATTCCCTCCATTTACTCCTCCAACTTCTGCACCATTTTCATTTTCAACTGCCCGGTCTGCTTCATTTGCACGCTGGTTCCCAATCTCGGCTTCAGGTTGATCCTCTTCCAAAAGATAAGAACCAAAGGTAAGCATGTGTCAATAATACGTGATCAAAACTTCAATTGATACTTATTGCACACAAGACCATTACAAGTATTCGGAAAATGAAATTTAACCTAAAGAAAATTAATGAATAAAGTATAACAAAATAAAATGAACCTCACAAGCTTACAAGGCTTCCAAATTATATTACAAATCACATAAGCTAATATCACTAGTGATTCCCAAAAATGCACATGTAAACCACATGCATAAAATGTACAAATCATACCTGCTGGAGCAGCATTATCACCCTCTTGCCTGGGTGCAGGAACATTTTCAGCCCTGGCTGCAGGTCTTGCTGGATGAGGAGGTGCTGCTGCTCTCTGCATACCTCGTGAAAGCCATCTTATAACTGGTGTCAAAGCTCCAGTTTGGTATCTGTCACACATGTCCATTAATAAATACTACAGCTTCCATTTGCAATCCAAACAGTATTAGTACACTTATATTATATAAAGAATTGGAAAACAAAAAGGTTAAATCGTGGGTTGGAGGATTTATATAAGAAGCATTCACTGGGTTTGATGATTACATAAACCAGCAGAACTTACAAGCATAGAAAATATGTAAAAAAATAGAAAAAGAAGGATAAATAGTTGTACTTACAAATATACAATAGCAGCAAAGAACACAAGGACAATAAGCCTCTGCCTTGATCCATCTTGGTTAAATAAAAAGATCACAGCTGCCAGCTTCAACATAAGCAATAAATCAATTTGAAATGCAATTTGAAATCTCCTAATAACAACTTGTCTTTGAGGTGCAGGCTGCTGTTGAGGTTGCTGTCCTGCTTGACCCTGATTTTCACTGGCAGCAGCAGCTTCAGAACTTGGCCTATTGCTGATGATGGCCATTCAGTTACAGAAACCATTAATTAACATTAATAAACATATTTGTTCACAAAAACAAATAAAACAAATAAAATTTTCATCAATTAATCAATTGCCGCTATCTTTTTCTAAAATATAAAGAAACACTAAATGAAACTGGTGTGAAAGAAAGACATAACATCAATCACTAGATCTATTGATAACATTGAAAGCATACAGGACATCCAAAACTGACGCAGGAACAAAAATGAAAATCCAACATCAAGTGTAGTTCATGCTGCCAGTGAATCAGAATCAGGTCCAATTTTCCTTGAATGTTTCGGTCCTTATTCAATTTTTGGCATATTTTTTATTATATAAGTGGACTCCTCTTTACCCCTTGTAATGAATAAAAAATATCAATGTTTATCTTTTAGCTTCTCTATAATTTAGAGTAGTATAGCCATTAGCTTCCTACAATATGGCACAAACACAAGAAATGTTGTTCATGTTATCAAATGTCAAGAATGCAGAGTTGGGACCAATTTCCCTAGAACATTTGGAGGTCCAATGATGACCTATTAGTGCTTGCTTTTTTCAAGCTAGTTTCAGATGAACCTGGTTGCACGTTATGTTTATATAAACTTTTCAACAAGTATTTGTAGAAAAATAAAAAAGATACAAGGAATCAAATTTCCTCCCAGGAGTTAAAATTATATAAAGCACACCAGTTTTTTTCTGAATTCTCTCATCTAAATTTTCTAACACATGAGGAGCATATATTGATTTTAACTTACGGGAGAAATTTGAATCCTCTTACATCCTATTTTATTCTCTTATGAGTGCTTGTTGAGAAGTTTTTAAATTGAGCCCCCTAATATAAAACCATTCAGGCGTCTTCACAACACAGTTTAAGCTTTCGCCATAGTTGGTTTAGGTTCAGGATATGGTATCAAAGCCTACTTATCAAGTTTGAAGTCCTATGGGACTCATAAAATCAATGATTCCTTTCAGTTCATTGCTCGGATTGCAAGATTGCGGAAAATTGTTAATTACTTGGCAGGCTGACACAAACACAAGATGTGGTGAAGAGTCTTTCTTCTTGTTATCAGCTACAATTCTTTTTTCTTTAATTTCTTCATTCTCTACACATAATTTTCTGACAGACTAGCAGACTGTCTTAAAAATTCACCCCCAATCAAATTCTTAATTGTTTCTTGCATGACTCATCCCAACCTATCAACCCCAAATCCTTATTTTCATTCATGTGGCCACCTACTCTTAACTCTAATTTTACTTCCAGCTACCAAAATCCCCATACATTTACAGCTAACAATAACCCTTGAACCAATCTACCTTTGATTCCCCACACAAAAGTGAAAGGCAGATTAGATCAAATAAAGTAAAAATAGTTATCAAAGAGGAAACTCATGCATGGTCATTCTTACACCTCTAAAAAATCATCCATGCTAAGCGATCACTGCCTACTAGGTGTAAATTTAATAACAATTTCACATCAAAGTCATTTCTCATATTGCTAGCAGTTACAACTTTCCCCCTGTGGTAAATAATTTCATTTCAACAATTTTTTCGCTTTTTATTTAGCAATTGAAGAAATTATTGGTTTTCTATATCACCAATCACTGTGACCAAGTAGAAACTGAAGTCAGTAGAAATATTACAGTTTACTAAAGGTTCTATGGAAAAACAAAGCATGGAAAAGGTATAAAACGTACTTTCATTTCCAACAAGTCCATGTAGAAAATTATGCTTAAATATCAGACTACAAAATGTAAATTGTGCAATAACTGAGCTTCACATCCCACACAACGTCATCACAACAAAATAACCTGCCACTTACGTGGGTATGCGGTAAGTAAGCGGAATCAGGTTGTTGCATGGAAGTCCAGTAACTTGTCTATCAAAGGAGTTAACAGGAACAGCATATATGCCAGCTCCGCGGTTCCCATGTTCCTCATGTTGCGGCAGAGTTAACCCTGGAACTAGTGCAGGGTACATACCAGGAATCATTTGATAATATCCACCCAAATACGGCGGAAAATTCGAATATGCAGGGACCTGGAACAACATCCACACAAAACCATTACCACGATTCAGATAGATGCGTTTAAAACAAAATTTCAGGGCACATTTTCTTGCTACGTGTGTTCACACAGCAAGCTAAAAAACGGTACAAATTAAACCACAGATTTGAGCTAAATTAGGTTGTTAACAGAAAAGGCCTAACGCATCCCATCTTAACATTGACTATTCCGCTCAAAATTCTGCTTCTCGGCTCGTATTTGATAATAAAAACAAAAAAGAGAGAAAAAAAAATAACACGGATTTGATGCCCGAAAAGCATCGTGCGCAGATTAGGTTGTAGGGAGAATGGTTCTGGTCTATCAGCTACACCAATCAAACAATTACCGACTTGAAATGACAAATAAAACGAACAACAATGATAGTAACCCTAGTTTTGAGTTCCAATTATATGAAAAAGGGGTTTGTGCATTGGAGGGAAGTGAAGAATACGAAAGGAAAGTGCAATTGAAGTAGATTATGGAACCTGAGGAGAATCTTGAGCCAATTTCTGAGAAGAAGACGAAGAGGGTTGTGAGCTAGACGGCACCGTTTTGAGAGCGTTTTCCGCCATTGTTGATCATACACGCTCAGTGTCTTTGGGTTCTGAACCTGGAAATGAATAAAACGAAAAAAAGAGATTTTAATATACATATTACGTAGTGTGAACCAATCCCCGAATGACACGTACCTTCCTGTTTTGTTCAAATGTTAAAGTAAGAAGGAAGAAGAAAATAAAAGAAAAAATTTTATAAAAAACAGAATATAGATTAACTTGGATGAAGATAAAGAAAAAATTATTAATCACTCTTATTTTCATATGTGTATATTTAATTAATAACTCTTTTTAAGTTCATAAATTTTCATCATGTCAATTATTTTAGTTTTTATCTTTAACTAGGGTTTTGTTCGTATAATATACAGTAATTTTTTATTACTGTATCTTAAAATTTATCATTAACAAAAATTATTATTAAAGTTGAGTTTATGGGAATTCTGTATGTTAGTTGTAAGTATTTTGTTTTTTTCACACCAACTTCGTTTATGACTTAAATTAATAATTTATTCACTTTAATAAAATAATCGATATATTATATAAAATTATTCACGTGTAGCCATTTCATAACAATAACATTGATAGATGTATATATAAGGAGTGTAAAAGAAAACACCTTGATGCATTACCTTATTCTAATAGGTAAACATGCATAACTTTGACTTTAAATGCTTTTTAATACTAATGAATGTTTAAATTAATTATGATTTTTCATATACATATAAATTTGTCCATGTGACTAAATGAATGAAATAAATATTTTAAACATACTTATTGAAATATTAGAAACATAATTAAATAAAAACATCATTTACATGATCATACATTTATCATAAAAATGTTTAAAGTCTATTTCCCCTAATGATCTTTAATGCATTTAGTTTAGTAGAAAAATATGCTACGGAACAATCAAATTATTGAGTTAAAAAAAAATGTTGTCACACTCTACGTGTAATGACGTCTCGTCTCAATGATGATAATATGGTCAAAAGCGTGTTATAAGATTATATTTAACTCTTGTCATGTCATTATGATTATGAATAATAAGTTATCTCCTATAAGGAGGTACATCTCATTTTCGTCTCAGTCAACATCATAAATAATGAACAAAAGTTAATGCAATATTAATAAAAAATAAACATAACTTAATTAAAATATATGTCTACACTAAAACTTCTTGACCAAATACCTTAGTCATGTAAAAAATGTCTTTAATACCTATCTCTTTTGGTTGAACATCTCTTTAATGTCTAATCTTTTTGGTTGAACATCTGTATTAAGCATAAGTGCTCGATTAGAAACATGTTGAGTTTCATCAACCATCACTTTTATCTAGTTGTAAAGAGACATCATAATGATTAAATATCCCTTAAATTATCGTCCATTTTCTAGTAGAGGAATGAGATTATCTTCAACATATAAGTCGGAATATTAGCATATTAGTGTGATTATGTTCCACTGGGGAATCTTAAGAAGCACAACTCCCTTTAATCTTGACTTGAACGACCTTAGGTACCATATAAAGTGTCTTTTAGTCTATTGTTGAGAAAGATACAAATTCATATCTCGCATCAAACTAATATAAAAATAATTAATATTTAATCATTTATACTAAATTTCAATAATATTTACTTTATACATATATGAATATAAACTTAAACATTATAAGATAAATACATTATATAAATTAAATATATAAAAATCAAATAAAATAGCTTATTGAATTAGAAAGGGGATTATGTATGTAAGAAGGAGGATACCTATAATCTTAAAGATATTTTATTTTATTTTTTAATATTTCACAAGATGAATATGTATGGTCTTAAACCATAAATAATAATATTACTTGGTACTCGTTCAATATTAATTACTACTTTTACCTTCCCATTCTTATTTACACTAAAAACTATGTCTCATCATCATCATCTATATAAATTAATTGAAATCTATCCAATGATTCAGATGTTAGAAAAAATAATAAAATAAACAGAAAAATAATTACATTAAATAATGGAATAACTTCATAAAAAAACTATATAATAACTTAAAACAAATAACCTATTATCTTCTAATAACTAATACTAACAAAGCCACAGTATTAGAGATAAGACTAATTATACAAATATCATGGATAAGATTAGAATAAGAGGAGAAAAATAATTAATCACGTGGAACTTTTTTTATTACCTACCTTTCTGACATGATAACTTTTTAAGCAATTGAACAACTCATCAGATCATACATTTAAATAAGACAGAATAATTTATCAGTATATTTTTCATATATCATCAAAGTAAATATTTGAAATTATGAATAAATTAAAAAAGTAATGCACAATAATTTCTAAAATAACTTATTTACTTGTTTAGTCCGTAAGAAAAAAATCAGGTCAACCAAAAAAAATCATGACTTAAATCAAACTACATTTTTACCTGTTTAATCTATAATATAAATAAACTTAAATATGCTTTATTAATAATATTTTATTAGAAAAACTAAATTGCACTTGAAAAATAATATGAAATTTTGTATTAATCTTATTTTGTTCTTCTTTTATGTTATTTTGAGAGATGAAGCAGTTTGAACCACCGCGCTTCTGCGGTTAAAAATGGATTGGATAAAATGTATGGCAATTAATTAATTAAATAGTTGATTAAGGTATTAATTAAGCAATTAAAAAGTTTATTTTTGTGAAATTTGGTGCTATATCTGTGTGCATCTGCAAGGAGCAGATTTTTCATTCGTTCTCAACCCAACAGAACCAAACCCTCTTTTTCTCTCTCTGTCTCTCTTTTTCTGTCTTTGTCAAACATGACTATGATGCCGGGTTTTCTGTGGAGGGCAAAGTCGGTGGGCCGAATCCCGTCGCTGGCGGTGGCGTTGAGGCGGAGGTCTAGCAAGGCGGGGGCGTCGCAGGTGGTGAAGGTCGACATGGCGGAGTACGACGTGGCGCTGAAGCACTTCGATGACCTAATCCACAGGATTCTCGTGAAGAAGGCCACCCCGGATTGGCTACCCTTCGTGCCCGGCTCCTCCTTCTGGGTGCCGCCGCGACCCTCGCCCACCAACGTCGTCGACCTCGTCCACAGGCTCACCCGCGAAGACGATCGTCCCCACGATTCCCCTCTTCTCTCCACCCTCCGCGGTTGGCCCTCCTCAAATTTCTTCATCAATGGTAACTACCCTTCTCACAAAATCTCATTTTTTGCCCTTTTTGTGCAATTGGGTCTGTGGATAAACCATCAAAGTTGGTGCTTTTTTTTTTACCGCTTTTTGGTTGTGTTTGGGGGTTTCGGGGAACTTGAGAAAAGGCGTGGGTTTCTGGGTGTGTATTTTTCTTGTTGATTGATTTCGTCGTTTGTGGGTGGTGTTTGTTTTGGATTGTTCCTGCTCACATTTAGAAAAACTGAGGTTTTAACAATCGTTCACTCCCTCAATTTCGACCTTAATGTCGAGGTTTTTGAGGGTTGGCTATTGTGATTGTGGTCATATCAATTGCATTTGTCTGCAATTGCAAGGTTTTAAAAATCTTTCCACCACCGCTATTTCGACCGTAATTTCGAGGTTTTTGAATGTTTGCAATTGCGAATGTGGTTACATCAATCGCATTTGTCTGCAGTTTTCTGCAATTCGTAGAAACCTGTGTAGACTGTGGCTGTGACCTTGACCGTGATTTAAAGCTTTGTTTTGAACTTGCAGCTTTGTACCAGTGCTGAAGTTGTGGGTCTTTTCTTCTTTGTTGATTTGTGTCCTTTTCATTGCCATATACCACAACCTTTTGCATTGACAAGAATGTTTTTTTCCTCCTCTTTTGGTTATGGTTGGATTAGGAGGGGGTTGCCCAATTTTAAAAAAAATGTTGTTTTGGCTCGAGTTATGTTATGTGTAGATTTTGGTTAGAAAGGGACAAACTAATGGTTCTGATGCTGATTGCGCATTTCTTTCAAGCGGCTTATTTTGAGTGCATCTCATTCCAATTGAAATTTTGTTTGACTTTCGTCAGATTCTGCTGCATCTTGTTCGTGGCAGTGGGTGTAAGAAGTGATACGTACATGTTTGTTAATGGAGAATAGTTGTTGCTGTTAGTTTTTATTGGCTGGGGGTTGGCTTGTTAGAAGTGTGAAACTTGGAACCTGAAAAGCAATGTGATGGGTGTTCCTTCTTATTATGTACTTATGAGAGGGGTAGATTGGTGTATGAACTCTAATGGGCATTGCTAACAAGTTAGTGAAACTTTGAGGATCAGAATATTAATTTATTTTGATGTTCATGACTTTCTTCTCTAAAATGTTGTTCATAAGTATCATACATTGAAGGCTGCAGATGTTGTTTTATTTATTTTTGCACTTTGAGTTGGGTGAAAATACTGTGATTTACGAGCTCAAACAATTCCATGTGCTTGTCATTTTGACTTCAGAGAGTGAATCTTCTGATGAAGAGGATACTGATGTGGAGGTAACTAGCCAGGAAGGGAGAGAGAGGACTGTGAAGGTGAAGGTTTTGACATTTTCAGAAAATGTAGCTCACTCAGAAGATGAAGAGAGTTAATTCATAATTTAGCTGAACCAGTTGCTGCGGTGAGATAGCTTCTTCCTTAGCTTGGAATCTTCTTCTGTGCTTGTGTCTTTACTTATGGACATTATAACACGGTGCACATCAACATTTACTAGGTAATGGTAATGCATGTCATGTAAAAAGTGGGGGAAGGATAGAGAGGAATTTTAAAGATAACAAAAATTCTAGATAGATCCTAAAAAAATACAATTTTCCTTAGCATAGATATGTAATCAAAGATGAAATCTCATTCTTTAATCCCCACCTTTTGGTTTGGGAACAGGGAGCATCTCAGGATGAAAGAGAAGTAAAGCATTTGGCAATCATATGATTTTGTAGTTCAAGATCTGCACAATATATTTTTCAACATCTGTATATTGTTTGCCCATGTAACAATACTATGTTGAACTCTTATTTGTAGGATTTTCATGATGCAAACTAAGGTTGTTGAGAAGTCCAAAAAAACATGGGAGAAAGCCCTGACTAAAATATTGAAATTCCTTAAGGCGCAGAACTGGTGGTTCTTTGGGATTAAACCCATCTCACTGTACTTGACGCAACATTGATCTGTTTATCCTGTGTATGCTGAATATTTGCAATCTTAGGTTGAATGAATCCTTGTAGGCTGAATGTATATACTTATCCACTAATAAAAAAAAGACCTTTAGAATATTTCCCTCTAAACCTGCAAGGAAATTCTCTATTTAGAGCACATGTATTATGTTCATTATGATCTGTATATATCTGTAACAGACATTTCTTTAAAAGCTTCATTGAAGTCACACTCTCTGTCTTGAATCTCAGCACTAAGTTATTTTATATTTTCTTCTCAATCCCTTTCCCCTTTGATTTGTATTTGAAGAAATAGTTTCCCATGGAAAGGTCACAAGGCAAGCAAACTCACTAAGCAATGTGTTTAAGAAACAGTGCTGTTAAAGCATAGGGATTTCCGAATGAGTTTAACAATGTTTGCAACTATAAAAATCATCTCCATGTTTTTTAACAGTGTTGATCTCTTTTCTACTACTTTTTTTATGAGAAACAACTTCAATATGTTTCAAGAAAAAGGTAGATAATTACTTTTTGTTCTGTTTTTACTTTTGGAAACAGGTTTAGCCAAACATATTAAAAATTATTACAAATCAGTATTTCATTAAAAAAACACTTTTTTTTCTTAAACAAGTTTAAACAAACTGACCCATTATAATATTGTAGGGGGGGGGGGGGGGGTAGTTTAATGTTTAAAATTTTGAAAATTTTGATTTGTTTAAAATAATTTTTAAT
>Ga0123342_1003320_pt1 | contig 25916 bp, 9 predicted proteins | sample Turbeawhitnodule_FD_89960 | JGI IMG/M metagenome (GOLD analysis project Ga0123342, IMG submission 89960) | Root nodule microbial communities of legume samples collected from Mexico - Turtle bean Mexico white nodule | ecosystem: Host-associated > Plants > Roots > Nodule | place: Mexico: Nepantla...
TCGCGTCAATAATGTTTATGTTTAATGTTTTTGAATTAATGTTTATGTTTATGTTTAATGTTTTGGAATTAGGTATTTTTAATGTTTTGGAAGTGGAAGAATAGTGATATTTGATATTTATCTCTATGTTTAATGTTTTGATGTTTGACTATTTTTGAAAAGGAAGAAAAAGAATTTAGGTTTGATAGTAACAAATATATAGGTTTAATTTGACAATTTTGTAAAAACAAAATGTAAAAAAAAAATAAATATATATATATATATATTTAATTTAATAAAAAAAATAAAAGAACGCGGGTTGACCCGCAAACCCGCGGACCAGCTCTTATGCAGGGCAGATTGAGAATTCTAGCCCGCAATAACTTTGCGGGGCGGGCCAATGCGGACCGACTGGCCCGCTTTGCCACCCCTTAAGTGCTACAAGTTAACAAACTAAAAAATACTATAAAACTATGTGCTAGGATATGAATTCTTTATAAGTATTTAATATTTGATATATAAACATAAAAAAAAAATCATATGCAAACAAATGATTTGTTTTTAATAATTTATTTATATAAAAATTTGAATGAGAGATATTAAGAGTTGCATGTTTGATAGAGAATTTAAAAGTGTTTTATTTTTTCCCCATTAAGAATAAGTGCAGATTTTTGGGTGGTGAGTGACAAGGTATGAACCCATAAGCCATGGTGGAACAAATTTCAATAACCATTGGTTGTTTTGGACGGTAATGGGTGAAGGGTCAACTAGTGAAGGGTCTTCCCTGTCATTATTTATACATGCATGCTGCATAAGAAACACATGCCAACCAAAATTTCATGTTTCTCAAAACAATGTAATGATATGTTCAAAGAAAGAGTGTTAGAAACACGTGTTACAGGGTTGGACGGAAAATGTTGTTTGATTCAGAAAGACATTACTATTGGAATTTCTATCAAATTTTAAGAGGATAATTATTTTTATAAAAACTTAGAATAACAAAATATATTATTTGACTAAGGAAATTTTAAAAAAATCACTAAATCTGAATTATATTATTTAAATAAAATATTTATAAAAGAAAATAATATTGATTCAAATTTAATGTATTTGAATATATTAGAAATTGTAAATTTTTTTATAAAACATAAAAATAAGGTTTTTTGTTACTTATAGGAAGATGAGATCTAGAGAACTATTGAAGTCTTCGTCTTCATCTTTCTTTCGGATAGGGTGCTAGGGTTTTGTTGGAATCCTTCTCGCCTTCGCGCTACTTTTTTGGCTTTCGGTCTCGGGTATGCCTAATGGAAGAGATACCTGCAAAAAACACTCTGACGCTCAAGTCAGTAAAGAGCGTTCAACACTCTGGTAGGTGTAGAGTAATAATGACGTTACATTGTTTTTTGAAATGTGTGTTATTTATATTATTTTAATGGGCTTACCTCATTGGGCTTGATTAGTGGAATAAATTACACTTATGGTTACATTACCTAATTCTTAATGGTAATTTAGCTTCACTGACCTTGGTTTGAGCGTTTAATGGTTATATATGTCGGTCGGTCTGATCGTGCATGTGTTTTGATCGGTTCAGTCAGGGTGCCCGAGACGCGTTAGCATGTTGGTCGGCTATGCCAGGACAGTTTTCATTTTATTAAAAAATAATTTTAACTAATCTTAAAAAGAGACGATAATTAGATGTAATTTGATTTAATATAGAATTCAAACCAAATTATTTTGTTTTTGATTTAATAAAAACACACATTTTTATCACATGTTGTACATAGATTGCTAAAATTTCCTTATTTTGAAGGTGTCATAGTCTCTTTAAGGATTAACTACTCACCTTACCCTTCAATCGAGCACCAAGGCACCTCTATAAATCATCCTCGTACAAAATCGCATCATACATCGTATCGCGCTAACCACCAACCCAAACCAAACCTTCAAACAAGAACCCAAACCCAGGTTTGTTCAACGCTGAAACCGTGCCTGCAATACCAAGTTCGTTGCGTCGCTTGAGACGCACGTGACGTGGCGCTCTTCCATTGGCTAGTCACGTGACAAGCACCTTCCCAGTGTCCTCAACCCAATCCACATGACACAACCCACACCACACCATACAAACAAAACTCCAACAATACTCTGTAGTCGACGTTCTTTGCTCAATGCTCTTTCTTCTCTCAAAATTCTCAGATAGTAGTGTTGTTGTTGTTGTTATTAGGAACAATTAGTGACGATTACTGATTAGTCACAGTTTGAACCCACAATGAAAAACGGTGTTAGGCAAGAATCCGGTGTGCTTCTTGATTTGGCATCGCACGTCAATCGCTTCGCCTTCGATCATTTCCGCACCGACACCGCTGTACAATCCAATTTCCTGCGCTTCAATGGCGGAGCGGGAGCCAGACGCAGCGTTTCGATGAAGGTGGGGGCAGCGGGAGTTAGGGTCAGGAATGTTCTGAGCGAGTTTAACAGAGCAATTAGGTTTCACTGCGAGAAGATCCCGATTGGGTTCGCCTCGCTGCGAGTCGCGGACGGCGATGGTGGTGGTAGTGGTGGCTGTGACGGTGACGGTGACGGGAGTGGGGTTAGAGTAGATGAGTGTGGCGGGGTAGAGAATGAGGGGCTTCGCGGGAATAGCGTGGGGGGTGAGAGGCCCAAAAAAGTTTTGATTTTGATGAGTGACACTGGTGGTGGGCATCGAGCTTCCGCTGAAGCTATCAAGGCTGCATTCTATGAAGAATTTGGAGATGATTACCAGGTTTGGTTTGGTAAACTCTTTTTTTATGCAATGGGAATAGTATGAGATGTTTCTTTATTTAAAAGAAGTAGGGGAAAATGGTGATGATTGTTTTGTTTAGTTTAACTAAAAATAATCTTCTTCAAATAACGTAGAAATAGTTTATGTTAGTATCACTGAGCTCATGAAATGGTTTGAGGTTGTTTCCATTTATTTAGTAGTTCAGAATTTGAGTCCTGGAAATATACAACTCATTTAAATACTTGAAAGAGAAGAGAACTTTGTGGCTTATAATGATTCTACCTGGCTCGAGTAAGATTGTGTTGTGTAAAGTATACATGTGGTTTTGCACAAGAAGAGTTAACATGACGTATGTCATTTTTATAAGCTCAAATAAGTTGTCTAGAAGCACTTCCAAACACCCTCAATTGTAAGTTAATGATGACAATTTTAGGACTTAGTTGGATATTTACCTTTCTCAGGTGATGAGAAGTTATTAAAAGTGCTTATATGATTACCAAACACGTATATAAAATTGACATTGAGGTTGTTTGTGCTTAACCAGTTATCTCGATTTGAGCTTTGGGTATTGAATTGCTTCAAATACTCGTTAGAGAGCTTTATTGCTCACAGTGATTTTACATAACTTAAGCAAGACAGGTTTCCCCTCACAGAAAAAAGAGTTTGGTTATGTCATACGGGTAAGCTCAAATAAGTTGTCTACAAGCTCTTCCAAATACCCTCTGATTGTACGTTAATGATGATGAATTTAGGAATGGTTGCGTTTAAGGTGATGGGAGGTTATAGGGAATCACATCACATGAAAGGATGCGTGAATGCATGTATTTTTTTTGTTGGATTCTGTTCTCAGTTTGGGTTCACGGTACAGGTTTTTGTTACTGATTTGTGGGCTGACCACACACCTTGGCCGTTCAACCAACTTCCTAGGAGCTATAGCTTTTTGGTGAAACACGGGCCATTGTGGAAGCTGACTTACTATGGAACTGCCCCGCGCGTTGTGCACCAGTCTAATTTTGCTGCAACTGGAACTTTCATAGCTCGGTGAGGATTTGGATTTCATTGCCTTCATGCAGCAATTTCTACTCTCATTTATTGACAAATTACTTTGATGAATAAGAAAACCAATGCATTCATTGGATATAGTTGATAGGTATGCAAAATGATGCATGTGTGATAGTCCAGGCTCCATGCATATACTGGTTTAGCATTCTCCCTGTCTTTCTAGTTAGAAAGTTTTATTTTGATCATTAAATTTATAAGTTATATCAGAATAGTTTCATTATTTTTGTTTATTGCTTTTGTAGTTGTGGGAATAGATTGTGCTTGTACTGATTCATTTATTTCTGTTATATATATATATATATATATATTTGGGTTAAAGCATAATTTATATTACTTGATTCTTTTGCAAAAAAGATAGTACAGTAATTTAGTAGTATTTCAGGGTGGTTCTAATTTGGTATTCATGTTCTGCAAATGATATTCTGTAATCTGGATAGATTGATCTCTGGTTGCAGCTTGCAATGTTTATTGACTTTTTTGCATCCCTTGTTTCACAATATTTCCCTAAGCATATACAGTAATACATTCACTTTGTGCATACACAGTATTACATTCACAATATGCCCTTTGTATCTCTTCTCAAATATAGTATAACATCACATGTCATAGTTAAACCATCCATTCTCTTTTTACAGTGAGGTTGCTAAAGGTCTAATGAAATACCAGCCAGATATAATAATCAGTGTGCATCCACTGATGCAGCACGTTCCACTTCGAATTTTGAGGTCAAAGGGTCTTTTAGATAAGATTGTTTTTACTACAGTTATCACAGATTTAAGCACATGCCATCCAACATGGTTAGTTCTATTTTTTTATTATTTCCTTTTAAAAAAATCATATCTAGAATTTTATTGACATCTTATTTCTTGTTTTCTTTAGGTTTCATAAGCTTGTAACTAGATGCTATTGTCCTACAACAGATGTTGCGCAAAGGGCATTGAAAGCAGGATTGCAGCAATCCCAAATAAAGATTTTTGGTCTACCTGTCCGGCCTTCCTTTGTTAAGCCTGTTCGCCCAAAGGTGTTATTCTTATTGCCACTACTTGAATTCTTAGCAAGTTCACTAACAATTCTGGAATCACAACACTGAATGATGTGCTATATATACTATTACCTAATGAATGCCTCTGGCTTGTTTGAAATTCTGTGATAGGATGATGGGAGTAGTAATTTATATTAGGTTTTCAAGTTATTGCAAGTAGATAATAACCATTTCCATGTAAACAGTGCTGCACACTTTTTGCTAATGATTGCCTTTAAACTATAAGTTATTTCCTTGATTTTGTTTAAGCAACAATCAAATGTGTAGTATGATACTAAAATTACCAGCTTTGGTGTTTTGTGTAGGTTCTGATTGTATGACTACAGGCTGTAGTCAAGTATTGTAAATTTTAATTAGTGTACAGCATAACTGCTATACTTGTAACTAATTGATGCATATATTATATAGGAATGTATTATTTATACTTTAATCGTACAAACTTGGATCTGAACTGGTTTCACTGTTATTCCTTTTTCATCGAACATACAATTCAATACACTTCATGTTAAATGGTCTCTGGTTTCAGTGCTTGTTGAAGTGTGAATGTTTTGAATTGCGCTAGTAACAATGATCTATGAGGTTAAGGCTAATTATTGGACATTCTTTTTGTTTGTGAAATTACAGTCACCTCCTTCTTACTGTGCTTCTGTTCTAATTCCATTATCTATTTGTGACTTTACACCTAACTCCCCTACTTTTATGAAAACTACACACAAAGTCTTCTAATATATAACAAAGCAATGCGCTTAGTGGAATTTATCGAAATAGAAGGGTGTAGGTGTAAAAACTTTTAAGAACTAGCCCAACGAAGGTTGAAATAATTAACCCTTTAACATAGAAGTCACAAGCAAGTCTACATCACTGTTATATTTTCTTAAGTGCATCAGGTAGTATTGATTTTGTTGGCTTTCTCTACTTTATTTTGTAGGATGAACTAAGGAGAGAACTAGGGATGGATGAGGATCTTCCTGCTGTATTATTGATTGGAGGTGGTGAAGGTATGGGTCCCATTGAGGCTACTGCTCGGGCACTTGGGGATTCATTATACGATGAGAATGTTGGGGCTCCTGCAGGTCAGATCCTAGTGATATGTGGACGCAATAAGAAACTTCTTAACAAACTGAATTCTATTGATTGGAAGGTTCCTGTGCAGGTATTGTTACCCTTAAAATATTTCCTCAGAACCTTGTTAATAATTTTTTATTCAAATATAAATTACAATATATTTTGTAGTTTTATTGCGCTCTCTCTACAATCTTTGGTGTTTCCTGCATAGGCTTAAATTTTAATTGTCAGCTGTCCATGGTGATTGACTTTTGCTAGTGTACTACACAATGAACTATGTATCTAGCCTTAGAATCAGATTTCTCATATGCAATGTTTTTCAAAACTAGACTGGTGATTGAACTAGTGAAAATATTGATTTAGCATTCACTGGTTCAACCCAGATTGAACCCGGGTCAAACTGGAAATAATATTGCACGTTAACCATTGGTTGAGGACAAGTAGTTTCTTAATTATTGTGAATTTGTTAAAAGGATCTTATACATAGGACCCAGAGTAATATTACTTTTTCTTTTCATTAGAAAATGTAGAAAACTTCAGGTATGAAACTTCATATTAAGTTTTTTGTTTGGGGTCCGTGACACTTCAATTTGTTGATGAGCATAGTAATTATTTATTCAACGCCCCTGAATTAATTTACTCATATTTAGGTCAAGGGATTTGTTACCAAAATGGAGGAATGCATGGGAGCTTGCGATTGCATCATTACAAAGGTTTGAATGCTCTATCCTGACTAAGTTTTTTGCACCTAATTATGGCAGCAATTGATGGGTTCTTCTTTCTTGTAGGCGGGCCCCGGGACCATTGCAGAAGCCCAGATCAGAGGCCTCCCTGTTATTCTGAATGATTACATTGCTGGACAGGTATTCTGGTTATGGCTATGATTCCTGAACTTTGTGATTTTTGTACAAAAAATCCAGCTGATTCAATTATGTCATAGTGTAAATTTGAGACTGGGTTCTAGAACTTAATGAATTATTTTAGCTATAACTAGAGGCTTTTTTACCATAATAAAGAGGTGGAAAGAATCTTTCTCAAAAGTGTTTGTTTAAATTGTTCCATGCATACTTTTCATATAGGTATTTGTTAAACATGCATCTACTATTTTCTACTGGCAGTAAAGCAATCCCTGAGTGTATTTTACAGAATATCAAAATTTTAACTTGTTAAACTTCTCATAAAAGCAAGTGAATGTACTTTTGCAACCCTATTAGGATTTGGCTACAGTGCACTTTTTTCAAAAGAAGTATTTTAGTGAACTATTCCATGAGTTTATATTGAAGAAAATCCAAGACATATCTTGTTAATATAGTCCTAAAATATACAAAGTTTGTTAACTAATCCCTTTTTGATTGCTGAGTTCAGAGGGAGTAAACATTATGTTACTTCATGCTTGTGTACTTGTCTTGTGTGTTTGTGTACTTGTCTGAAGGTGCATATGTTTCAGTTCCATGAAAAATGTAAAAGCTAGATATTTTTGCTTGAGTTTACTGGAATCCTTTTCATGGTTGATTAAATAGAGGAGTTTCATTTTCAGGAAGCTGGCAATGTCCCGTATGTAGTTGAAAATGGATTTGGAAAGTTCTCCAAATCTCCTAAAGAGATAGCAAAAATTGTTGCCAATTGGTTTGGTCCAAAAGCCTACGAACTACAACAAATGTCACAAAATGCGTTGAGGCTGGCAAGACCAGATGCTGTTTTCAAGATTGTTCATGACCTTCACGAGCTTGTTAGACAAAGAAGCTACCTAGCAGAGTATTCTTGTACAGCTTAATTGATACTTAGGGTATTTTTTTGCACCATTTTTACTGAGGAAAAAAAATGTATAAGGCAACCATTTTTCTGATCACTACCAGAAATCTGTGTATTGTCTTCCAACATTATTTTTCAGATGCTCCTTTGAGAATTTTAAGTTGATATAGTTTTGAATGTTTCTTTGTTTATCAATTCTTTCCATGTTAGGGATACATTGCTATTTTGGTAACTTTACTATGAAAAACTGGAGAAAAACTTAGGCGCAGCATCTCTTCATATATCACTCAAGGGTTGAGTTTGAATGCTGTATTAAAAGAGTTTCAACATATAAAAATTGATAAAGTTTTTATTTTAGGAATGTAAAATATATTGTCTAATGAACCAATATCTTGTTTTAACAATGTAGAATATACTGTAGAAGGAACTTGAAAGTTAGGTAATACTGATACCTTTGTAGAATAATAAGGTGTTTTTGTTTTTTTTTTTCTTACATTTTTTAAGTATGTGTCAGACACCTTTTAACCTGACATATATTAAATGAGTCTATAGCTTAAACACTCCCTAGACTCAATACAACAAAAAATAAAAAATAAATTATAAAACATGTATGTCTCATTTTTTATGTTTGTTTCAGGAAGATTTATTAGTTATGTTTTATTGTGAAGAATGTCATTACTTGGAAATTGCAATAAATTTGTTTTCAGTGTGAATTATGGAAATCTTAATTTTCAATTAGGATATTTGTTACCATGAATAGTGTCCATGTAAACATAATTTATTAGTCATTTTAATTCTATTATTAAAAGACTCTTTTTTAATTTAATTTTTTGTCTGTCAGTATCTTTATTGTAAAGATTTTATAAGAAGTTCTCATTTACATCTTGTTCTATAGTCTTTAGTATTTTAAATAGTAATTTATTTTTATCTTTTTATAAAAAAATTAGTTTTAATATATTTATTCTATGTATATGTTAATCTTATATTTATGTAACTTAATTAAATTTTATCATTAGTGATAAACTCATCAGGTGTAATAAAAATGTAATTTTGAAAATATTAAAACAAAATTATTATAATAAAATATATTTCATATATAAAATATTTTGAAATCGGGTACATAGTTTTTTTCTACATATTATTACCATACAAATCTAGTACCTTTTTTTTTCAGACAAGGGATCACACATAGTGTACGTGAACGCACTACACGAATCACTATTTTAACTTAAGCATTATTCATGTAATGTGCTTCTTTACAATCTAATTATTAAACTATATCTATATATTATTGTAATTATGTGTGCTACTTTTAGGAAAAAAAAATAAAAATAAAACAATAATAATAAAATGATTTTTAGTATATATTTTAAAAATTATATATTATGTTAATGTTAATATATATATATATATATAAATAGAGTATGAAATCACTCGTAATTAATTATGTTTAAGTTTAATAACATATAATGCTTTCTAAGATGATAAACAATATTTTTAACCTTCTATATTTATTTTTATTTTTTTAATATTTATTAACTCTCCTTTTGGTTCATTTATCCCATAAGATAAAATTCATTATATTTTTTTCTTTATTCATTTATTACACATTATGTTACGTTTTTTAATATTTTTTTTCATATGTTTCTTATTTTTACCCTTATATTACACAAGATTTATAGAAGATAAAATTATCTTATCTTATTAATATTTTACTTAGATATTTTTTTATGTTATATTGTTTATTTTAACTAATATATTATTTATAAATATATCATTTTATGATTATACAATTTTAGATTATAGGATGATATTTCAAGACGTTGATATTGATAAATTTTTTATTTAAATTAATTTTTATATTACATAATGTATTTTAACCATGTCACTGTTATATTATTTTAGTACTATAGTTTAAGATATTTGAATCATTAATTTATCATAATGAAATAGTAATGTCTACCTAAAAGATGTTATATTTTATTCTATTTTATAATTAAATAATTTGTCTTTATAAAGGAGTATAAGAATTTAAAATTAAAATTAAATGTACTCTCAGTATATATTTTTGTGGATAAATTATTATATATGTACCATCTATTTTAACTTATAATTTTATCTTAACAAAGTAACCTTAAACAATTTCTTCTCACAATCATCAATTTTTTTTTTCAAACTAAACCTAAAATTTTTAAATATTACTCCTACATTCTTTTTGTACTTTGATCATAATGGTTACACAATTTTCTTTTGCATTAATTTCATGACCCAAGATTTGACACTTCTTCATAATTGTACTTTTAGCAGTGAACCAGTTACATTCCACTTGAAATCTCATCAATGCATAAAGAATGTTACTAGTGTTATATATGTTACCTACACTAACATGATATGAACTGAAAATCAAAGAAGAAATTGCTTTTGTTGCATGCATGTCAATATCTGAGAGCTACATTTTCTTGTAAGACTGAGGTAAACAGTTCAAAACATTGACAATTCTCATGTATCCTATGTAATGCAAACGGTAGTAGAGTAGTATATTTAAGGATATATTCTAGAATTAATTGTTTGAAAGTGAATATTCTTTTGGTTCATATATCATGAGTCATGCACTCGTGTTGAAACTTACACTGACACGATAGCTAAGAACTGAAGTTTTGCAATGGCACCTGTAAGAAGCTTAAGATAACGTTAAAACACAAAAAAAGTTGTAACCTTTAACACGTGAGTTTGGTCTAGAATTTTATTTGTTAGCACCCTCACGTGACCCTTGCAAGAAAAATATATTATTGTTTATGTAAGATCTCTCTGACTGATATTTATTTCACACACAAATCGAGTTTTAAGTTACAATTAGTTAAGATACTATTGAATGTGTACTAGTCTTTATTTATCATTAAGTCTGAGTTTTTAAGTTACTGTAACCTGAACATTGGACCATAGACTTAACATCAACCACATCATATAATAATTTATTTCTTGTGCCACTCTTTTACATATCTTTTAAGTATAAAGATTTCAAAAACCAGGTTACATTTGATAAATTAGCATCTAAAATATATATACTAGAATAACCTGCATAATTTCTTGTCTTTACTATTGCCATAGAAGATAATGCTGACTTTCTAGCAAAAGTAGGGTGAATCTCAGTTTGTATATATTCACACATAGAATAAGAGACTTGAAACAAAGTTCTGTAATGGGTTGGAGGTACCATGCTGGGTTGGGACTTATTGGAGCTTTTGTCTTAATATGGGTTAGTTGTGCAGAAATAACTCAGGTTTGAATTATATTTTTCCTCTTTCTGTTCTTTTCTTTTCTTTTTTGTATTTTTATCCTTCCTTGTTGGTCTGCTATGTTGTTTATGTTAAACTGCATCTCATTTGTTTTTGGTTGTGTTTTAAAGATGTTATTCTTTTGTGTGGTTTCTCAGAGTGGAAAACAAAATCTGAATCTGTAATCTATTGAAACTGCAAGTTGTTCCATCACACACCTATCTTATTTGAATAATTGTGAATTTGAGACACAAAACAAGGTTGTATTTTGTTTGAATAGCTTAAACATGATGACCAATTTACTGTTTTTCTTAAATGAATGATATCAGTTGTAACTGGCTTTTAATATCAATATAGCATGTTTCTTTCCAAAAAATAATTTTCTTATTGATGTGGATTCAGTTAAAATGACCCAAACAACCAGCTGAAAGTTTATTCTCTGGAGTTGTTAAGCCTTGTGCATTAGCATAAGTGCAAACGGTTCAACCCTCAGTCAATCAGAAATGGTCATTTATCTGACTTTCATATAATGAATTAACAACATTTCTGTTTGTGATGGGATGAAGTATAAGGAACTGTTATTACATGTATTATTTTTAGAACATTGATAAGGTTTTCGGGGAAGGATCAACTTCAAGATGGAGCAACAAAGCATAGTAAAGAAAAGAAAAAGAGAAATTTATGTGACAAATGAGCGCACTTTAACATCTGAAATAATTTGATTATGCAGTAAGACTTGTTATATTGTTATAATAAGCTTATTACGATACTTTATTGCAGAGGATTTTTGAAGAGTACAAACAGCCTTTTGCACTCACTTACTTTGGAGTATCAGTGATGGCTATCTATTTTCCCATTTCTGTTTTAAAAAATTGGATTTGTAGATTGCTGAACATTTTTTTTAGAAAAATTCAAGGGGACTATATATCAGTTAGAACAGATGGGATTCTCCAAAGACCAGAAACTGGTCTGAAAAGTAGTTTGATAGATGACAATGACATCAGAGAAAGAGAAGAAGGGACGTCTTTGGTCAAGAAAGAGAAAGATGAAACTCCCTTGATTGCACAGAGTAATGAAAGTAGTTCATGGAAAATTGCTAAGTGTGGCTTGTACCTCACTCCAATATGGTTTGCACAAGAGGTAATAATTTCTCATTTAGTTTTCCTTTTCTACTTTTGTGGATAACTGATAATACAAATAGGCACAATGCAGTTGGATCAACATTGTATAGCTTAGTCAATATCTATGTTACCACTACCAGAAAGTCTAGATTGGATGTATTGCTTGTTACAGGAGTGATTTAATGTTGTAAAAAACCACTAAAAAAATGATTGAATATTATAAACTTTGGAAACATGGGGTTAAAAATAATTGAGAAATATTTGATCTTTTGGTAGATTTTCAAACTGATCTCTTAGGCATGGTAGTTAATAGTTTTGTATGGGTTAGAAAGCTGAAAGTTTAATTTCTGATCCTGGTTGAAAGGATGGGTAAAGAGAGTAGTATGAACTTGGATAAACAGAGTAAGAATGAATAAATTTATAAAAAAGATGACACTGAAAAACCTTAAGAACTTGTTTCTTTTGAAAAAAAAATCTAGTAGTTTTTCTTCTTTTCATTATGATTACAAAAAACATAACCATGTTTTCCTCTTGTTTTGTGTTCCCAAAAGATTTGCACAGAGATTGGTGAATAAATGTTCCAATATGACATCTAGATAATGTTTCTTAATGCTTTTAACATATTTTCCTCCCTGCCTCACCCATCTACCCTCCAAAAGTAAATTAAGTACAAAGAAAAGATTCTTCTGATATTCATACATGATCATGAGTTTTGAAGATGTTCCACTCATTATGTTCCCTATACTTGATTGATAACATGCAGTATTTTTCAAACATGGCACTTGCAAATACTAGTGTTGCTAGTACAACGGTTCTGAATTCCATGTCAGGTCTCTTTACCCTTTTCTTTGGAGCCCTTCTTGGCCAGGACTCAGTAAATATGACCAAAATAGCAGCTGTTTTAATCAGCATGGCTGGAGTCGTCATGACAACTATTGGAAAAACTTGGGTAGCAGATGAGCTTATCAGCATCTCTAAGTAAGTTCAAAGTTTCATGTTAAGGTGCAAAATCTCTTTCATCAAGTACTTCAACCCTGCAATCCTTTAGTCCACTTCATTAGAGTGCACAGTACCTAATACCAGAAGGAAAATCATTTTCAGTTTCTTTGTGGAGTTTTAGCCTTAAATTTTGTTAATATGCACAGTGAATCACAATATTGCAATTTTTTTTAATCTTTTTTATTCAGTGATTGAGTACAGCCTTCATCTTTGTCCATCTTAGCTAATATGTTAAAAGATTCAAGTTGTTGTCAGGCAGAGATAATGGGAAAAAAAGTAGTTGATATGAGTTTTGTCTTAAAAAATTTAGCAATTTTCATGTATGCTTCCCTTTTTATTAGTTGATGTTAGTTAATATCAGGTTGCCTTAAATAAATGTGTTTCCATTTATATTCTCTTTGCCTTTATTCTTTCAATTTCTGAAATTGGAAACTGTTCTTCTTACCAAGTACTCAAAAGCATTCTATCATTGGGGACGTTTTTGGCTTACTTTCAGCAGTATGTTATGGCTTATTCACAGGTATGAATAATCAATTGCAATGGATTCTATCTCATGATCATAATATCTGTTTCTAAGTTCAAATTTTGACTTGAATATCATTGTTCAATTAATTGCAGTGGTTCTCAAGAACTCTGCTGGATCAGGAGACAAGGTAGACATGGAAAACCTTTTTGGCTGCATTGGTATCTACAGTTTTCTTGGCTTTTGGTGGCTAGGTATGGATTTCTTTTTTGAGAATTTTACACAACAGGGATTACAAATTTCATTAATGTAATGCACTTTTACAACACTGATTTTTCCCTATTGGTCAAAATAATTTGAGGGTAGGACGACTTAAATGTACTAAATATCTTTTGTTTTATCTTTTTTTTATTTCTTTATCATAAATGAATGTGTGTAGACTAATTAAAAAGATCATGTGAAAGATATAAAAGATAAAATAAGGAATGTTTTCTTAAACTTAGAAAAGGACAAATTTCTGTCTCTTTTTCTTTGTCAAACTTCTTAACTGATGATGTTCTTGCAACTTTCCATGCAGCATGGCCATTAAATGCTGTGGGAATTGAACCCTATTTCAAATTTCCAAGTTCAATCTCAACTTGGGAAATTGTTATAGCAAACAGCATTTTCTCAAGCGTGATTTCAGATTTTTTATGGTAAGTTGAACATCATCTGTCCAGTGAAGAAGCCCTATAGTGAAAAATCTTGTTTAACAGATTATATAGGTATAAGTGCTGACATGTTGAAAATCTTGCATCAGATTATAACGGAAAAGAAAAAGTACTGATATAAAAGAAAATGTACTGACATGTTGAAACCTGCACCAGATTATAACAGAAAAAATATATATTTTGTACTGAAATGTATATTCCACCTGAAGAGATGGAACAATTTTGTAATTATATTGTGGCACATAATAGTTTATAAGTTAACATTTTCTAGAGGTGAATAATGAACATTTGACAAATACCAAAATGTTAAAACATATTAGAACTGTCACATCACATATATCTACATCTAAATTATATAATACTTCTTCTGTCACATAGTATAATTATATGATAACAGTTATTACAGAATATTGATTCTATTTCATGTAACAACTCCAATAATATTGTAACAGGGCACTTTCTATAGTTTGGACAACTCCATTGGTAGCTACATTGGGCATGTCCTTGACAATTCCTATTGCCATGATAGCTGACATGGTTATACATGGTCGCAAGTACTCTATAATGTACATTCTTGGATGCATTCAGGTTTGATTTCTCTTTTTCACCATCAACTCTTTAATAACAGTAGAATTTAATTATAATACACCATTTATGATATAATTATTGACTCAAAATCATCCATTTTGTGATGTTATCATATTCCTATTCATTTGATATAATATGACAGTAAGTATATTTCTATTATATTACATATTTATAGTATAGGTAAGTGTTTTTTATACTCTTGTTCATTTATACAATCAGAATTCATGATGTATTAACTGTTATAATAGTTATTGCAGAAATTATGTTTACTAATGATTTGTATCAGATGACAATACATAAAAATTACACTAAAAAATTAAGCTCACAGTGTATACAGTCTCAGTGTATGGTCCCTCTGTAATAAGTTTCTTACCAGTTAATGATGCAAAGCCATGTTTTTGTAAAAGTTAAGCTCAAAAATTAATTTCTTTGGTTATATTGGAAACAGGTTTTTGCAGGATTTACACTGGCAAATCTCTCAGATAAGATTTCAAGAAGTGATAAAGAGTTGAGTAGGTGAGCTTCTAAGAAGCAGAGGTTATGTACCTTAAACAAAGAATCTTAGTACAGTCATGAAGCATAAACTGTGTGAAATGGTGATTTGACTTTGGTTCATAAACAATAAAGTTGAATATATAACAACATTCAATGAGATTGAAAAGAAAAATGCTTTGATAAACTAGCTTTGTGAGTTAAGCTTCAAATCACATTTGTGGAATTTTTTTAGTAGAGTTTCTCCTCCATATTTTTTTCTCTGAAATTTTATTTAATAGGGTCGGCCATTTAATTGCATTTTTTCATCCATAAAAATATTATTTAAGAGAATCATTTAGTACACTTTTTATTTGAATTGGATATTATTTAAGAGAATCATTTAGTACTATGTATATTCAAATGTCAAACCTTCATTAAATACTTATATTTAAATTTGAGATATTGTATAAGAGAATGATTTAGTACCATTTTTCAAATGTGAGACTTTGCTTATTCACTAACATTTAGATAAATAACTAGTTAGTAATTAAATTGAATTTTTAAATTTGAGTACATCATCCTAAAGTTATTTTTGTATTGTATTTCTTATACATCAAAGCGATTAAATTTAAGAGAATTAAATTCTATTAGAGTGTATTACCTGTTTAACAAAACTTTAAAGTTATATTATTTTCACACATCTATATTTTGCTAAAATAAATTGAAATCAAACAATTTGATCAATTTCTCATTCCCTCATAAAATCCAAGCAATTCTCAACAATACTACATCATGACAATTAAGTCAAATTTATACTCAATAATTCTACAATTTTCTTCTATTCTCATGACTTAATTGTTTCCCTCACCTAACAACACTTTAATCTTAAAGAAATATATTTTTGAAGAACACCTTAGTCTTAAAAAAATATACATAACAAGAAGAATGAGTTGAGAATGCTCAAAGATAGGTAAGTTGTTCATTACAAATCAAACCTAAAAAAAAAAACACATATTACACTTTGAATTAAGAATAAATACATGCTTCCCACCATAATATCTAAAAACTCTATTTTTTTATAATAATTTTATTCAACAAACATCTCTGTGTTTTTTAAATGATCTCTCCTCTAACACATATCAACTCCAAATAACTTCTAAAACAAGCATAAAACTATTATTTCCCTACATATAATTTTTTAAAAAAATTTATCCAAATGTATTACAAATTATAATAAGTGATTTTTTATTAAAGAAAATATTTTAAAAAGAGTTTAAGTAAACATATCCATATTTTTCATAGATTATAAATATATATTAAAAATTTAAAAGGAAAAATTAGAAAATAAAATGTGTAAAAAATAACAATTTACTTATTCTTATAGATATTTTTCTTCTTAATTGTCAATCATTTCTAATCTATATATTTTGCATATCATTCAATTATCTTTTGTGACATTTTCACAAGTAATTATCAATAACATTACATCTATTCATATTTTATAGTGTATAAGTTTAGATGTGTTGAGTTCTTTGTTAAATTCAATTAAATGTTTTTTTGGGATGAGTTGAGTTAAGTCAAATTTTTATATATTTTTTATTATATCCAAACTAAGCTAGTGTATTATCTTTAGTTGGATCGAATCAATGTGATCACATGTTTTAATTTTTTTTTCTAAAATATGAAATTTTTAAAAGAAATTCTTTTTGTTATTTTTCTTCTTCTAAAAGCTAGACTATATTATTTAATATTTAAGGAATTAATTAATTCAATATTAAAAAATATATTTAGTTAATAAATAATAAAACAAATTAACTTGTATTTATATTATTATTTAATAATTTCCATTGAACTGAAATGAATTTCGAATTCAAGATACATAACTCACCCAACACCAATAAGAGATTATATTAGATTGAACTGAAATGAATTTTACTGAATTACAAAAAAAATTAAAATCAATTTGAATCTATTTGGATAATTGATATCTATCATAAATTTAAATATTATACTATATTATAAATTAAGATATATAATTGAATTTAAATCTAGTTTGGTCTCTATAATTTTAATTAGATATTTTTCATAGCATTTGTGTTTGAATACATGTCTGCATAACATTGAGTGTGACACATTATCATCAGTTAATTTATTTATGTAAAATTAATATTTATATTAATTTAACAGAAGAGACAAAATTACACACCTTTTAATAAATCTTAGAAAAATAAAAATAAAAAAAACATTAGAAAATATCTTTATATATATCACTTTCTGGTTTAGTATATGGTCCTTTAGTTATTCTTTTTACTACTACTAGTCAAAACCACGACGTTTTAAGAAAAGCAAAACGAGCACAGAGAAACTTCTGAAACCTCACATATGCGTTGCCCTGACTCACCCAGCACTGAACGCGATCCAGAGAGAGACACACCGCTCCTTAACGACGCCGTTTCGTTCAGTGCAGGCGCACTCGCAAGCAGAGAGAATCGATGGAGAAGGGAAAGGGAGTGATGGGATCGGGAGGACGAAGGTGGGCCGTTGACTTATCAGACAATTCCACTTCTCGCGATATTCCCGATCCTCCCGGTTTCTCTCGCGCTTCTCTCGACCAGGTTCCTTCCCACGCACGCTCAAATCCTTTCAATTTCTTTCATCTTTTCAAATTATTTTTTATTTAAGTTGAAATTGAAATTCAACCGTGCAGGACGATTCAACGCTCAGTCGCCAGAAGAAGGACGCTGAATCCAATTGGAAATCTCAGGTTTTTCTTCTTTTTTGTTTTAATTGTTTTTGAACTTATGGTATTTGATTTGTTAATTGAGGAACTATTATTTGGTATTGGTCTTTTATGATTTTTGTTATTGTTATGAACAGAAAGCTTGGGAGGTAGCACAAGCCCCTTTTAAGAATTTGCTGATGATGGGGTTCATGATGTGGATGGCTGGTAGCACAGTCCACTTGTTCAGCATTGGGATTACTTTCTCTGCTCTTTGGCAACCCATTAGTGCCTTGCAGAGTGTCGGAAAGAGTATGCTTTCACCTTCTCATCTCGTTTTAGTTTATGTTTTTTCAATTGAATGGTTAATCTTGGACGTATGGTACTCTCTTTATATTTTAATGACGAATTCATTTATCTGTGATGTGTAAGTGTGTGTTTAGAGATCTATTATTTTGTTGGTATGTCTGGGTAAACAACTTAATTAAGTGCTTCTCGGATAAGTGTTTATTATGTTAGCTCTTATGGCATATGTACTAGTTGTTTCTATAATCAACAAGTAGAAAAGATTAGGTTGTAAGTTGTTTTAATAAGTTTTCCTGAAGGGCTTTTGAAATAATCTAAAACTAATTAACCACGTACTATCAGCTTTTTTTTAGAAGGTTTTACAAATAGTTATATAAGTGCTTATAGCATAAGAAAAGCTCGAATAAATTGCAAATAAGTTTTCCAGTGCACCCTTAGGTCCCATTCGGTATAGAGAAGATAAATAGGGTGAATGAAATAAAAAGAATGAGTGAAAATATGTGAGAAATAAAATAGAATTTAATATTATATGTTGAAGAGAAATAGAGAAGAGACGAGGAGGGATGCGTGGAAATAGGTGAAAAATAATATAGTGGGTGGATTCCACCAATTTCAAAATTAATTCTCCTCTAAATCCCCTAAACCAATAAAGGCATAATTGAGAGCTTCCTAAGAGAAGTTGGAAAAGAAAAAAATAAAATTAAAAGCTTTGAAACCTAGTGATTGGTTAACTTGTACTGTGGTGTTCTTTCTTCTGCGTATTCCCCTTATTTTCAGACTTGGTTCGTAAGTTGTTCTCTGGTGTTTGAGCCTTCAAGGGTATGGAGAGAGGTGTTTTTTAGTATCTGTTGCAATTCATTCTCTCCTGGAATGGCTGATACGTTTAACTTCCTTTGTTCTTATTACCTTGACACAAGATGTTGTATTGGTGAATGTGTTTTTGGTCTTTAGGTTTACTAGTTCTTTTGTTGGCTTGAACCTCATGAAATGAAACATCTACTGGAGAACTTCTGTTTGGTCTGGGTTTGTTAATGCATTCTATTGGTTTTTGCAGTTTTTGAGCCCTACAAAGACAATAAGGTGGAGCTTCTTGGACCTAAGTTGTTATTTATAGCCCTTAATTTGGGCGGCTTGGCACTCGGTGTTTGGAAGGTAATATATCTAGTCATGTTGTGCCTCATGGTTGTCATCATGATACTTGTATTTCAATTTTAATTAAACGTACATGTCGTAGTTGTTGTCAAATTCTTACATTGTTTGCGTTTATGATCTCTTGACAAAAACAAGTTTAATTGCTTGTAAGCTCCTTTGTTTATATATCATGTTCAGGCAAACTGTAACCAATTTGGTAAACACTGTTCTACAAGCAAGTTTGCAAGCCTAGATTTATGTGTGGTTTTGGCCTCAAAATGTATAGCTTTGGGTGATTTTGTTTGATACTTGGATTAAATTGTTTTTGTTCTGTAATATACATGTGGTATATGAAGCTAATTTTATGTGTTCATTATTATTTTTATTCTGATTTGTAATACTACAGCAAAAATGTAAATGCCTGAATATAATATAATGTTCATCACATGTTGAGTTTTGTTTTTACTTTGTTACTTACGTGTGCTTTTTATGGAGTTTTAATGTTTCATATTGACATGGATATGCTATTGAATTGCATTTTGGTAATAGAATCTGTTTTTATTAACACTTTTGAAGAATTATTTGAGTTTACTAGGATTGAACAAGTTTATCTAGACTATCAAGTTTGATAACTTGATTTTATGTGTTTATCTTTTAAAAAAATCATGTGATTGTCCTGTTGTGCAGCTCAATGCATTGGGGCTTCTTCCTACGCACACATCAGACTGGGTCTCATCCTTGCCACCTGCTCAGGTTTGATTTCTGTTATTAATGTTACTTATGTTTGAGATATGATATGATTGCATTAAATAGGGATATATGATTTGATTGCATTAAATAGGGAGATATGATTTGATTGCATTAAATGGGGAGATATGATTTGATTGCATTAAATAGGGAGATATGATTTTTCTCTCTTCTCAACATGGTAGCATAGTGGTACCATCTTCCATGACCTGTTTAGTCACTAATCCTTTCAAAAACTTACACATTTTGCATGATATTTGTTCTAGGCTTTGTAATATTTGATCTCTTTTCAAACAGTAGTTAAAAGCTAGACACATTATTTTGCTGGCTCCATCTTATTATTATAACAAATACCCCGAGCTTATTCTAGCATCTCTTCTTGACTATTCAGTTGGGGAAATAGATTAATTCAAAACTTTGCTGTTTTATTCTCCCAGGTTGCAGCTACATGCTTTAGAAGTCTCAATTTAATTTGATAAATATTCATCATCTTGTCATTATATCATCTTGTGATATTGGTGTACAATGTTCTTAAATTATGTGGATAAATAATGAATTTCAACATTATGAAGAGGCTTTTAATGATGAATTCCTTATCAAAGGGTTTATTATTGACAACCTGCATTTCAAGTGGGCTATGGGGATTTTATTCTATTAATCCACATTTATTGTAAACTCTTTTCTTGGTTTATTTTCATATTCTTCCCATGATGAAATCAATAATCTATCATTTTTATTTTAGCACTGCTGCTTACAATACAACTGTTATTACGACTGGTTCTTGATTTTTCCTAACTGTAAATATAGTCCATTTCCTACTTTTCAATTCAATGAGCTGGAATTACTCTTGTCCTCGTATTTTTTCTACACTTAGGTCTCAAATTTAATTCCCGATCTTCCTATTGTTAGAGTTTGAGCAGCAATTCTTTTAAAACCATAAAAGGGAAAAAAAAAGGCAATGGTTTATGTTAGGTAACTGTACACTTGAAATTGCATGTTCATTGATAATTCAAATTTAATCATTTTACCTTTATTGAAGTGAAACTGGTCTCAGGTGTTAAAGAATGCTTGCAAGTCATTCTATGGTATTGATATATATCATAGTAAATATAGAAGAACCATAGCTATACAATGTGTAAAAGAAAAATAGTAAGGTTTAGTGAGTTGCTGTTAGATTCTAATCAAAACACAAACATAATGTTTAGATTTTCGTTGTAATGTAAACAAGATACTGTGAAGGTTGATTTTGAAAATAATTCTATAACTGCTTTATCAGAAAAAGAAGAAAGCGTTTATAACTTCTACTTGCTGTCAATTTAAAGATCTGATGATTGGTTGTCATTTTCATAATTATGTTTAGTTCCCTTGCTTTATATGTTCATATCCTTGCATTTTTTTTATCTTCAGGAGGTGGAGTTTTCAGGTGGGGGTTTAAATTTGGGTTGATGTCGGAGTTCTTTTCATGCCAGCTTGTCTTGGAGGCATTTTAAGTAAACATTGATACAGATTCAGGCTTAACAGCAAATTCTAATGGTTATGATGGACCACGTGAGGCATGACTTGTTTCCAATTTTAAAATTTATTATCAATGCGTCAAAGTTGGAAAGAGTTTGTAGTAGTAGACCGGGGGTGCTCCAAATAATCAAGAACAGTTTTCTATTTTTATTTAGGATTCAAATATTTGCTCATTATAATTTTCTACATCTCTTTCATCAGGTTGGATATAAGGAAAATGATGTATAAGAATCTCCCTTATATTTGCGAAGCATTAGTTAATGATTTCTTTTATATTCTTATGCTGATTCACCTTTCACCATTGCATATATAAGTTGTATATCTATACGTTATTGTCTGCCCTTCTAACTAATTAGCCTGCTTGATGCTGCAGGTTTCTGAAATTATGCAGTATCTATGTTAGTTGGTGATTTGTAAATTTACTTGGAATCTATTTAAATCAGTTTCTCTATAAATATGATAAAAAGAATGAAATGAACTTTTTGATAAGATGAAATAAAATGTTATTGTACCAATTACAATGAGAGGATTCATCGAAGTGCTTCTAATTTTAGCCAAGCAAACGTGAGACTTGATGACACCAATTTTTGGCTGAACAATATTGCTATAGGCATGGATTCGCAACAATTCACTGTTTGATTCCTTTACTTCTGAATTTGGTTTACAGTAACATTGGCAAACACTTAGGAAAATGGATCATATTATTACAATCCTTTCTGCGGAATAGTGGCCAAAATAATTTTTCAACTTTAAAATATTTCATGATCTTGAATCAATCCTAGTTTAATCAATCCAGTTAGTCCAAGGAGTGATGGAAGAGAGGCAGTTTATAACATGAAGCAAGTAGTTAGTTTGCTATATTTATATTTATATATTTACGTTAATCCTTTTTAATTATGTATTTTTATTTTTATTTAATGTGAGAACCATGTTATATTCTTACTTCATGCAACTGTTCCTTGTTTTGTCAACTTAATTTTTCACTTTATATAAATGTATTGTAAAAGAAAGTATGTCTCAAATCACATTATTTCAATGCAAATTTCTTCAAGTCAATCAATTACAAGACCAACATAATGATGTGTAACTCATACTAGTTGGCCAACAAATACTTGTATCTAACTCGGAATCAAGACCATAACGCACCCTTCGGATAATAATAGCTACAATGTAATCAACATTAGTTACAACTAAAGATCTAAAAGATCACAACATGTATTTGAAAATACTTAAATTAAAAGGTGTACCATACACGTGTAATAATATACATGATTGAATGTAGACTAATATTAGTGGAATGTTTACTTTTTAATGAAAATATGTGAATAACTTATTATGTCCAAATTATTTACCATTGAAATGTCATCTACAGGTAATGACCATTTTAGTTGGTTTACATGTTCCTAACCTTCCAACATGGTAAAACATTCATCACATCATTGACCAATTTATTTAAATAAATTCATTCTCACAAGTGCATGTCTTCACCCATTCTTAATAATGGAACAATAGATTGATAAATCACAGTGACTATCAACATTCACATCAATCACATAAATATGTAAGGGTGATAATTGGGAAGAAATTGATCCAACATGGGAACTAGTTTAATGTTTATGGACACTTTTAATTTTTTTTTCTCTCTTTCCTTGACTTCCATGTAGAAGAATGATCATACATATAACGAATAACATCAACATGCTCAAAATATGATGGGTCACACTTTGTAGAGCTCACAAATCCATTAACTTAACTCTTTTTAGGATCTTGGTTTTCACACAACTTGCTCTTATTTGGCAATTTACTTACAATGTCAACTTCCTTAAAACGATTTAAAATCACTTCAAATTGCTATTAATAGGCAACTCAAACGCTGAATCATATGATGACATAAGAAAAGCCAAGTCTAATCCACATCACATGCACTACATTTAGGGGTATGCTATCGATGTCATATATAGTTAATTCATATATAGTACGTCTAAACATGCAACCACAATATTCATTATCAATACCAAGATATCTAACTCAATCAACTCTTTAGCAATGTGCATCAATGCATATTTAGAGACAAACCATGCAATTTTTGTGTGTGTACAAATTCACATTAAAAGTGTACCATAATATGGAAAATCTTCTCCAAGAATAATTTAATTTAATTATGCTACAATCTTATGACCTTTTTTTACTATTTCCTAACATGTACACAAGTTTCCCATACTATTTTAAAGCACATGCTTCAAGTTCCAATGAACGGATTCGACTTTTCAAATTAAAAAACAAAAAAGGTGTTGACAAGTTTTACAAGTTTATTGATCATAAGTAACAAATCTATACAAACATATGTATTACTTGTTATATTACTCAAATGCATAACCTTATTCGTCCACACCTTAACGATTTTTCCTTGTGGAAGACCCATACATCACTACATATTAAAAAAATATTGGTCATGAAAAACAAACAACTTCATAATGTTTAACACACCTCACAAATGCATCAGAATTTGCACAATTCATCACAGTTGCACATGCATCCATAACAACTTCTCAAGCCCCATAAAACCACTAATTTTTTATAATTTTGTTTAGCATTCTTATTAATGTGGAATGAAAGAGAAGGTTTGAAGTTTGAGGAGACAAAATGGTAATTGCATTTATTAATGCAAGATCTCTATCACTAACAATTACTTAAGGGAAACTAGCAATTACTTGAGGGAATACATCCACTCTTAAAATCAACCTTATAAGTCTTTCAAGAGGCAAACAAAGTTGTTTTCTCGTTCATTTACTAACAACACAAAAGTCATGGAGAAAGTAACCTCTATGGACGTGACACCAATGATCTCAAGTAAAAAAACCTATATCTATTGGTTTTATATATGTTTTCCATCAATAAAATAATTATAATTGCATTCATCGATTGCAATGAATCAGGTTGTGTCCAAAAACATTTGTAACAACTTGTGAGGACTTATCAAACCTACTCTAGTGAATATACATGTCATCCTTTAGCAACATCATTAACTACTATATTTTAATTCTCAATCCTCTTTATGTTCTCCTATATGCATATCTGACATTGTACGTTTGCTTTATTGTGATCGCGTTGTCTTCATAGTTCTCTTCAAAGTAAGTAAAATATTTTTCGACTTCACTAAACTTTTAATCATGTCAACAACTATGGAATACTCATTAGGTTTTAATTTGCCATCATAAGAGTTACCTACCAATGTATCAACTAATTATGATTATGTCTCCTACATATTACCTTCAAAATCCACCCTTCTTCATTGTGAACTAGTTTACCTCGCAATTTAAACGGACAATCACATTTCCTTGTATTGGTTAGAGTGACTTGTAAATTGTTTTTGTATCTCTTATACTTACCACCCCTTTCACATTGGTAAAAGTTATCCCAAAATAATGTAATATTTGATATAATGATACAATTACACTGCATTAGTAAGAACTTAAAAAAATTATACAAGTTTGACTTCTAAATTTCATAATCTGAAACTTAAATTTGTATTCTGGATTACACAGTCCAAAATACATTATGAAATTTCAAATGTATTTCAAATTGCACAATCTAGAAACCAATTTTGACTTTCAGAATATGCAATTCAAAATACATTTGAACTTCAAGAATGTATTATGGATTACAGAATCTAGAAATCACAATTTTTTTATATAACTTTGAATAACACTTCATATTAAAATATTCTTTTTTAATTTTTTTACAAACAAATTAATGTTTAGAAGCAATGAAAATAAATTTTATTTTAAATTGAGATAATATAACTTTCATAAAAAAATTAAAACTATTTAAATGCTACTTGATAAAGTAAAAATATTTCCAAAAATAAAACATTATTTGAAATTAAAATAAATTATCCACTCTTCTCATCCCCTCCAAATTAAAATTCATCTTTCAAAGACACTTTGTCTTTTAAAAGATTATAGACACCGTACTTTATTCCTTTAGCCATTTTTCCTTCATAGTCACGGTTTTGTCCTTAAAAGACACTTCGAAGGGTGAACGGAGTATATAAACTGCCATTGGCCTCGATTCCTGAGCGATTTGGGACTGTATTGGCATACGGGAACAAGCCCCCCAGTCGAGGTCTAAGGGGAGTGGATCCCCCTAGTTGAGGGGCGAAGGAGCCTCTTCGACCCCACGGTGGGCGCCATTGTTCCGACCTCAA
>Ga0123342_1003321_pt1 | contig 25910 bp, 15 predicted proteins | sample Turbeawhitnodule_FD_89960 | JGI IMG/M metagenome (GOLD analysis project Ga0123342, IMG submission 89960) | Root nodule microbial communities of legume samples collected from Mexico - Turtle bean Mexico white nodule | ecosystem: Host-associated > Plants > Roots > Nodule | place: Mexico: Nepantla...
CATATATTTTTTATATTCCAAAAATACCCTTTATTAATATTCCGGATTACATAATCTGGAAGTCTTTTTCTAGATCCAGAATTAGCTTCTGGATTATGTAATCCGGAAGCCTTTTGTGATTAGTTTCCGGATTACATAATCCGAAAGTCTTTTCTATACATAAAATTAGCTTCCGGATTATGTAATTCGGAAGCCTTTTTTTTCAGATGAGTGATTAGCTTCCGGATTACATAATCCGGAAGTCTTTTCTAAATATGAGATTGACTTTCGGATTATGTAATCGGGAATATATCCATATTACATAATCCATAGGCTTATTTCAAATGCAAAAAAGAGTTCTGGATTTTATAAATCTCAAGAACACTTCCGGATTAAAAAACAGCTTCCGGATTATGTATGGAGGTGGCACAAAAAAGGAGAAAACGGTATTTTTACATTTAGTATGGGGGTGGCAGAAGAAGGTATGGAGGTGTAGGAAGAAAGAGTCCCCAATTCATTACAGGGCTCGGTTATGTTTTGGGCATTTCATGTGGAAAGCCCAATTTATTGTATTTTTGGACTGTGAAGCAGACGAGCTATTTTACTGTGGTTTGGTTTTGATAGTTGGAATGATACGTGTTATTTAATTATATTTAAAGAAACTTCTCAATAAATACTTCATAAATAAAATAGTTTTTATTTTAAAATAAAATTAATTTATATATAACTTTAAAAATTAAAATTATATTAAAGAGTTCATATAAAATATTTTAAATATAAATTAATTTAAGTTTATGAAAAAAATCATTTATTCTATTTTTTCTAAAATATTATAGAAAAACTTTTCTAAATTTTTTTTTCTGAAAAAATAAGTAAAATGTTATCATTTATAAAATATATAAAATTGATTGCGGTAAATATAATAAAAGATAAGAGATAAATTGTAGGTTGGAATTTTTTATTTACAAAAACTAACATTAATAACTGATTTTGTGAAAATAATAATTGCTATAAACTATTTATGTAGAATATGAATTTATATTCATTATCTTTTAATGTAACGTGTTAAGTTTTATATTGTATAGATGATGTTTTTGAAGAATTCATTATAATATCTATATAAATACTTTGGTTTATAAAACTAACTTATTTGATTTCTTTTGGAATTAACAATTAGAAATTTGGTTTATTTATATGTTTATAAAAAGAAGGTAGAAACAAATTTCATTGATGAAAAATGGACTGAACAATCACACACTGATGATGATGTTGGAAACACTAATAGTTTTAATCTCAACCAATAACAAAGTGAAGATGCTGTTCAGCATATTAAGTGAGGTTCCTAGCATTAATTTTAATCCCAAACAATAACAAAATATTAATAAAATATTGGAGATTTAATGATAAAACATAATGTAATTAAAGATGATTATGCATGACATGAAAAAACTTTAAAATTAATATATATAGCATTGCAACTTAAGAGCTGAAAAACTAAAATGAAATTAATGGAGAATTGATTATATATTTTAAAAAGTTAAATTGATAAGGATTAGAATAGTATTAAAGCTCAACTTAATTTAAAAACAAAAATGTTTAGCTTAATACAATGTACAAAGATTTTAACTTAAAAAACTATAATTAAAAAACATTTAAAGGGAATAAGAAAAATCACATAATTAACTTGATGAGAATGGACATAATTTTGAAAATAAATATTTAACTTTACAATATAAGAGTGGTGAGATGCATATAAAGAAAGTGTGATGTTGTTTTCTTTGTTTGGCAAGACAAACAAAAAGCTCTGTTACAGAGATACTAAAAAATTTACATACTAAGCCTTAACGAGTGTAATTGAAGTGTGGGAGAAGAAGAAGCTAAAACCTTAAACCTCTACATCAAAATGATATAGACCTTACCCACTAAAAAGTTTAGGACACCCCAATCTCCTATATAGAATTATACATAAGAAATAAGGTATTATATGCTTAAATCTGATCTTTCATCCTTCAGGATCACAACACCATTCCTCTAGTTGCGACTTTTGCACTTTTCCACGGCCCTAGGAGCTGCAATAATCACAACTTAGGTCACTGTAACAATAAACATCACACCATAAAACAGATTAATTATTAGAAACAACTTTGGACCTACCTAGCCCAATTGCTTCAGAACTCTTCATTATCCTCAGCCTCTTGCAAGACTCAGTGAACATCCTAAAAGAAAAGTTAGATATCACTTTAGATATGCTTTCTTAAACAAATAAAGGAATCATGATACTTTAGATCATGATTTATGCTTGGTGGCTTATTATGTTTTATGATTGTGTTGGTTTACTCTGAATGTTGTTAAGGGTGGATTTCTGATGGAATATGGAAGTGATTCATATTTATTTATCATTTTAACTGACAAAGAAAATGATAGTTTATTAATCATGATACTTTACCACAAAATAATGTCTAACTATCAAATTGGTGAATCTTAAACATTGTCCTGGAAACTAAAACAGAAATTGCACTTACTCCCAGGGAACATCACCAACTAGCATCCAATCTCCATCCCTGTCTTCATAGGTAAGAACATATTCTGAACCATGAAGAAGATCCATCAATCTACTTTCACTTAAATTTTCTCGACCAGAAGAAACCCCATAAGAGCCACATTGACCTGATCTTGTCAATAAAACATCATTAGAATATGTAACACAATCCATGCATATGCGTGCTTGTTAAACAAACTTCATTTTGAGTTTTGACATTTGATTTCATCATATTTTCCTTTTCAATTGAAACTAGTTACATCAAAACCATTCGATTGAGTCTTCATGGTTACAAGATGCTTGAACCTGTGATATTTAAGTAGCTTGATCTAAACAGATGCCAGATCTAAATTCTACTCTAAATAAGATGTTTTTTCAAAGTATGATTATCTGAAAATTTGTTGATATGCAAGAGAGCAAGTGGCAAGACACACAAAGAGAAGCCAGAAGGTGATAGCAAGTAGAAAGGGACTTACTGATTGTAAAACAACTAAACATCTTTTCAAGTGCCAAAGAGAGTTCCTTGTAAGTGCCAAAACTATTAAGATCCACTTTCCTCAAGTATGGGGCGCCTTCCATGCTGACTTTAACATAAAGGCATTCAGACTTGGCTTCTGCCTCAGCATCATCATTCTTCTGAGGCTGAGAAGCCATTGAGTTCTTCCTGAAAGAACGGATTGGTGGCCATCCCACAACTTGTGCCCTGATTCACACAACACAACAATAACAACAAATTATACAATGATAGGCCCCAAATTCACAAAGGAATATCTACCAAGTACAGATTTGTATCCACATGTCTAGGGTGAAACTTTTTCAGTAACAGGAAGAGTAGAAAATGATAATTGGAGGAGTGAAATCTCAATCAAATACCAAAACCAAAGATCACAGACAACCAACCAAGACATCGAAGTAAAATTGTGGAACAACCAAATTAGCTGTAAGATGGTTATTAAATAAGAAAGAATATCCTCTGAATTACATAGAACACAAGCAATAGAACTTCCTTTTAAGCTAGAGGCCAACATGAGAATATAACCAGCAACAGGTTCAGTTTATTTTCTAGTTGACTAACAACAAAGTTTTATCCTAGTAGATGGAATAAATTTAAACTACATGGATCACGCAACCTAGTCAATATGGCTAAAAACGAGTTAAAAACCAAAGCTTCTGGATAAATTCCAACTGACTACAAAAGGAAACTGAGAAAGAAAAAAAATCTGCTCATCCACTTACTCAATATCAAAAGAAACATCTTGCATCCAACTTCTTGAAAACACAAAGAAAAAGTATAAAAACTAAACAGAGACAAGACAAATAAATAAAATAATTGCCAACATAAAGAAATTAAGAAGATAAAATAAAACACAAGAAGAAACAATGCAACAAACAAGAACAAAAAACAGTAATCAGCAAACACACACACTTATCTAATACTTAATAGCAAGAAACAAGGATAAAGTAAAATATATACTTTGCAGCCGGAGCAGAAATCTGAGGCTTCTTCTCATGCAATGGTTTTGGAGAGTGTGGAACAGTTTCCTTGAGAACAGAAGCACCCAAAGCAGTTGGTTGATTGGTGCAGTCTATTGCAGTGAGAGTGAGAGACTTGGCAGCACTAACAGTTCCCCTTGGAGAGAACAAGGAAGCATCTTTCCCCAAACCCATTTCAGATCCACCATTCCAGTTTCCAGAACCTCCATCAATGGCATCAGAGAAACCCCTCTTGGCCCCAGACACCACCACAGTCTTAAACACACCCTCCCTCTCAGGTGACTCACACCCAGGCAACCCAAGTCTCAGCTCGGTGGCCTTGAGGTTCAACCCTTCTTCACACCCTCCTTTCATTGAAGGAACCTCTTCCAATGCCTCAGACATCAACTCCACTTTTAACTGTTTCACAACACAAATCAAGAAAGAGAGAATATATGGATTTGAATAGCCACAACTCCACAGTAGAAAGATATATATGCGATGTTATGTGAGTGAACAAGTGAATGAAAGTTTTCTCTCAGCTCTGTTAAGTAGTGTTAACCAATTGCATTGATGACAGGGAAGTGGCAATATTAAACAAAGAATGAGGATGTGGTTTGCAAAAGAAAATGCGGAACTGCTTCCGCTTTATTCCACAATTTTTAAAAAATTCTTCTTTGAAGCCTGTGTTTCCTTTTTAGTTTTTTATAAATTTGTGTGAATCTTTTTGTGACCAACTACTCCGACAATCCACACAAAGTATCCGCCATACTTTCTTTATTTTATCCATTTAAAAAAAAACGTGTTACATACAAATTAATACCTAAGCACACTAGTTTAATGATGTTCGGAGTTATTCTAATTTCCCACACAACCAAAAACATAACAATAAGAGTAGATATAATTAAAAACCCAATTGCTTTTTAGAATAATCATTCTGTTAACCATAGTTACTTGTTTTGAAAAGTTTTAGAATTTGTATGAAAAATATTGGATCTGAAAGTAAATAAAGGTGATAGTTTATGCAGATGATATGTAAGATGCCAAAAAAGTAAAAGTGGTATAAATTTGAAAAATTGTTTTTATATAGTTTATAGTTGTTGTTATTATGCTTTGTAGAATGTGCTAATTTGCACGAAAAAGCTAAGATGCTGTTTGGGCAGCTGGTTTGGTTGGAAGAAAGGTGAGACAGTGAGGGTGGAAAGGTGGAGTAAGGAATCAAAGAAAATGATGGAACGAACAGTGTCTCTCTCGAAAACCCAATTTTTCATACATAAATTAATCACTCAATGTAGCCACCTTCACATTTTTTTTGGCTCTTATGCTTCTTGGATTCTCGTGAACAAAAAGAAAAACAAAAGTTTAAGTTGCATTGGAGTTGGAGAGACCAATAAAGAGAAAATCGACCAAAACCAAATACAACAAAACTCACAATTAATGAAAAACAAGAAATCCATGAGTTCTGAAACAAAATTCAAAAGCAAAAACAAAGATCAGAAAATAATAATAATAATAATTAATTCGTGACTAATTCTTATTTTGGGTTTTGTAACATTTTTGTTGCTACTTTGCCTCAAGCATTGCTTAAAGACAGTAATAGACAGTAAAGGCATGCCAATGACAGAGATTATAATACATAAAAAAGGTTAAATGATTGTACTTTGTCATAAAGTTGCAAAAATATTTATAGAACAAAAAATCTTTAATAGACATAATGAAAAATTCAAAAAATATATATTTATAAAAGGAAAATAATCAATTCAATAAAAGATTGTAAATAATTACTATAAAAAAATTATTAAACATATACTAATTTTAAAAATAAAAAATAATTAATTATTATATTCAGTAAGTTAGCTAAATAATTATTAGTATGTAAAATAATTTGTATTATTAATAAAATTTATAAAGTAATTTTTAAATTTTTATTTAATTTTAATTATCAAAATTTTAGCTACTAATTATTTTATATCTTAACTTAGTCTTTATAGTGATTATGTATTTTTATTGAGTCACATGTGGTTTTAAGGTTAGGGAAAACTAATTTAATTTCTTTAACTTAAACTTGTTTTAATGAAAAAGGTTAGGAAAAAATAATTTAATTTCTTTAACTTAAACTTGTTTTAATGAAACCTTGTGTTAGATAATTGAGTATATTGGTTGTTATGTGAGAATATGGAAAAATTTATTGGTGTTTTCTCTATGTTTTTTTGAAGTTCAGACGGCTTGAGTTTTATGGAGTGTTAAGACTAATGTTTCGTGTCGTAATCGATATAATGTCTTAATTACGGTGTGAAAATCAAGTTTATGGTTATTTATATTTTCCGTGAAGGGAAAGCGTATGATGATAAATTGACTAATTTAAATTTTATTCATAGAAAATCATTTCATTAATATAATAGGTTTTCACCTAATATGTGATTTTTTATGAATAGGTATAGTCTAGTTATGGATTGTTTTTGTTAACATATAGGTTTTAGTCTAGTTTTCGCATATTTTTGTATTTTCTTTTTTTTTATAGTAATATTTTTTTTTTCATGTGATAGCAAATGATTATTGTTACTTGAGGTGTCCACCTAGTTGTAATGTCAAGTTGCATAGTAATATCAAAACTTTTATAACAAAAAAATTGAGTATATTACTTATTGATCTTGGTTCGTAGATAAATATTTTGATGTGATTAACTCTTGAAAATTTTGGTTGTAACAATGTTGAATGTTTAGTTTGATTAAAATTAGAGAATTTGAACTAATTACACTCAAACAAAATTAGTTTTCAAAGTAAAAAATGGTTGACTTGAAAATAGTTTTGATTCATTTGTGTAAAGTTTTTGAATTGTTGGCTTCAACAGGTAGAAACTGGTGTTTAAAATTTAGTAAAGATGACTTTTAAAAGAATAATATAAATCAAAATTCTGAAATATTATATATATATATATATATATATATTAGACTTTTCGTTATTTAGTTTATTTGTAAAAACTCAACCATATTTGTTTAACTTTTTTTTAAAATGTTTTTACTTCTCTTTAGGATTCTGCCTTTGAGTTTATATTTTTGTGTTGTATTACAAATAAAAAGTACTACTATTGATTAAGGAATTTATTTTTTTGTTTTTAATCAGTACAATTAATGTTGAATGTAGTCTTTTAATGAAAGAATAACATACTCACCAAAAGGAAGTGCTAACGAGAAATATGGGTTGGTGGGAGACAAAACGCCGTTACTTTGAGAAGTGAAAGGTATCTCTTTTTTCTATATAATAATTCTTATTTTAACAAATGAAAAATTTATAATTTTTGACATATAATTATTTAATTAAACTTAAACAAATAAGCGAGACGAGTTATGTAGCACAGACACTGATACGACACAAACACGAACACAAAAATACGTATAAGATCTAAAAATGTAGGACACGGGACACGGATCTAAATATTGTATAATTATGAATTGTATAAATTGATAATAAAGATTTATGTGCACAAGTATGTTCTAGATTATTTTTTGGAGAAAAAAATATTTTTGATGACTGGTTCAAAAAGATTTGTTTCTTATATTTATAATAATAATAAAAATTTATACAATAAATTTGAGTTTTTAGAAAATTAATGTATTTTTCTTTTTTAAAATTGTGTTAAAATCGTACTAAAATTGTGAGAAATCTAACAAATACTTTTTTGAATTGGACAATTCACGGATACGTGTCCTATAGGTGTTATAGTCCAATATAAGTATCCGACACTGACACGTCATTTAAGAAAAGTGTTTATTGGAGACGAATGATAAACAATCAATACAATTCAATTGAAAAACGTTTTTTAAATTACGAGTATAAAAATATGAAAAAAATATACAAAGAAAGTTATGTTCTAGTGCAAACATACTATTAATTCTTGTTTTTTTTTTAAGAAAATAAAATAAGAACGTTGATTTCAAAAGTAGTTATTGTGTTTTGATATAATTAATCATCTCAGGATAACGATTACTAACTGCTGAAAAGTCAAATATCGTGTACAAGAAAAGTTGTCGATTTTGACTTCTCTTTCTCTTTAGGCATCATAACGTAAGTTTAATTATTTAAAGGTGTAAAAATGATTGAAATATATTTTTTTTCAATTAAACATTGTTCACATATATTATAAAAATTCAACCCTTATTAATATATTCCTGATTTTTTTTTAATGGAAGACCATAAGATAATGGAGGAACTTGTATGTTGTCTCCTAACTCTGTGACAATGAGTCTCCACTTAAGTACTATTTTCCCCCACAAATCATAGTTACACAAAAAGCAAACAAAGTTATATATATTATGGAGCACTTAGCATTAAAAATAATCTTACACTAACAATTTTTTTAAGTAAATATTGTATAACTTATAACTATTAAGGCTCGCCATCTTTGACACGGAAACGTTAATGTTCAGAATTTTTTGTTAATTCAAGATTAATTTGAAATCACAATAATATTAGTCTAAAATAGCATAAAATTCTATTTTTTAAACAGTATTTGTTTATAGATGAAAATGTGACTTAAAAGAAAAAATTTCTAAAAATAATTAGTGTAAAGATGGAGTTATTTGGCCTATGAGTACAAGTAATTTAAATAAGATAAAATAAAAATATTTTATTGGTTAAGTTAAAAATTAGAAATAAAAAAAAAATTATTTAAGTTTCATTTCATAAAATAAACATTATTTATCTAAAACTAATATTTCTCTATATTTTTTTAATATTATGAGTTAATGGTTTATCTTATTCAAAATTTGAGTCTCTCTTAGACTCGGTTTGTTTCAAGGGTTGTACTGTTTAAGAGGAAGAATGTGAGTGGATATCTATGGTTTGGATCAAGGGATGTGCAAGAAAGGGAGAGAGTGAATATCCATGATCAGTGATTTTTCTCATCCTTCTCATATGCAGAGATTTGAGGGAAAAGTCACCTAAGATGGTAGTGTTTTTCCTTTTTTGCCTTTTTTTTCTGTCATTAATGTAATAATATATATAATAATACCTTTTATTTTTATTATTTTTCCATCATAATTATCATATTATGATATTTCATACTTTACTATATATATTTTTTCTTCTTTATAAATAAATTTGTTGTACAATTCACTCTATATATAATTTTTTATTATAAAATGTCCTCTAAAATATCTACATGGTTATGTATCTACATACAATCTAAATAAAAAATCAATGAATATAAAAAACTATTAAAATGTATAAATAAATATAACAATAAATTTGTATATGCTTAGATAATATTATTTTTATCATATAATATTAAAGAACTCGTATTAAATATAACACTTTCTTCTCACATCCTCACACATCCACTCCCTCAAATCTCGATCAAATTTGTATTTACATTAAATTTTTCTTATTGTTTTTTTAGTGTTTTCATGTAGGGTTTAAGGTGGTCAAAGATAAATATTTATTAGTCTATAAGGTTAAAATAATATATTTACTTTGGTGATCATGGGTTTAATCTTCCCATGTTAAAAACAAGACTTATAAGAATTTAACTTTGAGTGAGGGGACTTTTTCATTGAAAACTAACTATAATTTGATAACATTTAAAAATAACTGATATGGATCTAGATGTTGACAATGTATTTTATTGAATAATGATACACTGATAACTTAGATTTTGTATACCACCATATTATAATTCTTAATATTATTATTTTAATATTTTTTTATATAATTTAATTCTAAATTTATCTTTTATTATAAATACTTATTTTTAAACTCATTATATTAAAAATTTATATAATTTTAAAAATTGTCAAACTATCATTTTCCTATTTTACTATAAGAATATATAAAATATTTTGAGTTTTAATATGGATAATATCACTACAAGAAAATCATGAAATAAAAACTAATTTTTAGTGACAAAAAATAATTAGTTGCTATAGTGACTAAATTAAATACCATTTTAAAAACTAAAAAAATTTTAGTTTCTAAATTAGTTTATATTATTGTTAAATGGTTTCTAAATTGATATCTAATTAACAACCAAGATTTTTGCTACCAAATTTAGAAATTAAATAATTAGTAGTTAAAACTTTGGTTGATAATTAGATACCAATTTAAAAACCATAAACTACTTTAGAAATCAGGTTTTTTTTTTATATAAAATGGTCTTTAATTTAGTTATTATAGCAACTAATTTATTTTTTCTAAAATTAGTTTGTATTTTTATAGTGTATGTATTTTTTTTTTAAAGATTCGTGAGTGAGTGTGATTTTATGTTTAGAGTATACTTAATGTTTTTTTTATAAATTAGTGAGTAATATATGAATAAGATATTGAATTGTTAAAAGTGAAGTATATGATGAATTTCTACAGTATGTGTGTGAAATTAACTCTAAATGGATTGTAAACATACCATGCAGTGTATTTTATTTAACCTTTTGGAGTTTTACAGTGAAGATGATGTCGGTGGTGTATAATAAAGGTCCTATGATTGAAAAATGGAAATTCTCTGTCGCAGTTGATGGGTCCCAAGAACAGCACTCTTATCGTTTGATTTGAAGGTAGTTCAGTGCTTGAATTTCTCACTGTTTTCCCCCTTCTCTAAACAAAACCATGTCCTTTGTATGAATCCTTACATAGGATAGTGTTAACTAGTATGAGGAGGTCTTTTTGTTCTTGAGGGTTAGTTAGGCCAAGCCCAACTATATCCCCATCACAATCCTATGTTCCATGGTTGTGTCAATTTGTGGGGTCCAATTTGTCATGCATTTTCCCTACAGTCATGCCACAGTGATAACAGGATAATAAGATAAGCCTCACTCACCTTTTTAACTACCACTTCTCATCATCCTAATCTCTTTCCTCAATAATCAACTCATTCAATGGTATATTCTAACAAGTGTTTGAAGAATTTACCAGATCATCTATTATCGAGTTTATCAGATCATTCACTATCGAATCACTTATAAATATACTGTGACAGATACAAATTATCATTTTCATATCTCACATCGACTTTGAACTTTCTAAGTTCTGTTTTGCTTTATTTTTCATGAGTAAAAGAAGCCAAAAGAAAGGGCCAAGAAGCAAATAATGGAAACTTAGAAAGCGTAAAAAGAATTACAGCTCCCAAACAGGGAATTGAATAAAGTTTAACTAAAGCATATGAAATGGTTGTCATAATCGAACCAAAGACTTTGTAGTAAAGGGCAGAAGACAGCATGAATCTTCAAAATAACACTCCCTTGACCCCATCAAGGATTTGATAAAACACAAGTGGAGTCCCAACCTACTTTTCTTTTAATTTTATAGTCCTAAATGGACAATCATATTCCTGTATGAACAATGCCACTCTCTGCACATTTGATGCACTAGATCAGAGAAGCTAGGCCCCACAATTTCAATTTCTTGCTAAGATGCTCCTTACTGAAATAAGTAAACAAAGAAAATGTCATATATGTGTGCTTGTGAGTGATTCACCTCTACATTATCACCATCTATACAATTTAATTACCAGCTTGAGATTTTGTTTTGGTAAATAGTTATAAGATTAAGGTAGGTAGAGTGAACCATCTTCTTTCCACGTCAATCAGAGATCACATCCTAACTTTTCATCATTGGTTTGTTTTTTCAGTCAGGGGGGAGGGGCTTCGTGAGTCAAAAATGTTGTCAGTAACATCTTAAGAATAGGTGGTGTTTGAAGAATGTTATTAATATGCAAAAGTAAGAAAGTCCCATCATGCAAAGGCGTGTGTTCTTCCACGTGTATATGGACTGCCTGAGGCTTCATTGCGCATGGATGTACTGCCAAAATAAAAACACTGTGTGCCTATAATGCAGAGAAGTGTTGAATTGCAGGCATAAAGAACACATCAGAGGTAGCCAAATTGGATCCATGTTTTACTAATAATTAACCTTTTTACAATAATAATATCAATTTTAAGCAGAAACAATTTAATATTCACCAAACACAGACTAAATAGGTGTGAAAGTCTATGAAATATTAGGCATAACTAAATGACACCATGCATTTGCGTGATTACTAGTCAGTAATAAATAAGACACTTAAAAACTAAGGTTACTATAAAGTATTTGGTATTTGCTTTGGTAATTTGGAGCAACCATCTTAGATTGGCGCAGTGTTGAGAAAATCAGTAAAAGATGTCATCAAGCATAGGTGGTTATGTCGAAAGTCTACATTCCTAAAAAGAAACAAAAAACCAGAAAAATTACAGTAATATGATAAGTCTAATAAGTTATTAACAATTAGATAGAATGTTTAGTTTAATTCTTTATATGTTAATTAATATAAAATATTGACTTAATCTTTGGAGTGCTCTTGACGATACTACATCACACGCTGAGAGATTGGAAAATTTTCATAAACAGAGTGAGCGAGAAAAGAAAGGTGAATGAAAGAACAAAGGAATTGAGGGATCAGAAAGACAAAGTGAAGATGAATTCTGTATTTACCATTTACCTAGTACAATAGGCATTCAAAATTTAAGCATATATATGTTACCACCCCACATGATTCTTAGGAGCTGAAACAAAGTGTTTCCATGGTGAAATTATGATTTGATGACCACAGGTCTTTGTATTTGATGGCGTGGGCAAAAGGAAGAGTGTGAGTTACACTATGTTGTGAGTGCAATCGAAGCACAGCACTAAGCACTAGCGAAGTCAGGTCTTATTTGTGCTAAATGGAATGCCTATTCATCCTTTTACAAGAGAGGAGGGTCATATCAGAGTCTTTAATCTTGTCACCTAGCACAGATGATGAAGTGTGAGATATAATTCAAAAAGCCTGCAGGTAGTAATGTATTCCAACTAGCAAGGGGCCCTGTATCAAACATGAATTATTGACCCTGCATGCATTTCACTCCATTAGTAGTACCATGATTTTGTTTCAAACTCATTCATCACCATTCACCACCACCCTTCTCTTGTACCATGAAATCAGGAAATTGGAATTTCATTTCATCCAAGGACCCATCACCTATTTTCCCCCCTACAACAGTAAATAATGTGCAATCATGGTGGTGTGCCAGCTGGTAGATTAACTACAATGTGAAGATGAACAAGTGAAGAATGTGACAAGAGGGACATAAATGCATTGCTCTTTACCAAGGTAAATCTAACATTTTTGTCTCATCACAAATCAGCATCACCCTTTGTCTTGTCCTGTCCAAACAGAAGTAACAAGCTCCTCAAAAATAAATAATATGATAAAATAAAATTAAGGTTGGACGGTGTAGTAGGATATATAGCATAGGCAAGGAGCTTTTATAAAAAAAAAAGTGGCTAAGAAGAAAAATCTGTGTTGGAATATATATTCAGTGATTTGGGTGAATCAGTTGATTTTATTCCTGGAAAATTCTCTTTGAAACTTTAGCTTAATTTCATTAACTTTGCTTTGTTAATTATTAATTGGGTAGATCGGTAGGAGTGTACCGTGTTATCGTACAATAACAGAATCTCAGCCTCTGAACGTTGGTTTTGATTGGATAGAGAAAAGTGAATTAGTATGGATTGAAATAACAGAAAAGTTTTGTTGACACATTTCATATTGTTTAAAAGAAGGGAAAATAAAACTATTGTTTTCCTCCAAATTATAGTTCTGGTCCAACAAATATTCCAAATTGAATTTTCATTATAAGAGTGTGTATGGTATTAGTGAATATGTAATAGCTAGCAGATATAATCATTATTCCTTAGCTATACATGTGAAACTATGAGTATAAAAATATATGTGTAATATATATTATGTCTATATATAAGCATATGTGTAATATATATTATGTCTATATATATAATCTAATTGTTTTTTAACATTTTTATTTTTTGTATTTTGTTTACTAATATTTATCATAAAATTAATTTATAAATATTAACGTTAACCAAATTTTGATATTATTGTAGCGGTTTAATCAACATTTAGTTGATATTAATGATTTTAAACTTTTTTAATGAATAAATATTTGTGATAGGATCATATTGATATTGATTTAGTGTTTATACAATATATTTAATGTTATATATTAATAAAATTGATTTAGTCAGTTGTATGAATCTAACTATTTTTATTTTTTAATGAATAAAAGTATTTATGTTAGTGTCAACCAACATAGTCAACCCGAACTAAATTGAAGACTAGTGTTAATCTAACTGACATTAATGTTATATTTTTTAGTATTTATATTTATTTAAATTATTGTAACATTAATTAGAATTATACTAATATGATATTTATTTTGAGTTATCGAATAAAAGTCTTAAACTATTTTTTAATCTAAATACTATTTAAAAATAACAAGATTTCTATCTATTTTTTATATAAATCTCCTTCACACACTTTTCTCATCTTTATCTATATTCATTTCTACACCCACAATTATCTCATTCTTCCATACTTATTCTAGTGTTAACTTTTCCAACAACTCCATTATAATACAGTTTTGTAAAAAATAAATATTGACTCTTTTAATTTTTGATCAGGTTGCATGAAATTTATATATATTTATTCTTCTTTTATATTTTTTATTTTATTTTTTTACCCATAAAAATATGGTTCTCAATTTATTATCCAATTTTTAAATACATTTTTTTTTGTCTTTCTTAAAATATAATACAATAAATAAATTCATAGATGTCCTTTATAGAAATATGTAAACACACATTTAACTTAATAAATATTTAAATCCTTTAAGGGTGAGCCACTTTTATGTTTAATTAATATTAAATCGTTTTTTTATTGTTCTATCTAGTGTCGACTATTAGTTGTTTTCTGTTGAAATCGATACTAATTTATGAACTTCCATGTTTTTATGCAAAACTGAGGCAAATTTTTAAATGGTGAATGCTTTTTTATTTTGCGGATTTTGGCCAACTTTATGTATCAAAATTCTTGTAGTGAATTAGTATCCTATACATGAAATTTAAGAGTAAGGTTTAAATACATGATCATGAAGTTTAACATTGAAAAGTTTTCCAATAAAACAATTTCATACTGTGAATGATTAAGACGGAAACTATCTTAATAGGATGTGCTTATCTTATTCAAGCATCCAACAATTTGTATAGTTTCAAAAGAGTGTTATACAAGTAAGGAATTTATGTGTAAAATACTTAAATTTTGAGAAAGATTTATAATGTATGGTTACACTTCAAAGAAGTGAGAAAGTCAAATTAAAAGTTGATAATTCTAAATATTGAAAATCTTATATCAATTAAAAATAAAATGAATGAAGAGAATCTTAACTTTATATATTCATTTTTCCAAATAAACTTAAAAATAGAGTAATCCTGACAAGAAAAGTGAAATATTCCCATATGTTAGTACAGAACCAATTTGGGTATTATTGGAAATCTAGTGTTAGTGTAAGCCAATTTTCATTAAGAGCCTAAGAATATTTGAAAAGCATTGAGTGAGGAAACATAATGATGTGATTGTGGAGTGTGGAAGACTTTGAGCATTCTCTATCTCAAGACTTTGAGATGACTTGAGCAGTCACTTCAATGTTTAAAGAAATTCTAGCAAGTGCTAATTTGACTCTCGAGACAAATGACATGCTACCCTTCTAATCACACTAAATTTTTATCTTTATAATATACCAAACATAGAAAGAGTGGAAATAATATTTTTGTAACTTCAAAAATTCATGGACATAAAAGTTTTTTACTCAACAAAAGCCTCAAAATAAATGAATTACAAGAAAGACTTGCTCCACTTCCTCCTTGACATACTGATAAAATGGGTGATTAAGGAGATCATAAAATTCATTTGTAAATGCACTTAAACAAGATTAGTCTCAGGTAAGCCACAAGACGTGACTCAAATGCCATATTAAGAGCATCATCAACATCAATTAGTCACACATAGTTAAGGTATAGAAGCACTTTATAGGAGAGAAAAAAAAATCTGCAGAAGAAGGGAGCTTCAAAGAATGTGTAAACATAGTAGTCCACATGCAATAATAGTCCATGATAACTTAACTTGTATCATCAATAATATTTCTTCCTATTGATGACTTGTTTAGAGAAAAGTTTAACATACCAACCTCGTTTTTTCCATACCCTCAAGTGTGAATTCTTTCTTTTGTTATATAAAATGTTCCTGACACAAAACCCTACAAAACAGACAAAAAGTGAAGCACTTGAAAGGGCTAAATGATGAACTCATTTTACAGACGTGGGAAGAGGACATTGCAGCAACCCCATATTTTTTATGTGGACTTTATTCCATCTCATGACATAAATTAAACTCATTTATTCACATTAACCAGTCAGCTCTCTGAGCAAGACACCAATTTTGTCATCTTGACTACCACTTGTGCTGCTGCTTTCCAATTCTGTGAATTGAAATTCCATTTAAAATAAAAAGAAAAATAAGTAAAAGAAAAGGGAAAACTAGACAGATTTTTCATACTATTATTATTCAATCATAAACCTTATAATAAGGATCATTTCTAATTGATAACATAGAAACTTTTACAGGAGAAGACATGCCTAATAGATTCTTTGGAATAAGCAATACTATCAGTAAGACTTCCTATTCTAGAAACCCATTTCAGAGAGCTTCATGAAATACATAAATATATTGTAGTTCAAACGTGTTAAATAGGGAAATCAAATTTTGTATTATTGCCTCATCTGAAGATAATTTATTTTGTTTTCTCTAATAAGATAAATGAGATAGAGAAATGTTCGAGCACCATGTTTTTGGATGATTACATTACACTGTTAAGAAAGATTATAATGAGGGAGTTGGCAAAATAAATGTTGGATGAGTAGAAAGTATACAGTGAGAGTATTAAGAATCCCTCTGATTCATAAGTGCATGGATGTGTTTAGAGAATGTGGTGGAGCACAGGCCAGTGATAATCAAAAGTGTGGCTAACGTGGGTCACATCATAAGAAGTCAAATGTTGCAGAAAATAAAAGATGTGTGCAGAGGAATTGCTTAAATCTGCAATAGAGCCTTTGAAGATGGCCTACTCCAGTTTGTTACAAGTTCAAATTTCCAGGGATCATATCTTGCTCAATTGAATCCTTATTTTCTGCGTATCACCCTAACCCCGTTACACTGCTTCATCCCTACTTCTATAACCTATAAAGATTCCATTGTAAACTTTTATCTTTTATAAGAAATACTATATTATACTACTCAGTTCCGAGATCAAATTTTAGCTATTGCAAATGTATTCTGCACCTATTTATTGGCTCATTAGTTATTTTCTAAATTTAATAAAACAGTTAAGGATTGTTTTGACATTTAATACCTGATTCTTTTAAATTATGTTTGACTATTTTACAACATAAAATTTATTTTAAATTAGCTTTGTTACAAGTGTTATAACTTGTACAATGCAAATAAGATATCTAAATCATAGTAAACAGCTGTATATAAAGAATCGAGTGTTCCAGTAAGACAATAACCATATAATTATCACCTATCAGCAGGTTACTCCATGCATGATTTGTGTTGCAATCTAAAAAATCATGCCTCTGTCCCAGGGATTTCACATATTAAAATTAAAACTGAAGAACTCTTCAAAGGGATTTCACCTTTTTAAGAAATAATTGAGGGCATTACAACAACAGACACAGAAGATGATTTCACCGACAAGTGTATAGTTTCTTCATGTATTCACTGTTCTTGGGGTACGAAAAGATGTTTATCAAGCTTAAAATAATGAAGTGTCATATGAAATAATTGATTCATTGAGAGGTAGTTTTATACAGTTCATCCCAGGTGGCAAGTTTTTCCCTAGGCTTGTTCCTTAAACTTCCAAGCCTCCTTTCTTCAGAGTCTATCTTTTCCCAATCACTGAATGAAACTATTCTGACATTTCTATCATGCAGAAGCTGGAGAAGTCCGTCCCTGCCTGGTTTTGGCAAGGTTGATGATGGAATCAACCCTCCGTTTTCAAGGTCTTCGGATATGCTCGAAACCTATCATGTCAATTATGAGCAGAAAATACAATACTTAAGTAATTTATTGCACAAGTACGACAATTAACAAGACATTTTAGTATAACTGATTTCACTATCATCTTGCTACTTCTGTCAGTTTAACTGGTATGGGAATAATATGTATGATAGACAAGCAAGAGATACATACAGTTTCTTCCGCACAATGCAGATTTGTGGCAACAATTCCAGTTGGTCCTCTCTTCAGCCAGCCACATACATACAAGCCCTTTTCAGGGACTAGAGGATCTGAAGGGTCACTCAACACTCTACCTCTGTCATTTGGAACTATACCTGAAAGGTAGCCATCATATATACATGTCTATGAGCTCCCGTCAGATCACATGTTTACATACATCCACACATCATGTGTCTTGGCACGTCTGAAAAATTCCCATCTAAATATTTTTTTATAAAGACTAATTTACTAACAGAAGAAGAGAGGAGACACAAAGTAGGAATGTTGGAAATCCGCCAAAATCCTAAACCTAAAGTTACAATGAGAAGAATGGAGAAAACAAAATAAATAAAAATACATCAACACAAGGGCAACAATCCATTTACTGAAGACTATTTTCAGGCGAGTATAAACTTCTAAGACTAAGAATAAAAAAATATTGTAAATGTTTTTTGTTTTCATTTCATTCCCAATTGAAACCATAGGATCGACAAGATTACATCACTCGTCTCCAACCCTTTGGGGCAGTTTGGTATGACAAAAATGTTTCCATTACATTTTTTGTTTTCACCTTTAAGAACAAGCATAATTTTTCTAGAATCAATCATATTTTAAAACAAACACCGTTTTAAACTTGGCTACTCCACCAAAGAATGTGTAAGATGGATTAACGAAAAAAATGGATGAGAGGTGAATTGATTGAGAGCATCGATTACTCATTCACCTTTCTTATGATCAAAAGGTAAGCCATCAACAGGTACTGATTTGTAACCAATGCTCTTAAGTACCATCCTACAAAAAGGCAGTCAGTTGCAACATACTATTACTCTCAACATTTTGTGATAACAATACATGAATTAAAATCTCAAGAGCCTGCAATCAGTCATTTGAAGAGCATAATAACAATTTCTTTATAATGTATACAGAGTATAAATAAACATGGTTCTTTGATTACAAAGCCACCAGCAGAAAGGATTTCATGTCGAGCAATGACAATTAATAACTGTATTTGTATATGAGATGATACCCGCATTTTATATCTTCAAACTTTCCAGCACCAATGGCAATCTGTTTGCCATGGCTAACACCTGCAATAATTAGCTGACTAATCAGAAATTATAAGTAATCCAGTGCACAATAGACTACTATGGACTTAAATGTGCTAGTATTTAGCAAAGCTTCAAGAATGGCCTATATTAACCATTTTAGGAAAAGCCCAGTAATATACATATTTTCGCACTTATATAAGAAACTGTTCCAATTTACAACTGTTCACAATATTTTATTACATTATTGCCAATATTGTAAAGGTCTAACTTCAAAGTAAAAAAGTAAATATTTGGACAAACAAAATTTACCTTGAAGAACCGTTTTCTCAAAGTGCACGCCAGAAACATGGCCAGCTCTGTCTTTCGTCTCCTGAAAATCATTTGGCTTACGGAAGAAGACAAAACGGAGCTCACGCTGGTTCAAACTAGTATGTTTAGGTTTGGACCTAGCAGCCTTAGATAGCAACTCGTGAACTCTTCTCTGTATTCGGTTACTCTTAAGTTCTTCCTTTGCCAAGTGACAGCATGAACACAGATATAAGATACCATCAGTGAAAAAGAATCGGCATTTTCTTAATTTAGATAAGAAAAAAAAGAATTTAGAAAACATACGGTACTTAGGGAATCCTAGTATTTTACGTTTTGGGGTGAAGATGATTGAAACAGTGATTAAAGAACTAAAAGTAGATTCATCTTATACCTCATCAGCTGGGGTTAAAAGTAGATCGGATTCCTGAATGAAAACATCAACATTATGAATACCTGTAAAATAGACGTTAAAGCTTCAGTTAGCATCATGTGTGAGACAGAAATAGCATGTAACTCATAGTATATGACAATTAATAAATTAATTGGAAGTAATCAGTTATTAATTATAACATGTCAATTGGAAGACAAAAGTCATGATTAGGGCTCCATTTCCTTTCAGACTGAGTCCTCAGATTGTAAATGGTTTAGAATCAAAGACCTATGAGTAACTAGAAACAGATGCAAAGTAAGAAGCATTCAAAAGTATTTGGAAGAAACCAGTAAGAGACTGAACTCATGGAAATCAATGGAAAGTTGGAAGTGGACAACCAAGGAAATTACTAGGGATACAAATAAGGAATGTATTAGTTTACAAAGGAAACTTTAAAGTCTAAAGCATTATGAAGTACATCATATAGCCGAGACATACCCTTTTTTCAAACAGTTCCTTAAAACAAAACCAAAACCAAATCAAGGTATCAAACAAATGTGAACAAGAAAACCATATGGCTAAACTAACTTGGTACAAGAGTTGATGCAGAAGTTACCAAGAATTTCACGCAGTTCTTTTGCAGTACAAGCTGCTTGTGCCGGACCACGTCTTCCAACCAAATAAACCACCCTGCAATGTTGCTTATATTACAGTCAGGCAACATACGAGATATCAAACGATTATCTGGTTACTTCAACTAATGCAACTAAAAACCTGATAGAGCTCTCCTCTAGGGTAGCCAACGCATGACTGGCAATATCAGTTGTTGCTAACTCAGTGGTAGGTCGTAAAAGAATCCTTGCAACATCTAAAGCAACATTTCCCTGAAATTAAATAAAACCTTAAATCCAAGTTAAAATTATATCTATATATATTCGGAATATTCATCTTCACATCACGAGTATGTTCCTTAGTGTAAACATTCATCACAATGTCTTTTTTCTAGAAAATAACGAATACAACACAATAGATAAAAGTACCTGACCAAGGATTACAGCTGTATCAGTGATCTTTAGGTCTGGCTTAAGATTTTGTCCATCTGGGTGCCCATTATACCACCAAACAAATTCCCTAGCAGAGTGTATCCCTTTCAAGTTCTGAGAAGGAGAAGAATATTAAAAATCATTGAAATAGGAGTAACTCAAACTATCAGCTAGCATAGCCATCTCATAATAAATGAACACTAAGCCATTGCTTATACAATTGAAACACAAACAAACAACTAGCAAATTTAGGAATAAATGTAATAAATCAAGGTTACCTCCCCTGGAATACCTAGACTTCTATCACTTTCAGCACCGTATGCAAGGACAACCTGCCCAAGTTCATAAACTGATTATTGAAAAGATGGTACAACTGACCAATATCTAAATCAACATGTTACCATTAACACACCAAATCCAGAATCAGAACCTCACCACATGATACAGCTCACGTAATTCAGAGAGAGAAATGCTTGATCCAAGGGTCACATTACCAAAAAATGCGCATCGTTCTTGTTTTGCCACCCTTGAAAACTGGTTGATGACAATCTGTTGCAAGTTTTCTGGTAAAGCTCAATGGTGTTACTCTCACCAAAGAAAATATCAAAACCCCCAGCACCATAAAAGTAAAAATAATAAGTTTTTGAAATATTTCTTCAAGTAAACCTCAAAATTCATCCTTGAAAAATTTGGCAGCTGGAACAGTAGTTCCTAGCAAAAGCCACACTAGTCCCTATAAGAATCACAAATCATAGCCATATAGGTCCACAAATACCAGACAAATTAATCCCTCACAATCCCAACACCAAATATATAGACATCAAATATCTAAATTTCTGCAGTGGATAGAATTGTTAGAATAAGTTGTCTTAAGTAGAATTTATTGAAAAGCTGCTGTGTGTTTTGTGCTATACTTAGTTCCTAGATATGTCTTTTCCTATTCTCTTCTCTTCCCTCTCATACATTGTATCTAACATCCCCAAAGTTATTATAAATATGAGAACCTAAGAGAGGGAAAATTGCTCTCTCAAATTCATTCATTGTTCTTTTGTATTTTTCTCAAGTTGGTATCGGAGTGGGATACTGTGATACTGATTGGGTTGGTCATCCTGTAGAGAGACGCTCTTCTACAAGATATTATGTTTTCTTTGGAGGAACTATTATCCCTCAGAAAAGCAAAAAACAAAATTGTGTTGCCCAATCAACTGCTGAAGCTGAGTATAGGACAATGACATCTCTCAATTTTGAGCTTATATGGGTAAAATAGTTCCTCCAAGAATTAATTTTTTGTGAGATTCAGCCATTGAAGATGTACAGTGATAACCAAGTTGCTCTCCACATTGCTTCCAATCCAGTGTTCCATGACAAGCTATACACATAGAAATTGACTGTCATTTTATTAAAGAAAAGTTGTAGTCCAAAGACATATACATTGAGTTGTGGCACCAAATGATCAACTTGCAGATATACTCAAAATCTTTGAGAGGATCTCAAATTGAATTTATTTGTTCCAAGTTTGGCACATACAATTTGTATGCTCCAACTTGAGGGAGAGTATTAGAATAAGTTATCTTAAGTATAATTTATTGAAAAGGTGTAGTGTGCTTTGTGTTTGTACCTAGTTCCTAGATATGTCTTTTCCTATTCTTTTCTCTTCCCTCTCAAACAGATATCCCCAAAGTTATTATAAATATGAGAACCTAAGAGAGGGGAAATTACTCTCTCAAATTCATTTCTTATTCTTTTGTACTTTTCTCACGTAGAACCATACATTTATACAATCGGGGTATTGGAACCATTGCAAAAATATTGGATAGCTCATATTAATTTAGTAAATAGAACTTAAAACACACATTCAAGATTTGAGTTTTCCATTATTCATCCAAAAGATCCAATCTACTGACTGTGTGAACACGTGATTCTTGCAATCGCACAAATTCAGTTTGATCAGGGATTCATTAGACTGAAAATTGGCATTTAGGAACTACTGTGGCCTAGGGATTTTACTCCATTTCTTTTTTCAACACAACACCAAAATATCTAAATAGCCATAGCGCAACATAACTAAGAACTTATTTTTCCACCCCACTCCCTCCCACTAGCATCGCATACATTATAAAAACACCAGTGCTAGTGAATTTTGAACAAAAGAATGGGGCAAGAAACAAGAATGGACCTTTGTTTCAGGGTGATCGGGTGCAACACCAGAGCGAACCAACCCAAAAGGTGTGGGCAACCTGTCAATGATATCAACTTGTGCTTGTTGGTGCGCCTTCAACATCTACCAAGAACCCATTCGGTTACAGTCATCCATTTTCAAATTTGAAGCCTAAAGATTAGGGCTTTACCTTTTCGGCACTGTAGAAACCAGCAGGGCCACTTCCAACTACACACACCCGCAATGGGTTTGAAGAAATGCTCCATAAGCTCCTACATAGCCACCTTCTAGCTCGAAAAATTGCTAATTTTTGCATTTTATTATCTGTGGGAGAGAGAGAGAAAAGAAAAATGTGGGAAATGAAAATAGATAAATCTGATATCATATGAATTTTTCAGTTTTTTTAATCAAAACCAAACCAGCGTATGAAACCCCGTAGTACAAAAGAACAACAATCAATACAAGAAAACCAAATCACTTTCTCGCTACCTCTTAACAAGACAAAATAACAGAAACATGACAACACACTAAACCACCACCGTATGAAACCCCATAACACAAAACAACAGCGACTCCGAAAATTTCAAAAATTTAGTTACGAGGCTTCCATCATATAGGCTAATTTTCGAACGGATCCCAAACCTCAAATCAAATTACCGGCGGCGGCGGTGGTCGGAGAGGAATGAAAAGGATTTGAACCACAGCGGATAACCGTCGAGGGGACCGGAGAGGATGATAGGAGAACAGCAGTGAAGCTCCACTGGCGATTGTTGTCGAAGGTGGAGGATGCTCGTCGTCACGTCACGGAGGACGCTGTGGCGGAGGGCGTGCGGAGTTATGATGGTGGTGATCCGACTTGAATTGTTTAGGGCCTGGATCAGTATGGTAGAAACATTGTTTTGGGCTCAAATCTAGGCCTGACAGGTCCAATTGAACTGGGCCTAACTATGACATTGGCGGTTTCTCTAGGTACATCTATTTTGGAGTTTCTTCCTGCACCCTACATTCTTTAAAATACCAAATTACTCTTTCATAGTTTTATGTGATTCCATAATAAAAATTTCTTAAGCAAAGAGTGTTTTCAGAATAGGAAATCTAGAAGATAAAAAAAATTTCTAGAATATTTTTTTTGTAATACATCTTTTTTATTTCTGAATTGGTAAATCCATAATTAATAAAATGTGTTCTAAAAAATATATTGAAAAAAACAATCAGAAAATCATTTTAAAAAGGGGTAAAGCAGTCTTTCCAAACATAATGGGGTGCAGGAAGAAATTTGTTAGGGTAAGGAAGAAACAACCCATATATTTTTTGTAAAATTTCATCATTTATTCTCAATTATCTAAATTAAAAAAAAAAAAACATTCTGGATTTTAAGATAAAGGAAAATATTTCAGATCAACTATTCCGAAATTTATGAGATATCAAAATAAATGAAAAAAAAAACATTATAAATGAGTTGATGGATTCAAACATTTGAATTGGTTCTAAAAATCGAAAAAAATGGAAAACAATAGGAACAAAATAGAAACGAGTCTCACTCAAACATGACAAATTTAATTCAAAAATTAAATCAAAATTTCATAAATGATAAAATAATCATAAAAAAACTCTCAAACACGGTAAATTTAAAAGATATAGGTTCTTAAACACTTTAATTCTATCTATTTTGTTCAAATTTATCGTATTTAAGAAATACAGAGAAAAGTTATCCTATATATTTTTAAATTTAATCTACTTATATTTTTTAAATAAGTAACATATTAAATTATTGTTCATGTTTTAATTCAACTAAATTATATAATTAAATTAATTTAAATTTCCATATTTTTTAATTTCGAACTTTTGAAAATATGTTATTGCGTCTCTTTCCACTAACTTTCTTAGTAATAAAATCACATACTAAAAACAAACAAAAAATAACGTATTTTTTAAAATACAATGTCTTGTGTCTTTCCACTAACTTAGTAATTAAATTATACGTTAAAAACAATAAAATAAAACACATATTTTTTAGAATTAAGGAACTGATTACATCCATTTGAAAGTATAAAATTTGATTAAAAGTATATGAATCAAAAATATTTTTTTCGCTTAAATTTATATAAATAATGTTGCAAAAGTTTAAGAAAAAAACTATAGACCTGATCAATTCGTTTAAAACTTGTAATTTAACAATTACGTTGTTGAACTTGAATACAACTCACCCTCCAAACATTCCATTCTCATGATTTTCGAAATAAAATTGATTAATTTATTTCGTTATACATTTTTTAAGTAAGCTTTCTTAAAAATTTCAAGTGTGATATATTTTATCTATCAAAATTTTAAGATGCAGAAATATAATAAAATTATCGTAACATTTTTATTTCAATTGATGACATAGACCCGTCAAAGATTATAAGTTGTGAAAGCAGAGACCAAATAAAATCAAAAGGTTGAAACACCTTTCATCAAATATTGCATCTAAAGTTGGAGATCCATCCACCGAAGATTAGGAAATTTCATTATATTTAAGTTGGTGCAAACCTCACCTCATGAATTGGTTTTATGAAGTTGAATTAAGCTTAAAGTTCACTTCGTAATATGGTATCAGAGTCATCTCGAACCTATCTAGCGAGTGTTTGTTGGGCTTATCAGACCATCCGCTATCGGGTCGTTATCAGATCACTCATAATATATGATCCGACGCACGAGATATTGTATTTAAGTGAGTACTGTTAGAAATAATCCAAATTAATAGTGCCTATAAATAGACAATTCTTTGTATTGTTTAAACAAGAAGAAATCAATAACAGAACAGACTCTCTTCTCATATTTCTCCCTGTGAGTTCCATCTTTTGTGTGTCTGCTCTA
>Ga0123342_1003322_pt1 | contig 25910 bp, 11 predicted proteins | sample Turbeawhitnodule_FD_89960 | JGI IMG/M metagenome (GOLD analysis project Ga0123342, IMG submission 89960) | Root nodule microbial communities of legume samples collected from Mexico - Turtle bean Mexico white nodule | ecosystem: Host-associated > Plants > Roots > Nodule | place: Mexico: Nepantla...
ATAGAGCCCTTGCCACCACCACATGTGAGTTACAATGGTTGTCTTACCTCCTTCAGGATTTACATCTTCCTCTCTCCCAGCCTGCAACCCTGTACTGTGACAACAAATCTGCCCTTCAAATAGTTTCCAATCAAGTTTTTCATGAACGAACCAAGCCCATCGAAATTGATTGCCACCTAGTTCGTGAAAAACTTAGCTCTGGTTTCCTCAAACTACTGCCCATTACTTCTGCAATGCAAGTTGCTGACATATTCACCAAGCCCCTTGCTTCCGCACAATTCTCTACTCTCAAATCCAAGTTGGGCCTGACAAATATCTATTCCCCAGCTTGAGTGGGGTGTTAATATACTTAATTTTATATTTTAAATTATTGGGTTTTGTTTGTTTGACCCAACTTTCTTTTTTCTGTTTCAGCTAGGTCTTAATCTTTTTCTTATATATACACCGTGTATTTTACTCTCTAATATACAAGTGAATAAAAGTTTCTTTTATATTTATTTTTCTCTACAATTAGGGTTCATCAAAACCTCTCTTTCTTCATTACGATTGCGTGCGATTACGTACGCTACATTAAAGCATCACATTAGACAAGGAATATTCATCTTCATTTATTGTAATAAATACTACATTTAATGGACCTTCAACCATTTTTCTATATCAAAAGGAAATATACTAAAAAAAGTTCTCATGCAAGTCACACTAGATATGCGAAGCACAACTTTGATATTGCTTTCCTTTTTTAAGTTCTATTGTATTCAAACTTGTGTAATTCTTATACATAAAGTTTTCGATAAATTTATTAAGTTAGTGTAATTTTATTTCAAATTATTTATACGGTTAAATCGTGTTTGCATTACATGATTTTATTGTGAAGAAATCATGTTATGAGAATACGACTTGTAACTTTCTAAAATAAGTTGTGTTTGGACAACACAACTTTTATTTTAGTGGAAAATTTGTGTAACTCAAATATGACTTTGATTAGCCTAATCCCAATTTTTTTTTTCATTCAAGTCAAGCAAGGTTGACACAATTTGAATTTGTTTGGAGTGAACACTGAAGTCGTACATGGAGGACATGACTTCAGTGTAGTGTGATTAAAGCTAAAGTCATGTAGGTTGACACAATCCTTGTTTTTATGATCAAATTATATGTCATTGTCGTTTACCACCAAAGAGATTTTATATCATATTTATTCTATCTCTCAACTTGATGTTAGTCTTTCTACCAATGACAACATTGTGGTTTATTTATTTCCCTCCTTATTCTTCTCTTCAATTTAACTCTTTTCTTCGTCACACTTTCCATCACTTATGTACTTATTTTTTGATTGAATAAAAATTCAAACCTTTTATATTTTTTTTATTAAGTTTGATTCACCTGTTTTGGATGAAAAATGTTTCAAATCAAACTAATTTTAATTGATTGAACTTATCAGGATATTGCTTTAATCCATAACTATCTAGCTATATATATATAAGCTACATTTCCATCTCAGTTATTCTTCTCTATACCCTAATTACACTTCATGACTTTGCGATAGTTTCATTGTTGCAAAAACATTCTCAAACTAAACTTATTTTCTTAGATTATCAAATATCAAAGGACACTTCAAATCCTTTCAAAATCCACCGTCAACCTTTCTAGTTGGTCTTAGTTTTAGAGTATGGTCACCAATCACCTACCTATGCTACCAACACTTTGTCTTCTCCTACAACTTTGATATACTAAGATCTTATAAAAATATGAAACCTTGGATTCGAAATAGAAGTGCCAAAATAAAAAAAATAATGAGATCCAAACAAATTAAAATCGTGTCTCTTTTTGCACAATTTGAGTTTTCATTCAAAACAAACTGATACTAGTCTAATAAAAATTAAAATAATATAACAGAAATTAAAATCATATTTAAATCACGTGATATTATGTGATATTATTTGTTTTTATTAAAAGATCATGTCAACCAAACAAAACTTTACTCGAAAAAGTCGTATTCTTCCAATACAAATATTTTATAATAAAATTATATCAAGTAAATACAATTTATAACTACAAATTTTTATCTTTTTTAATAATATTTAAATTAAATTAAATCATCTTATTAAATTTGTCCTTAATTTCTGCAGCTTTTTACAGCAGAATAAATTACCAGAGAACATGTGCAGAAGCGGAAAAAAGAAATAGACTTGGAAATTTATATTATTTTAAAAGTGATGATAATAATTGAACATGTTAGCTACAAATGGGAACAAAAAAATATATGAGTTTGTGTGGACCCGAAAAGTCTAGGTTTAATGATTTTCATTGTGAGAAAGGTAAATTGTACTGCATATATCTGTCGTCTGATCAGTCTGCCAGAAAAATAAGATAAGACTGACTCAGGAGTGACTCAGCCTTTGCTGGATTTTGCATTGCTTCGACAGGAAACCTGTACGAGATCGGTACGAGATTTATGTCTGTTTTTTTCATCACTACTATTTTTATATTAAATATTTTAATTTTTACACCAAAATATTGATATTTATTATTAAAATAAAAATCTCATTTTAATTGTATATCAGATTGGCAGTGCAGTAAGTGCACATGCCTGTATCATTTGTATGATTGGACTATGGAAGTAAGTTCTATCAACTCTTTTAAATTTGTACAATTATTATTAGTTTCAGATTAATCACCTCAATTGGAATGAAGGATTAAAATTGTACATATTTTATTTTTATTTTATCATCTCTTACACATATTGTGTTTTTTCTTTCTTTTATCTAATTCATGTAATAGTAACTTTTGGAAATATATTTTTATTTAACTTGTACTATAAATATTTATATCACTAGAGTATGTTTTACCGTGTTCATGTCATTAATAATCTAAGTCAGTTTTACTGGAAGATCTTTTCAAGGTCCTAATAGGCCCACATGTTCCTTTTGTTTTCAAATTGATATCAACGTGCCTATTTATTTTGTCCTATTTATTTTGTCCTATTTATTTTGAACGTATTATTAGTGTTATTTTCTAATAAAGTTTATGTGCATATTATTATTTTTATACAAAATACTTTTAGTTACAAAAATATATTTTGTTTTATTTCAATAATAATATTTTTATTTAATAAAATAAAATATATTCATTATTAATACTCTTCCACCCGAATCTGGTATTTCCATTTATTTTACATGTGACTTTGTTCGTGTCTTCTTTATTCTTATAACATTCTTATTTTATTTTTATTAAATATGAAATCTGTGTTTTTTCCATATAATAATGGTATGTGTATACCATAGTTATTTTAAATATTAATTAAATAAATTTTATAGAAGAAATAAAAAATTATAATGATATAAATATTAAATAAAAACTATATAAATATAAATATATAAAACAAATTATATGTAATATAATTAAAATTTATCATAATTACAATATTTATTATTTTTTGTAAATATTAAAAAAAATTAGAGATAACATCATCATTATCATTATTTAATAACTAATTAAATAATATCTTACCATAAAAAAAATAAAACATATCTTCGTTCAATAAGAAAAGTATATATAAATAAGCTCAAGTTTTCATCCCCGGTTTTATTTGCATATAACAAACAATGGGCGCACATGCCGACAAAATAAAAATAAAAAATGGGCGCACACAGATTTATTTTTTATTTATGGACATGGTACTTTTAAGAGTATCTTAAGACTTTATGTTCAATTAATTTGACTCCATTAAAATATAAATAAATTTATAATTTATGTCTAAATTGAATTTAAAACTCTAAATTTCATATCAAACCTGCATGAGTTTGAGAGTGGTTGGAACTTGAATAATGGAGAGTATGAACATGGAATCATCCTCGTCAACTGTCATGATTTTTAATACCAACAAGTCTGAGTTAATGATTCTCTAGGACCAATACTAATGCACAAATATGAATAAAAAAATATAAATGTTTTTTTTAGTCTCGATATATATCTTCTAGATTTTATATTGTATTTTTTAAATTTATACATATTAAAAAAAATTAACATATATCCAACTCTAGAAAAAATGAATACCTTTATAGCATACAATCTAAAAGATAAATTATATCCAACTCTAGAAAAATCACTTGTTTCTTTCCTTTCATTTATATTTTAACTGTATTTTTTTTCCTTCCTATTTCATTTTTAATAAAAGGGATGCTAATTTAAGTCGTGAAATTGTCTGCAATGTATAACAGCAGAGGATGATAAGTTCCCAATCTTTGAAACTAAAGAAGTATACTGATTTGAGAAACTTTCTGACACTTATAAAATAAAAAGCATTTATTGATAACGAAATTTAACAAAGACCAAATTCATAACTGATGAAGTATTTTAATTTCCAAACTTTATCTTCATTTTAGAAAACTGAACATAATGAAATTCTTTTGAATAAACTATGATAAACAACCATAAAGATTCAACGAATCAACAATTTTAAGATGATTTAGAGAGCAAAATACAAAAAGCAAGGGAGAGGATTTTGATATCATCCCAATACACTTAAAATTGCAGGGGCTAACAAGCCCACCCCATCAAACTCCTCTACAACACCAAAATTTTACACAAAAAATGAAAATCAGTAAACATCATAGAAAAATGGTATGAATCTGGTTTACTCAACTTTAATCTTCATCCTGAAACTAAGACAAAATAAATAAATAAATAAATGGTAGTTTCAAAATGAAATCAGAACATTGCGTCGTGCATAAGTCCCCTGCCCCTGCTATTACTCATCGTGTTCCAAACCGTGGAAAAATCATTAACCAAATTCTCCAATTTCTCTTGTTTGGGATACACCATCAGTGAAGAATTGACTGATATTTCACCCATTGAGGCCAAAATTTTCAACTCGGATTCTTCCAAACCTTTTGCTGGACCAAAACTACACCTTTCATTACTATGTTTTGCCATGGCATCCTTAAATTTCTTGATCTGTGAGAAAAGACATAGAATAAAGTCAAAATTTTAGAAAAGACAAAAAAAAAACAGCAAATGATGAAAACAGTATGAATAAAAATTCTTACGGTTGCATTGGTACAGCTGAAGCTACATACTCGACCCTCCGCACCTCTATAGAATCTGAAGAAAGGTAACACGTGAATGCGCAAACCGTGACACATGTTTTTCAGTTCATCGTAATTGACTCTCAGAAATGTTGCATTTGGGTGCATTTCAGCTATTTGACAGATCTGGTCACATGAAAACATGTCAAATGTTGTAACCAGAAAAAAAGTTGCATAATTGAAAACTTTTAAGTTGGTATATAGAATTCTTTCAACAACACAAAGGCATACCTTTGAATCAAGAGCTTTGCAGCCTCCACAACCAGGTGAATAGAAATCAACCACAACCAATGAATCACCAGCGTTGAGCAAAGAATGAACTAGTTCTTGTGCTGAATGGATCTCAATCATGTTAGGCTTTAGGTTCTTTTTCCACCACTTCAAAGCCTTGCTAACACAAATTGTTGCTTGTGCCTGAAATAAATAAAAAAAATACTTAGTGTAAACAAATAAAAACTGGAAAGCAAAAGACTTAGAAACCCAGAAAGCAAAGGTTCAACATACATGAACTGGAACATTGCTAGAGGCTTTTGAACTGCAATACCCTAAAACTTTCTCATCTAGGGCAACAGATTCTCCCATGAAGGCATTACTCAAAACAGAACAACCCTTTGATTTTGCTTTGTCAGTTTTTGAAGAGCAAGGTCCCAAAACCCCTTCAGGAACACAGAAAACACTCTTCAAGGAACATGCCATAATTAGTATGAACTCTGAGAAAAATGATCTTGTTCGTCAACTTCAGATAATGAGAAGAAATTAGTGTCTTGAGCTATACTTGTACACCTTAAGAATCAAAACCAAAATAAACAAATCCCGTGTTATTTTTCTCTGTTTTGAAATCAAAAGAATGAAACTGGGGAGCAAAAATTCCAGCTTTGCAAACTTAGCAAAAACGCCAAGAATGTTAAGGCCCCAGAAACAAAAGGGTAGAAAAGAGGTCTGTGGTAATCAACGGATAAAAGCTAAAAAGCTCAAGCTTCAAGGGACAAAAAGTGTTATTTTCTTGTGAATGGTTTGATGAGACTGATGAGAGAGATCGTGGTGTTTTCTAATTTATAACATTGAAATAAAGTGTTGTTGTAGGTATTTTCAGGGTGGCATTGTCCATTCTAGAGTAGAAGGTAAAGAAGTGAATGATAATGCAATAATAGATGACAGTAACTTTATCCATTCTCATTTCATGATAATTTTTGACTGAAACCGAAACCGAAAGCATTATCCAGATCAGTGTTATCCTTTGCATTTATTAAGGATAATATTTATCACCGAACCCAACGAGGGTCTGCATTGTTGCCAGTTGAGTTGTCCCACATCATGTCACATGCGAATCTCTCTTTGAAAAATAAAAAATTACAAGTGTGTGGTTAAGTTCCTATTTAGTTTAAAAACAGATTGCGATTAGGAATTAGTCTCAATTTAAATTTTCTACTTCAAAGCACAAGTTACTGACAAAAAAAAATACCAGATAGTTGGTTTAAAAAATTAGCTAGAATCCATAAATTTTTTCGGTGGTATAGTCAATCTAAGCTTTTTTTTATTGAATCGATTATTATTAAAAAGATATAAATGAGAATAGTTAGATTGATTGTACGATTAAATAATCAATCCTTGAATGCAATTTGAAATTATTCATCAATTTTGTACTTATATTATATAATATATAAGTGTATGAATATTTTGAACTAAGATTTTATTATTTAATAAACTAATTATTGCTATTATACTGATAGTTAATTACATAAAAATTAAGGTTTAATAATTTCATTATATATTAATTATAATAATTTTTCTAAATATAATTATTATATTATTATGCATTTTTATTTGGGACTTTTAATATTTAGACATCTTATATCATCTTCAATTAGGTAAGACACTAAAAAACTATTTTATTCATAACAATCATATTTACATTTGCATTACTTTAATTTATAACAATTAAACCTTTCAAAATAAGAAAATTAAAATAAATTGATATAAATAAGATAATTTTTTCAATATTTTTTTAATTACTATAGAAATATTGAAGATAATTTTATTTTTACATTACGCTATTTTCAACACTTTATAAATGTAAGACCCAAACAAATAATTTTATAATAGAATTGGTATAATTAAAATTATATCTGAATATTTTATTATTAAAGTTAAAAGAGCATATAAATAGAAATTCAGTTATTAAGATTTCAATTTGAAAGAACCATCATCTCTCTAAAAAACTCTTTTTTCCTTTCCTCTACTTTCTCTCTATGATTTTGACCTCCTTGTTCATCAATTTGACGATCGAAATCCACTATCAGACTTTTGGCAGTGAATACTACAGGATTGCTCGATCAAAATCTCTTTAATAAAGTAAGTTCATTTTGCTCTTCCCTTTGAGTCAAATTTTGAACTTCTTAAGTTTGTCTCTGCATAACCTTTGCATGTGATCCTTTTAGCTTCAGAGTTAATCTCTGTCAACTCAGGGTCCTAGTGATAGACTTAGATTTGTGATCAGGACTCTTTGGTGTTGGTTAAGTGACCTTTAAGTTTTTGGTAGATTTGGAGTTCTTAGTGAGTATATGCTCAAATTCAGGTAAGGAAAGCTAGTTTAAGTTTTCAATATATTCAAAGAGTGCAAAAAGGATAGATGCAGGAGTATTTGATGAGTACATTTCTAATCACACTTAAAGTGTTCAACCACAACTCTTTAGACTATAATTGAGAATAAATCTATTGTATTAAATAAGATTTACCTAATCAAGATTAATTTGACCTTTCAGATTACCGGTTAAACTTGGATTTTAAACATATTCTATCACTTTTCTTGTTTCTTATTATCTACAGAGATTTTTCTGTCTTGATTATGACATTTCAAATGAAGAATTAAAGTATTTTTAAGTTTGGGAAGTTATGTTGACAAAGGACTAGACGGTCTCATTAAACGGTCTTCTTAGACCGTCTATAATTGAGTATACCACTCTAAAGTGGTAAGACATGTGCTTTGTGATTTTGTTACTTTATGACAAACAATGACCAAATTCAATCAAATATTTTGCAAAGATATTCTACAATGATAATCCTCTACAATTATTACTTGATTAAGAGTAAATCTCTTTCAAATCTTTTGTAATATCTTTCGCAACAAATTTGATTGTGTTGAGCTTAATTAAACAAAATTTTAATTAATTAAAAAAATTCAATTCATGTATCTAAAAAATTATTGTAAACAAATATTTTAAAGATAAGTGAGAATGCAAATTTGCAACAAAATTGGAAAGAAGATATGTATGAGAAAAATTGTGACAAAAATGAAATAAATTATATTAGAGAGGATTGAAAGAAAACATTTGAGATAGAATCTTAATTCAAATTATTTAAGGAAAGAAACCTATAAATAGAGACTTCAAAGGAAGAGCGAGAAAGGTTTGAGAGTCCCACACTTTAGAATTAGTTTTATTTTTCTTTGTAATTCATTTGGTTTCTCTCCGCATGAAAGGCTAAACTTTGATGGGTTGATTGATTCTCTAGTGATTTCATTGTGAATTTTCAGGTTTTATGTAATTAAGTTTTTGTTCTTCAAAAAAATTTCCTTAGTCACATCAACATTTTTAGCCTTCTCGTTTGAACAAAAATTCTTTCACTTAAACAAAAATGATACCACTATAATTTTAACTTAAGCAAAAATCTTTCACATAAATAACAATGATAAGACAAGAAATCTGATGGAGGAAACCTCCATTTTTTTGTCACAAACATCCAAGTTTTCCATCCCCAAATCATCCTCACACAACCAAACATTAACTAGACACACAAAACATTAAAAAATAATTAAGAATTTTAAGAACCAAATCATTTTACAATCGTTATAATAAATATATAGAACAGGATCCAGTTATTATCTTTGAATGATAACTATCATAACCTATGTTCTATCTGTTCCTTTCTTAAATAGAAATGTTGTGACCCTGACCTTAAGAATCTACTTAGGAAATCTCCAAAATCTAGAAATCCTTCTCACAGAATTTTTTTTAAGAAACTTAAGTTTAAACGTTCATAAATGTGATATGGTAGATTTTTCTCCTTTCTTGTCAGCATCCTACTACTTCTTCGAGATTCAAAATCGATACAATTTTAATATATTCGCGTTAGTGAGAGTATAAAAGAGAATGGTGATAAAAAATATAAAATTTTATGAAAATAAATTATTTAATTATCGTATTTATAGATTTAAGCAGGAAGTTGAAGGAAGTTGAATAATAGTATATCTTATATTATTTTTTAGTTTAACAATTTCACAGTAGGGACATTAGTTTTTCGTATCTTTTGTTATATAATTATATTGACTTTTAACTATGAGTAAATCAATGAAAAATATCAATATTTATATTTTAACTTCTCTTTAATTTTAATGGTAGTTTTTAAGCATTTCAATAAACACAAAATTCTTCTTTTCATAAATGGATTTTTAAATTTTTTATATTAATTATTTATCATTTAAAAAATCTAAAAAGAAATGTATGCATTGTGTATACCACTAAGTGTATTTGATAAGACTAATAAAACTAACGACTTACATATTTTGACTAACATAATCAATTTGACCAACACATAGAATATTTGATAAACTCCTCAAAATAATTTATTTTAAGAGTTTCTAGCTTATGAATTATAAGTCATTATTTTAGGAGTTTATAGCTTATGAGGTATACGCTACTTTAGTTTGCTTCTAATTTGTAGTTGATACTTATTTAATTATTTTCATACCATTTCTTATATCTTTATATATTTTCTTATTATCCTTAATTTCTTATTATCTATTTCAATTTTATGGAGACAATTAATGATTACATTATTTTAGTATTTTTTGGATCTACTTTTAATTGTTATGTAGTTAAATTAAAAAAAATTAACATTACAAATAGTAACAAATATTTTATTAGATAAAGTTGTAAGAAAATTACAGACGATAAAATTGTAGAAAAGAAATTTAATTTGTGACTATAATTTAAATTGAGAAGTCAAATTTTTTTTTTTTTTAATTTATCGCTTATTGAAAACTAACTTAACCTTTACAATCTAACTTATTAACTAATTCTGTCAACACAATTCTATATTTTATAAAAATTTCATTTTTTAAGCTTAGATGAATTTGATCCACGGCTAAGACTTGTTTTTCTTTTAAATAAAAAGAGATAGATTATAATAAAATAATTTTAGAATTAGGTGAAAATAATTTTAGAATTACGTGAAAATAATTTTGTTAAAATTGATTTTGGTAAAAGTGTGTTTAAATTAGTTTTTCTATAATTTTATATTACAACATATATTAGGGTAAAAAGATTAATATGGATGACAAATAAATAGACTAAAGAAAATAAATATATATGAATAAAATAGTTAAATAATAATAATAATAATAATAATAATAGGAATAAAATGTAGAGATTGATTTATATTGTGGTTTAGCATTGCATTTGAAATATAAGAAAATAATCTTAATTTATATACACAATAAGGTATGCATATAGATGAATCACTTAACAAGTTCCTCTTTCTTGGCACCTTCTTCAAGTTCCCTTAACCCTTCAACCTTTTCTTCTATCTCCTCAATCAACTCTTCCCGCCATAGAGCTTCTCTCGCTTCTGCCTCCATCTTTTCTTGCTGCATTCAATATTAATACCCATATTATTATAAACTTCCTTTCATTATAAAATCTTTCAAATTATTTTTTAATCTTTATCTTATTCTAATTAATTTTTTTTACAAATACCTTTTTTTTCTATGAACCTAGTATTATATATGTGAATTAGATCCCGAATAATAATAATAATAATAATTAATCATTAAAAGGATTACCTTCTCATAGATCCAGTTGCCAGTGCCATCTCCTCCATCTCCCCTGTATGTTTCTGAGTCGTAATATGGATCCTAAAATCATATCAAACAAACATAAATAAAATAAAATAAAATAAAATATCCATAGAAGTCCTTAATTAATCATTACCTTCATTGAACCAAAGAATAAGCCTCCCCAAACAGTGAACATTATGTACCAAGTATCTACAAGAGAAAAAAGATAGCAGCAATAAGAAATGAAATTGAAATTCCTAGGAGAGAAAAAAGAGAAATTAAAGAAGAGAGTTTGGTGTTCGAGACTTACAAACATTCTTAATTGCCTGATCACTAAGATGGGTAACTGATTTTTCAGTGATCAAATCTCTCTGTCCTTCCATGTGTTCAACCATAATTGCCATAAGTGGCCAATCTGGTAAGCCATTCACTTTACACAAAGATGCCCTTTTGCTCTTTCCTTCTAACACCTTCTTTACAAATGCATAACCATGCAACATGCTACAAGGTTAGGCTACGTTTGGTTCTATGTAAGAAGTATTTTAAACTCAAAGAATTCAGTTTCATGACATTTCTTATTACTTTTAAAAACATGTTTACATTTTTCTTTTTTGTTTGAAAATTCAGTTTTATGAATGTAAGATTCAGTTAATTTCGCTTAGAGGGTATTCGAGATAGCTGAAAAAGTTAGATTATTTCAATAATCAACTGTATATAACATTAATTATTTTATGATGATTATAATCTGAATCAATTATTTATTTATTTTTGGATAAATTAGTTGAAAAGTGATTTTAAGATAATTATTTTTGAGTTAAATATGTTTTTCCATCTATGTATTATATCATGAAATTAATTTTTATTTTTAATCTAAATTTTATACCTCCTAATTACTTGTAGTAGTAAGAAAATTGTTATAATGAGTCATCAGTGTTTTTCTTTTACAAATGAATTTTGAGTATGAATATTAGTCCACATTTAAGATTTGTGTATTATGTAAATTTTTTTGATAAATATCTGTTTCTATTGTTCTTTTATTACAAATATCCAGATGTTTGAATTAGAAAAAAAATTAATCCCTTCCTGTGTAGAAGTAAAATGATGAAAAACATATTTAATCCTTATTTTTTTATAAATAAATAAAATTTACACAGTAAAATAGCTGAATAAAATCAGTTGGCTGCATCATATATAATAAAACAACTGAAAATGAAAAAAAAAATCACAAACGATTTTACCAATTGTAATCTAGAGTTTCCAAACATGTTTATTTTATAAAAAAAAAAACAGCTTAAATTATAGTAAAAGAGCTTAAATACAATAACGTGGTTTCGTAAACTCAAGTTTAATCCATATGCTCTAAGGTTTATAGTAAACTTGGTTTAAACTTTCAATATGAACAATACTTACCTGCCATGGTCTGTTGAAAAGGGAAGAGTTTGCATGCTGCTTAAGCTGCAAAAGAAAGAAACACCTTCATTTTTTTTGTTCTTCTCTGAATTTCTAACATGTGATGAAAATGGATATTGAAGGAGCATTGTACCAAAGATGAAGAGTGGTTCATTTGAAAACTCCTTGTTTGTAGAGATGAGCCAAAATGATGTGATTTGAAAAGGGTGAAACCCATAACAGCTTCAGCCATGGCTTTGAGCAAAAAGTGCACTAAAAATGGTTGCTACTCTGGTCCTTTCATATTGGGATAGAGTGGATAAGAGTACAAAGAAGAACCACCCTTCAACTTCAGGCACATAATTCTACTGAACAATTCATTCAAATGACCCTATTGTCCTCATTCATAAACATAAATATCCTTTTCCATTACATGCCAAAAATTAACCTTGGAATAATCAGTGTTCAACTTTGAAACATTTAACTTCCCAAGTTTGAATTAAACATTAATTTAACATTTCAGTGCCAACTTTTGATACTATCCATCAATTTTGATTTTTAGTATTTAAAGAATATATATAATACAGTCCATAATTTTGACAATTGTTTTCCTGTCTAGTTCTTGATATTAATATGACGCAAACCTATAGTCTTTAATAACAACCAAAAGTTGTACTCATTCAAACTTTGGAGCTTAGGACATGGTCAGCTTTTATTTTTTGTTGCAGACGTCATGTTTTTATTTGGTCACCCTATTTACCTTTTTTTTCTATTACTTCATAACAAAGGTGTACCCTTTGATCATGTGATTTGGTCTCAATGTTTAAACTTTTTCCTTTCAGAATGCATTTTGTTCACATAGTTAAGAATATTGTTTTATCGAATTGATGAAATTGATTAGGGTGTTTTGGATTCGTTTTTATCTTAATCTTCGTGCTTTTATTGAGGAGAAAACTTATTCTGATAATTTCATAATGCTATTTTATTAATTATATATTTTTTTTAAGAAAAGTAGTTTCTTTCCATGGGGAGGGGAGGAGAGGAGAGGAGGGAGGGGATATTTTTTGAGTTTGTTTCAAGGATTTTGAGGATGGGGGAGAGGGTGGATGATTTTTTTCATTCTTCACAAAATAAAGAGATTTGTAAGGATTAATGTAGGATTATTGTATTTTACTAAAATATCTTTATGCATGCGTATTATTACAATATACAAAATTAAATATTATATAAATTTATTTATTATTTATAATTTTAAAAATATTTAATTATATTATTGTTTTATCGAATTGATCAAGGTGATTAGGGTGTTTTGGATTCGTTCTTATCTTAATCTTCATGCTTTTATTTATGATTTTACTTATGAGAAAACTTGACTCAATATATTGTTGTTTTATTAATTATATTCTCTCTGTTAAGAAAAGTAGTTTATTTTAAGAAAAGTTCGACTTGCTCAAAGATAAATAATTTGGAGAGATTAAGGTAATTTGAATTTTGGTTACATTTAAAATATTTTTTTATTATTCTACAATGTTTGTTTTTTAACTGATTTTTCATGCAGAAAGAGTATAGGTGGATTTGGAACAAGACCAACTCATTAGATATATTTTTTTATACAAAAGGCTCTCGTATCTTTAAAAATACAATGCACAAAGTTAGGGATGATCAAGATAAGGGAACCTAGTGATACAAGAAGATGACCAAAAGCATAACAGACTATTTACACCTAGGTCAATCATCTCAGGATAAGAGACAAGACCCCACCATCCCTCAGAAGATTCTGAGAAGAAGACCCAGACATGGACCAAAATATCAGTTGTTCTTCCTTGTAGTCTTCTTACAAGACAAGATTAAAATGTAATAAATTGGGCTCACAATTGGCCCAAGAAGAAGAAATAAGCTAGCTTAAGGCTTCTAGAAAACCTAGTTTCTAGAAGATGACCTCCATGTACCACCCATATGCCTCACACTTGACCTAACTTCTAGAAAGCTCTCTCATATGTCGCCCCCCTTTATACTCTCTTGTTCACCAAGACACTTGTATCTATCTATAAATAGGGTGTCTCACCTCTTGTAAATCACATTAAATGAATAGTAAAGAAACTCTGTTTGAGTGAGTCTTGAGTGTTTCTAAATTCTTCTTATCTTGGTAAAGATGGCTGCAAGTGACAAATCACATCTTCACTCATCTTGGAGCTTCCTCCCCCAAGTGGCATGATTCACCTTAATTTATCCATCTCCATAAGCTTTTTCTCCTCTTTACTCTTTTCCTCTTTTTTCCTTTCATTTTCTCCAATGTTCTTCAATTCTTTTGTTCAATATCTATATTGTGTTCCACCATTTATATTTTCCTTGTCTTGTTTTTAATTTCGCGTTCATCATCCATCATCGAGTGAATGTGTTTTTCCATTTTCTCTTTTGAAGAGAACCTTTACACTTAACCACTTAGTTAAGTTTGTGTCCAGTGACAATCTTCACTGAGTTTCACCTTATCTTGCTAATCAGAATCTTAATCTAAGTAAAACGTCTAAAAACACGTGCAATTCTAAAATGAACTAGCATCACCTAGATTCCACCACCTCTTCGAGCAACCTTAGACTAACATTGGAGTTCTACAAAATTCCAAAACAAAAGTGTCATTACCAAGACAAATTGATCTATTAAGAAGGGAGCTTCATATCTACTACAACTCACTTTGAGAAAATGGTAATATTATTATATTTTGTATTTTTATATATTTAATTTAAATACAATATATTAGACTTAGGTATTTAATTATAATTTTTCATTAAATTTTACGTAGACTAAAGAGCTTGAAAGCTTGGGAGAGGTTGTAGAGAGAACAAAGAAAATGAAAACTGGATAATGGTCAATGATAAGACCGGTGAGCTTGTGATATGTTTAAACTTTAAGTTATAATTTAACATTTACTATATGTTTTCTTCACAATAATCAATTTGACTTTATTTTTAGGAGAAATACAAGCAACACCGTAGATGCTTGAAGGGCTCATCTTCGCAAAACTCTTTTGTTGTCTCCATTCATGAAATGAAATATACACTAATGTTGTTGGAGGTGGAAATAAAAAAGGGAATGTGTATGAACTTGGTGTATTGAGAAAAAAGTTTAATAGTTTCACAAGTGTTCACTCTACTACAAGCCAAACTTCAGTAGCCCATCAAACAAAAGAAGTGTGTGAGACGATTCAAAAGTTAAATGTTGAACTTATGGCAAAAGATGTCAATGAGAGGACACTAGAAGAAAAGATGGAGCAATTTATGAAATCATCAAGATCAAAGTGAATGCACCCGCCAACAAGATGAGCAAATGAAACACATCTTACAACACATGAAAATGAATAATCCGATGTCAGACCCTTCAAATCCTACAACCATTGGACATCATAAAGGAGACCACATTACATATGATACTGCAGAAGATGATTAGTTGTATGTTGAATTGTGTAATAGATTTGTCTCTTTTAATTTATTTGTAATAATTTCCATTATGTAATATGGTTTACTTTTATGTATATTATGTATTGAAGTTCATTATTATTTAGTTTGATTGAATATTGAGTATTTATAAACAAGTTTGAAAATTGATTATAAATAGGTCAAAATACCATTTTAAATGGATAATAATAATACATCTAAAAAGAGCGACCAAAATTTTGGTTGCTAAAGCTACAAAACCAAACTCAATAACCAAAATCAATTTGGTGACTAAAACTAACAAAGTTAATAATTAGTGATCGAAATTGGTTTCGATTGCTATTAAAACAAACTTTAGCTATCGATCAATGTAATTAAAAAAAAAATTATTTAGTGATCATGACTAAAAAAATTTATTTAGTGATCAAAATGAATTTGGTCATTATTGAAATGAAATTTAGCCACCAAATTAATCATTAAAATTTATTTTATTTAACTAATTAATTAATTCTATTAACAACCAAAAATGGTGGTCGCTATTTCCTTTTATTTTGGTGACTGACTTTCCCATCAAATTTTGATCACTAAATTGATCTCCTAAAATTTGGGTGACCAAATTCTCTGCAAGCGAATAATGACCAATTTTGTTTATCACAATTTTGTGACCGGCTGAAAATTGGTCGCTAAGTGATTTACGACTAGGATTTTCGTTGTCACCTGTATTTGGTCGCTATTTCTATCGTAAATATATTTGATGACTAGTCCTTTCATTTACCGACTGATTTTTTAACTTTAGCGACTGGTTTTGGTGGTCGCTAAAAGAGAATATTTTTTATAATTAAGTTGTTTTTTTTTTCAAACATATTTTTATAATTAAATTATTTTATATAAAAATTATTATTTTATTTAATTTTTTATAGAAGGGGTTTTCTGATTTTGAAGAGAAGCGAAATGAAACCAAAATTATGTGTAAAATGAATATTTGAATCTAATATTTCACGTATTAGTTACTATTATATATTTTAAGGTGACAACATTTCATGTATTTAAGTTGGAAATATTCATTTAAATTTTTATAAATTTATATTACAAGAAAATTATTAAATAAAAATTAATCTTAAAGACAAAAAAATCAATTACTATATTAATTAAATTAAATATTATTTTAAAGATTAAAAAAAATATTAGTATCTAAAGTACTTTCTAAAGTATTTTTTAAAATAATACACTAGTTTCTATATTGGTATATAATTAGCTACCAAGATTTTAGCTATCAATACTTTAAATTTTTAATTAACTAATTTAGAAATTAATTTAAAAATTTATAAACTACTTTAGATACCAATAATTTTGTAGTCTCTAAAATAATATTTAATTTAGTCAATATAGTGACTAATTATTTTTTGTCTCTAAAATTGATTTTTATTGAATAATTTTTTAGTAATTTGGTATTAAATTTAATTTATTGTAATAATAAAAGATTAATTATATAATTTTAAATTTTTTACTAAAAATTGTTATGTACTCATAATTTTTTTAAAAACCATTAAAAACAATCTTAATTAACTCATGGAGAGAGAAAAGTAGAAGTGAGAAGAGATTCTTAAAAATAAAAGGAATAAAAGATAGAAATGAAAGGTAAATTTGACTTAGTTTTCATTAAATATTAAATACTCTTTGAATTTGATAAATATATGAAAATTGACATTAGAAAATGATTTTTTTAAATAATTGTTAAAGTGTAAATAAATACATATTATAGAAAATATGTTAAAAATTAAAGAACAAAAATTGTGTAAAAAGAAATTTATTGTAATAATAAAAGATTAATTATATAATTTTAAATGTTTTACTAAAATTTTTTATGTACTCATAATTTTTTTAAAAACCATTAAAAACAATCTTAATTAACTCAAGGAGAGAGAAAAGTAGAAGTGAGAAGAGATTCTTAAAAATAAAAGGAATAAAAGATAGAAATGAAAGGTAAATTTGACTTAGTTTTCATTAAATATTAAATACTCTTTGACTTTGATAAATATATGAAAATTGACATTAGAAAATGATGTTTTTAAATAATTTTTAAAGTGTAAATAAATACATATTATAGAAAATATTTTAAAAATTAAAGAACTAAAATTGTGTAAAAAGAAATTTAAGGACTAAAATTATAGATAATTAAAATTAGAAAAGAATTTAAAATTAAAATAGTACAAATTTTATAAAATATCTTTTATGGAAAATATATTCTGTATTAAACAATGTACTTCATCTATATAAACCTTTATTTAAAGAATATATATAATTTTTTAGATGTCATTTTTTCAATAAATCCATTTTATCTTTTGTTAAATTAAAATAATTCCATTTTATTATATAAATAAAATACATACTATGATACCTCTGTCCAATAATAACAGCATAATCTGTCTAATTAAAAGTAATAATTTTATCTTTATTTTTTTTCATTACAAATTACTTAGTTTTATGATTTTTAAAAGTTATATTATTTTAATAAAAAAATACTAACATGTGGGGGAAGCTCATGCTACTAATAAAGATAGAAAACACATTTCAGAATTTGGGTTCAATAAGTTATACTTGCATAGTTTGTTGGTTTGTCGTTATCCTTCCTCGGAAAGTATGGTTTTTGGTTACTATACCATCAAATTGGAACCTCTAACCCATAACCAATATGAAATCATAAAAAATGTCTTTGTATTTTAGTTTTTCCTCTCCTCCTTTTGTTCATTTGATGTTACTCTTTCGGTGGGTTATTTGTGTAATTTTAGTCTTTGTGGAGTGGTTTCGTAGGATCCTTGAGTGTGTTTAGATGAGTTGGGTGTATTTTGGTTGGTTTCCAATGGTGATTGTTAGTGATTTTAGGCATATAGCTCATCAAAGAAGACATGTGAGTTACGTCTTATTTTACTTTCAAAATTCATAATCTGGTATTTTTGTGAAAAGTTGATATTTTGGAATATTTTACAGAATTTAACATTCCATAACATAATTTCGAATTAAGTTTTCCAGAAGGTCTTTCCATAATAGACTTGTGGATTTTTTTTTCCAAAATTCTGTTGTGAAAAAATATTTCAAATAGTTTAATCGATAATTATGTTTTGAAATATTTTTTTGGATGATTGTTGATTTGGTGGTTTATGGTGTTTTGTATTAATTTTATTATTGTATAAGCACAAGAAAATTGTGAGAACTAGGGGAGGAAGTTCTCAAGTCGACCGTGCACTATATCAGTTAGAATGAGAGATCATAGTGGTCCCAGAAACATATCAGAAGATGATCAAGGTGAATAATATATTGAAGCTGAAGAAGTTCATGTAGAAGATGAAGTATATATTGGAAGGTCAGTGGATAGGTCGTTGTTGGGTAGTTATGGAGACCATGTGACACGACAATTATGAAATGATGTCATAAGTAAAGATATTGAAAATGATACATGAATTTTATGTGTTATTTTCTAGAGTGAAAGTTTGAAATGATATTTATTGGTTATTGTAGGATTGTGGTGAACTTAAATTGGTTTCTCATAGGAGAAAAATGAATAAGTTGGGGGCTCCACATGAGTGCGTAGAAGTTGCATTGCAATTGTCGGGTTTAGCTACCCTTGTCCGTGCTAGCTATGACATGACATACAATGGATTGTTGTGTGTCTTTGTAGAGAGGTGACATGTAGATACAAATACATCATCAATACAATTTAGTAACTTCACTGAATTAAGGTGTGTCCAAAATATATCTTGAAAAACATTCAACCCCTCATCAAACCTACACCAATGAATATACATGTTTCACTAAAGTAACATAATCAATTATTGCATTTCAATTATCTGACTTTGTTTTGATCTTCGATACACCTTCATGGAATTATAAACTTTTTACAGTCTTTAATTGTTAGCAAAATATTTCCAGGTTTCACTAAAGTCTTTGCATGTCTACAAACATAGATTTCTCATTAACTATTAACCTACCAACGTATTTGCCAAGTCATGATTATAATTTTTATTTCATGAGTTTCTTGTGTCTATACATTTTTAGTAATGCACACTGGACTAATCATCCTACATTGTTATCCATATGTACAATGTTTATACATAATAAAGATTTTGTATTTCTTATTCTCGAACATAACGATCACTTTTAAAAATAGAGTTTCAGAATACAACTCAAACACATTACATATTACATCAGAAAATTTTATGTCCTCCAAATTCCAAAAATATAACTTTGAAAATCACAACAAAACAACTGAGTGTTACCTCAAACCAATAAGCATGCCTTATGAACACCACCAACTCAATTTCCCTGAACCACCTCCAGAAGCCACCAAAGAATACGCTGCCATGAGAGCACTCCATTTAAAATAAAAAATATCAAGGGCAATTTCGGGAATTAAAAAATGATGGGGTGCAGTCCAATTGACAAAATGGAGAACCAAAAGCCAGAAAAGGTATTTGCGTAACGAATGAGTTGAAGTCGTGGTGCAAAAAGTATGTTGATCTTGGGTATAAACAATTGCGTGTGGTACCATGCCGTAGAAAGAAAAACAGCGTCCTCTTCCAAACTGCTGAACCAATTTCCAAATACAACGTTCTCCAGCAGATGGTTTCACTTTCACACTCCAACAACTCTGTTCTCTCAGGCCATTGACCCCAAAACACGTACAATAAGAAAGAGTCCATTCTCCAATTCTCACAAACCATTCATCAAAAGGTCAGAAACAAAAATGGGTTTGTTGGATCTAGAGAAGCACTTTGCCTTCTATGGCGCGTATCACAGTAACCCCATCAACGTGGCCATCCACATCCTCTTTGTTTGGCCCATCCTCTTCACCTCCCAAATGATCCTCTACTTCACCCCCACCCTTCTCTCCGTAGGCTTCCTTCCCCCAGTGCTCGTTCTCAATTGGGGCTTCTTCGCCACCGTCTTCTACGCCCTCTTCTACATGGCTTTGGATATAAAGGCTGGTTCTTTCACTGCTTTTCTCACTTTCTTCTGCTGGGTCGCTTCCAGTTTTGTCGCCAATACCCTCGCCTTTTCACTCGCCTGGAAGGTACTAAATACTAATTCACCAATACCCTTAAAATAAAGTCTTTTGATTTGATCCTCACATGTTATGTATTTTGTCACCCTTTTCAACTGGTTTGATTATGTCTCGTCCCTGTACGAGATTTGGTTGTTAAATTAAATGCTGTCTCCTCTTCAAGGAGCTTAGGTAATTGCAATTTATATTCGTTATGGAGAAGGGTAAATTGAAAAGGACTAGTTTTCAAGGAGCTCAGATGTTTGATTTTCTGCAGGAAGAGATGCCCGCTTTTAATGTTTAACCATTTAATGTTTGACCGAGTTTTGAAAAAATGATTGTGGTCAATAAAAAAACATGGTGGGGGCCTTTGGCAAAATGTTTTTCATATGTTGAGGTGTTTAGAGTCTCAGGTTGTGTTTGAATTGATGTTGTACTCTGCTGGTCATAAATGACTCCAAATTCATGTACTCATGTCGAATGTGGTTTGGACTGTGAGAAGGAAGAATTAGACTGATAAACAGATACACACTTGGATTTATTTTTTTTTGGATTGACAAATATTAGTTTTGTTAATAGAGACACTTGAATGTTTTGTTTCTGTTATATGCCTGTTTTTACATTTTCCCAACTCTTACAACTTGGAAGTTTGCCAGTGAGGAAATTGTGTTCTGGAGCTAACATTTTTCCTGTGTAAGAGTGAAAAAGGCTCAGTTTTGGTTGATTTTTTGCTCAATTCAATATTTATTTTTCATTTTCTCATCAGCTCATCCTAATGCTATGAAAAAAGTTATCTTTATGAATGGAATAGATAGAATAATATCTTTGGTTTTTAGTTGGGAGACCCTAATGAATTGCTTGTTTGCTTTTCAATTGGGTCCACTTGGAAATTGAGTATTGTATTAATCTTACCTTGACACTCAGTTTGAAATGAAAACAAAAGAAGAGTTGTTTTTGCCATCTCAGTTTGTAAAATAAAGTTCTTTCAAACTGGAGTTTGTAAAATTTAATCTAACCATGCTCTAAATTCAGTGCAATGCCCCTCAAGACTGTTAAATACATGTCCCTATGTTGATATGTTTAAGCATCGTTTATTTGATCTTCATGTGCGTGAATCTGCTATTTCGTAAGAGACAAGAAAAACATGCGATGTTGTACGTTTTTAAAACTGTATCTTGTTTGTGATGGCAATCATCAGGTTGTTTTGGCTGCTCAGTTGTTTTGTTGGACTGGACAGTTTATTGGTCATGGTGTGTTTGAGGTAAGTGATTTATTCCATTACTAATATCCATGATGCAGAGATTTTACATTCCAATTATGTTTTAACCATTGTTTGTCTTAGAAACGAGCACCAGCTCTGTTGGACAACCTTGCCCAAGCATTTCTGATGGCTCCTTTCTTCGTGGTGCTTGAGGTAATTGTTTGTTATGTGAATTTGTACTTGGGTGTTTTTGACAAGTGAAACAAGGTGGATTTGATGTTATTGGCTTTCGCAGATCTTGCAATCTAGTATTGGATATGAACCATATCCAGGATTCAAGAGCAGGGTGAAGGCAAGGATAGATTCTGATATCAAACAATGGCAGAATAAGAATCAAAAGAAACACTCGTAGATTGAACACTTAATTTACAAATGTGAAGTTATCGACCACCCCAAAGAAACAAAAGGAAATTGATTGTATTATACATACACACTCAAAACTACTTGGTGACAGTCAAAAGTGTTGTGTCCATTATCTCCCTCATGTAAGAGAAGTTTTACTTGGAATTCGTGAACACTTTGTCGGCCAATAATATCCTCATATCCTTTTCATTTGTTAAAGGAATACGGTCTCCTTAATCTTGAATTTTAGCCAAAAAAGTATTACATTAATTCTAGTGTTATCTTCTGTCAATTCGCCTAAGAAATATAATGTGATCTCCAAGAAACTGGTCTAGAATTTTTCGACTAAAGATAAAGAGTGTAATGATGATTCTAACATTTAATTTTCTTGCAACTCACATTTTCAGTATATGAAGTCAATTTAAATCGTACAAACCATTCATGGGACTTTGATGGTTAGCACAATTTCAGGGTCAAATGCTATAAATCCATGATATTCCTTTGCTTAACTGTGTTTTCCCTTTAATCATTCGGAAGGATAAACCAAGAACAATTGGTTCCAAAGACTCTCGTTTCTAAAATTCAAATCAGTTATCCTACAACACTCCATAAATTTATTATTAAAAAGTGACATTTTAAAAAAGGTTTAAAACCTACTCTGGAATGTTTAGAAGTTGAAAAATGTGAGGTCACCATGGAACTTGTCTCTTAACAGATATGTCTTCGATGGCCTTCCCCACCAGACCATCATCGGCGTTTCTAAGCTGGGTTTCCATTGTTAGTTTCCAGAACTAGAACCATGTTATCCATTTCTACTTCAACAACTCCTTCAATAAAACCACCTCCTTTTGTTTATAAGACAATCAATTTTAGGAGATTTTTTCCTGCACTCCATACCTTCAAAATTACCGAAATTATTCATTTTGATGTTTACAATTCGAAATACAAAATTTGCATTTTGGAATGTACAATATAAAATAAAAAAAATTATATTTTGGACAATATAATCTGGAATACAAAATTTGTATACCAAATTGCACAATATAGAATAAAAAAAATCACATATTTTAACTTATGAATTCTGTAATCTGGGAAATCTCTAGATCCCACTTTCCAGAATTAAAAAAAAAAACATTCAATGAAAAATGTCAAAAAGTAATTTTGATATTTTTTGTAAGTATGAGGTGTAGGAAGAAACACATGGAGGTGCAGAAAGAAATTCCTCAATTCCTATGTTAAACCACCTTCAGCCCACACTAAATCCTTTAGTCCACAATACTACATTTTAATGGGGACGTTTTCTTCCTGCACCACTGATTTGAACCTGCACCCAGTCATCTTAGTGAAATGACATAAATACACTCAAGGGTTTATAATTAAAAAGTAACTTTTTTCTTTCTTCGTTCTCCCTATCTTCGTTGCACTGTTTCAGTTAGGTTGCACTGTGTGGTTCGTTTGCTTTGCTGTAGTTATAACACTTTCATACGCACATCATCGTTGAAAAAGTTGCATATTTGCATTTTTTTACTTTTCAAAAATGGTAATTCAAAAAAATTTCAAAGTTTTTCTACTCACAAGGAACATGTTCATTTTATGATTCTTTCTATCTTCATGATGTTTTATATATTCCTGATTTCATGTTCAATATTATTTCAATTTTGAAACTAGTTACATGTCTTTATTGTGATCTTACTAGGTTTTGAAATATTTTATCTATGAAATGGGAAAGATTATATTTATGAAATATTATTAATATATTAATAAATAATTAAATAATTATAATTTATGTAGGTATATATATATATATATATATATATATATATATTTTTGTAATAAAGATATATAGAGATGTTTTATAGTGTCTTATATAAATAATTTTATCATATTTCAAGAAAAAAAAAAATATATTATACACATACAAAAATATATATATATATATATATATATATATATATATATATATTATTTTCAACATCTCTACCTCTTAAACTATTATTATATTAACATCTAGTATTGTATTAACGTATATATAAATAAATTTAATATCAGTTACATGGCTTCGGACAAGTGACTAACAAATATAGTATAGATTTTTGTGAAGGATTGCCTTTTAAACTAGTAATTGTATCAGTGTATGTATAAATAAATTACGGACAAATATATTCTAGAATTTTCTAAAGGATTTCTTTGTGAAATTATTATATTAAGTAAGTCTTTTTGAACTAACCAAGACTTATTTTTGTAACTTTCAACTACGCAAGAGACATTTACAAAACTACAAATTTCTAAAACAAAAAGTCCAGTTTATAAATACATTTTTTTTTCTTAAAAGAATTATATTATTTCTTACAAATATAAATTAGAAATTATAAAAATCATATTTAAAACATTTTTTTTTATCTTAAACTGAAAATTTAAAAAATTAAGTTTATGATTTTTTTAATTGAAAGTAGTATTTTGAAACATGATTAATCCATGTTTAGAATTTAAAAATAAAACTATTTTAATAATTAAAAAAAATTACACCAGTAACCTAGAAAAAAAAAACTCTGAAACACATACCAGTCCCTGTATTTCTTTTTCTTAAGCTATTATTTATCAAACAAAATGAAAGAAACCTTCTCTTCTACTGTTTCACAAATCACCGTTTATCCAATCACCGCCGAATTGAAATCATTGGACCGAAATCAGACGGCTCATATTTTAATTCACGTTTTAAATTTGTTTCGGACATGCAAGCAATACCAGGCGTGCGATGTCTATATTACCCTTTTATTAAATCCTTTAAATTTTCTATAGTAATGACATATTTTATCAATAATATTTTACAATTTTTTCAATTTATCATTAAATTTTTAAGTTTTAGAATTTTAGTATTTGAATATCAAAATCATACATATTTTACTTTTCTAAATTATTGATTCTCAAATTACTAACAAGGTGATTATTAACGAATGCAATATGATTTTAAATTCAAAATATAAAATATGTAATATATTTTAAATGAAGCTTTTTTCTTCATTTTAAAAAATTCTATTATTAAAAGTTTAATTTTTTTTAATTTTATCATTACACTTTTTATTTCACGAATTTTAACAATAATTTTTGTATCATCTAATTATAAAATTAAATGTATTTATTAAGTTAATATATTAACGGTACGGTTAGAACAAATAAAATAAAAAATATCAGGATGTGATAAAAATAAATTAAATTGAAATATTTAATATATTGATTAGAAATGATGATCTCACGTTCACCTCCATGATTTTAAATACTAATATATTTTGTTTAATTTATTTGTATTTTACGATAGGAAACTGATATGAATCTAATAACAAAGAAGAGATGATTCTTTGACATTCTATGGACTCAACTTGAGTTGGAGATAGCTTAGGCACTTATAATAAATTGTAATGTTATTGATAGCCCTACAATCCGAACACATTCTCCATGTGCCATCTTTCTTAGGGACAAGGATAATAGGCATAGCACAAGGGCTCATGCTATCTTGGACCCAACCTTTTTCAAT
>Ga0123342_1003323_pt1 | contig 25905 bp, 15 predicted proteins | sample Turbeawhitnodule_FD_89960 | JGI IMG/M metagenome (GOLD analysis project Ga0123342, IMG submission 89960) | Root nodule microbial communities of legume samples collected from Mexico - Turtle bean Mexico white nodule | ecosystem: Host-associated > Plants > Roots > Nodule | place: Mexico: Nepantla...
ATATATATATATATATATATATATATATATATATATATATATTAAAATATGGTAACAAAATTATAATAGAAGAGAAAAATTGCTAAATTTTGCATAGAAAATTGCTAAATTATCAATACAAGACAATTTTGAAATAGAAACCAATTTTAGTGACAAAAAATAATTAATTGCTATAGTGATTAAATTAGAGACCATTTTAGAAATTAAAAAAAATGGTTTCTAAAATAGTTTCTATTATTAGTAAATGATTTCTAAATTGATATCTAATTAGCAACCAATATTTTTGCTACCAAATTTAGAATCTAAATAATTGGCAGTTAAAACTTTGGTGGCTAATTAGATACCAATTTAGAAACTAATCTAAATTTTTTTTTTTAAGTTTCTAAAATAGTCTCTAATTTAGTCAATATCGCAACTAATTATTTTTTGTTTCTAAATTAGTTTCTATTTCATGATTTTCTTGTAGTGTATTATTTTTTTTTTTAATAATACTTTTTTCATGTGATGACAAATGATTATTGTTATTTGAGGTGTTAGACTAGTTGAGATCTCAAGTTGAATAGTGATACCTAAAATGAAAATTTTGATTTAAAAGAAAAATTATTAGTGCTGGAAAAGAAGATGCTTAAAACAGAAACTAAAATAAATTAAAAGCAGATAATGCAGAGAAATACGAAAACCATATACTAAGAATATCAATGAAAAAAAGAAAAAGTATTTATTGAAAAATCAACTATTGAAGCATGCTTTACCAGTCACTACACAAAGATACAATTGAAAGAATCATCAAAAGAGTCATTCATTAAGTAGACGAGCACAGATAACATGTATATATCTTCAAGTCCAGCCATTAGATGACAACATTACAGAAACAGAGAAGCAAAGTATATAAAAGAGAACACAAGTAAAATTATAACCAGAATGCCATAGAACACCAAACAAGACTTATGCATATAATTTCAATCAAATTAACAATAAACAGAGCACACGGAGAAATCATTACTTAGTATGTTATTAATCAGTACTCGGGAGAAAAATTTGATGACAAAAAAGATTCATTGGAAATTTCTCAGTGTTCATAAGAGTGTCTTTGTTTCCCGTTAAACCATTTGATACAAAGTTCCCATTCAAAACAAGCAGTTTCTCCATATCAGATGCCTCATTGCTGAAATTTCCTCAAAAATTTATGTTTTTATAAAGGGTGGCTTGGTTTTTCACTTTCAGCCAACAACTTAAGTACTTAAATAATGAAACTTTTCCGTCATCCAATTACAAAGATAAAATAACAGATGTATGCTAATGTCTTTCGTGTGTGAAGCAACCTCATTAATACCATTTCCTTTACTTTTCACCTGCTCCAGAATCTTGTCTTGTCACCAGGTTTCATTTGTATTAACAAGTTTGTAAAAATGTTATTGTTTGCGAAGTTGATCTTGGTAGCAAAAATGGCTTGATTGTCAATACCCTGGCTGTGGTTGAATGCCCTTTAGAAGATCCATTATCTTGCTGCAAATTCTACCTTATAGAAGAATTTACTGAGTTAAGATTAACTGGTAATACCTCAATCGGGAACAAATAAGAAACTCAAGGTCACAGCTTCCAATAGTCAATAAATATGAAGATTAGTCCTCTAACATCCCATTTTGAATTAGGACCAACTGTTTAGTCCATATTGAAATCACTGGCGGGGAGAGTTTTGGTTAGATAGTGCTTTTCACATGATTCATCTTCTTAAACTCTTCATTTCGTATGTTAAAATGATTAGATAATAAACTTATTACACTTGCAAATTGTGATAGTGTACGGTGTGAGAATACAACTTTAGACTCATTATTACACTTGCAAATGTTTTATATCTATCATAATTTATCAATAGACTACTTAAAAAACTATTCTAAGAGAAATAAAATTTAAACACAACAAATAATTACTCACAATATTGACTAAATTATATATTATTTTATATACTAAAAAATATTATTGGTATCTAAAATAATTTATATTATTAATAAATTTTATAAACTAATTATTAAATTGGTATCTAATTAGTTATTAATTAATTAGTTAAAATCTAGGTAGCTAATTAGATATCAATATAAGAACTAGTTGATAAATTTTATTAATAATAGAAACTACTTTAGATACCAATAAATTTTTGTAGTCTCTAAAATAATATATAATTTAGTAAATATAGTGATTAATTATTTTTTATCTCTAAAATTTATTTTTAATGATTTTCTTGTAATGATAGTTTTATCTCTATAGAATAAACTAACAAAAAATTAAAACTTATTGTTGAGTAACTTTTTTTTTATAAACAATGAATTAATAGAATAAAATGAAACACTTTAGGGATGTTCCAACCCTTATACATAAGATACTCCTAGTTTAAGCAATCAACAAAGCAAGATTAAGTGATACACCACTTAACTCAAGAATCTTAAACTATTTAAACAGTCCCTTCCCAAACAGAATTAGTTTTACAAAAATCAACAAACCAAAAATTTGATGGTTATCTAGCCAGTGAAATTTTAACAATCTAAAAACTTGAAGTCTAGCTAGCTCCCTAGTGTGAACACCCCTAAACTATTTGTTTCTTTTCTTAGTGTGGACATTCTTACAAGGAAGATAATTTTAATTGCTAAAGAAGATAGTGAGTTCAATCTATTAGAATCAAAGGTAGGGATGATAATGTGGGACGGATCATGCGGGCTGACCTGTGGCCTGCTAAGAAAAAAGTGGGTCAGACTGCCTATTTCAACCTGTCAGTCCGCTTAGGCTCGTCTCGCATAACCCATAGTCCTGCATGGGCCAAGTGCGGGATAGGGTAGACTAGCCCGTATAACTCGCATATCTTAAAACTCTAAAAATTTCTTTTTGCAACCCCATAATTTCTTCCCACAGTTTCATAGTTTCAAAAATTCTAAAATTATCCTTTCCTAATTAAACAATCCGGAATAAAATTTTGTATTCTAAATTATGTAATATGGAATATTGTACAATCCAAAACATAAATTTTAACTTCCGAATTCTATAATCTGGGAACTCTCTTAATTCCACATTTTTTAATTAAAAAAAAAGGTTCATTGAAAAATGTGAAAGGGTGATTTTAGTATTTTTTGAAGTATGGGGTGCAAGAAGAAAGTCATGAAGGTGCAGGAAGAAACTCCTCTCAATCCCTAATTTATAACATTTCATGAAATTCGATAATGGTTTTTTAATATTTAATACTATTTTTTTTGTCTATCTAAAAGACATAGACTATTTAGGTTTTAATGGTAGTCAGACCTTAGTCTTTTTTATAATAAAATTTAAATATAATATTATATTATATATATATATATATTATTTTATTCTATTTTTAAATTATAATAGTAATCCTGTGTCTATATGTATTACCTTAAAAAATGTATATATTTAATAAAATATTTTATTAGTCAATTTATTATTACGATTAAATTTAAATGTCATTGAAAATCAAACATCATAATAATAGTTTACCCCTATCTTATTATGCATGTAACTTGAGAATAATAATGTGAAATCATTTACCTAATTCATCTAAATAAGAAAAAGAATTAATTTAATAAACAAAAAAATATTCAAAATTTATATTTGAAAATTTATTTTTATTAATTTTAAAAAAATATTTTTTATACAGGTCAGTTCTTATACGAGACAGGTCAATAAAATAAACTCATATTTCTAACGCGGGTCAAACCAACCTAACTCGCATTTTACAGACCAAATACATAGCGAGTCTACCCACATTCCATTCCAAATCCAAGGGTAAAAAAAAACAAAGATCATATGCCAACAAACAATATCATAAACATAAACATCATCACATCATGTGCGCACGCGCGCGCACACACACACATATATATATATATATATATATATATATATATATATATTTAAAATTTAAGAATAAAGTTTTAAAATTCTTTATACTCATTTATCTTTTTCCTCAAACCAAATATCTACCTCAAAAAAATCACTAAGTAGAAACTAATTTTAGAGACAAAAAATCATTAGTTGTTATAGTAACTAAATTAGAAACAATTTCGGATACTAAAAAATTATTGATTTCTAAATTATTTTCTATTATTGATAAATAATTTCTAAATTGGTATCTAATTAGTTACCAAAGTTTTAACTACCAATTATTTAGATTCTAAATTTGGTAGCAAAAATCTTGGTAGTTAATTAAATATCAATTTAGAAACTATTTATCAATAATGAAAACTAATTTAGAAACAATAGTTTTTGTAGTTACTTTTGATTTCTAAAATTGGTTTATATTCAATGATTTTGTTGTAGTGATCTGAAATTAACTTATATTTGAAATTAAAATCAATATATATATATATATAATACAAATTAAATTATCGTATCTAAGCTGAAGATTTAAAATTTTAAAAATTAAATTAATTTATCTAAACAAAAAATTAAAAATATAAAAAATAAATAATATTTTTTCAAACATTTCAAATTCTTTTCAATTTTGAAACTGGAAACATTATAAACCGGAAACATTTGAAATTTAATCACCACAAACAAGGTAATGCTCCAGACCATGTTAGAGTGTCAATTGTCAATATAATGTCATAAATAAATTTACACTTCCAACAATAAAAATGTCCAATTAAAAAAATCACCTCAAACATGTTTTTCTGAATAAGGAGATAAGTATTTTATAAAATTTAAAAGGGAAACAAATTTGTTTGACCAAAAAATTGGTTAAAGGGCATGAGTTTTTTATGATACGAATCCAATGACAGCTAGAAAATTGACTAATGGAGGACCTTTTGAAATGATTGCTTTAAGCTCTTACTTTGTGTAACTGAAAGGTAACGTAGGAGTAAACTGGTAAAATACATAAACAAGTTTTTTTTATAAATGATAGTTTGACCATCTTTTGAGTTATATACAATTTATTATGTGATGATTTTTTTAAAATATATATAATAAAAAATAAATATGTAATTAAATAATAAAAAATATTAAAATAATAGTATTAAAATTGTTATATGATTATATAAAGAATATAGGTTATCAATATATCATAATTTTTTTTATAAATATAAAAAAGTACCAAATTTTTTTAACCAAAATAAAATTGGTTAAATTTTATCATAAAAATCCAATGACAGCAAGTACCACCTGAAATGCTTTAACTTTTTACTTTTTGTGTGGGTTAGATCTTAGGTGGAACTAAACTGTTATAATTTGATGGTTGGTACAGAATTACTAGTAATATATTGTTCTTAATATGCATTTTTACTATTGATTAAATCAATTTTAATAATTATTATTACCTTATAAACAAGAGAAAATAAATAAAGATGTGAGGATAAAAGTTTCTCTACTGAAATATAAGATATTTTTCATTAATGTTTTAGTCTCAATTATTGTTATGTATTTTTAGGAAAATTGTATTTGTATATGTTCTTCCACTGGCTTGACTCTCCACATGTTTTTCTTTGAAATGGTTTGATTAATTATTAATGAAAAATGAAAATCACTATAAAGTACATATTTAATAAGTTATTAATATTAATACGTTACGCATCTCTATCTAACTTTCTATCAATTCCTTGAACATTTAAAAGGAAGAAAATAATAAAAGTTTGTCTGTGTTAACTTTAAGGAAATTCAACTATTATTAATAGGTATAATAAATATATTCACAATTTTTAGCCTTTTAGTTTTTAATTATTTTGTTTTTGTAAATTTTAAGAGTCATTGGCTCCACATAATAATAATGATACAATATCAATAGTAAGTAATTGTAAAATTTATTTATTAAACATAAAAAACGAATAAAAAAAGTTAAGTAATAGTAAAAGCAAAGTTTAATCGCATTTATCAAGATTAAAAAGAATATTTTACCAAATTAATATATATAATAATTTCCTTGGAACTTGTAACTACCATCTTGAAAACCTAAGCCAAAAGGCAAAGGTAAAAGGTAGGTAGTATTTTAGAAATAAAAATACATCCCTCAAATGTTTTTTATTCCATGTAAAGTCCAAAAGCAAAAGTGGAAAAGGAGAAGGCAACAAAAATCCATTATAATTCTTCATCTTTTTGAAAGTTAAAGGCAATGCTTATATCAAATTGCTCTTAATTTTGTGAACAAAAGAAGAGAATGGATCCATAGCTCTTTTCAGAAAGTGACCAAACACGATAGAAAGGTCACCACTTTCTTTCTTCCTTCCCATCTTCTCATCCTCACCTAAACTTCCCATTTCTCATCGTTCTTTCTTTGTTATTATCATTTTAAACATGTAAACTAAGACACACAATATTAGGTATGCATTTTATTTATAAAATTGTAAATATTTCAATTTCATTCATACTTGATTAATCTTACAAAGTTAAATTGTAAGGTAGAAATGAAAATCTTATAATAAGTATTTAAATGTAACAATAAATCATTAAATAACAATCAAATTTAGAGATAAAAAATAATTAGTCATTATATAAACTAAATTAGATATTATTTTAGAGACTAAAAAACTATTAGCATCTAAAGTTATTTCTATTATTAATAAAAATTTATAAAATGGTTTATAAATTAGTATCTAAATTAGCTACCAAAATTTTAACTACTAATATTTTAGATTATAAATTAGTCTTTAAAAGACTAATAGAGACTAATTTAGAATATAAAGTAGTTAGTTGCTAAAAAGTTGGTAGTTAATGATTATATACAATTTAGAAACTACTTTATAATTTTATTAATAATAAAAATTACTTTAGATACTAATAATTTTTTTAATTTATAAATTAGTCTCTAATTTAATGAATATAGCAACTAATTATTTTAGTCTCTAAAATTAATTTTTATTTAACTATTTTCTTAATAGAAAATGAGAGTAGGTAGTTCTCTAACAATAGACTATATGAGCAGAAGATGACAAGATGATCCACTATTGAAAAATCTGGTAGAATAAGTACTTAGTTATGTACCTTGTTTTTTTCCTGTAAAATATTGTTGTATAGCTTTTCAAAGCTCTCTTACACATAGTGTGATCTTGGTTTCTTTTCAGATCAATTTTTTTTCTTTTTTTCTTTTATCATCATAAATGAAAATTAAGATTATTCAAAATATTCATAGTTCATAGTGAAAATCTTATTATACCGTTGATTTCTTTCATTCTTGATCCCATAAATTACAATTCATGAAGTAGAACAACACTCATTGAGTTTAGTGCAAAGAATAATATAAGGTAGAGTGTTTTTTATGAAAATACCTGTAAGTTTGCATTGAATCACGTCTTTTTAGCTTGAAAGAGGTAGTTTCATGGTTAGTTCATTTTGTGTCAACCTCTACACAAAACATCACTTAATACAATATACATTTGAAACAATTTCAGCTCACAATACTTACAAAAAAATTTACTAAGAATTTATAATTTACAATAGTTATATCAAGCAAGGTGATTCTACAATTACATAACACTTTAGAGAGTTATAAATCACACATTCTATGTACTTGTCTAACTAAGTATACTTATAATGCAGTTAGTGATGTTATGCAAAGAAAAATTCAAGATTGAGTTGTGCAATTTACAAGAGAAATAAATGAACAATATATTTCAATGTTAGATTTAGAATCTCTTGATGGTTCCCTTACCTTACTATAAGGTGTTTTTTTCTACGTTTGAAAGACAAATTCTAAACTCATATATGCTTAGTAATGTGATTAATGCAACTAGTACATTGCCTCATTTGAGTTCTTATAGCTATTGTGGAAAGGAAAATCACATAGGTAGAAGTTATTGGGAAAAAATAGTTTTCAATGTAGCATTATAGATCACATAGTGGAAGAAGGCTAAAAAAAACAGATAAATATTTTCCATGAAATCAATTGGAAAAATCTATTCAAAGTGCAAACATCAATAATATATAGTAATAGAAAATGAAGGGAGTAACAATAATAAAAAAAATTGATAACCAACCAAGTGGTTTTAGAATGATGCTTACAACTTAATAATATCAAAATTTGATGGGTTTGCTTTAGCAACAATCCCTTCATGGAGGAATGAACCGAAAAATCCCATAAATGTATAACAACACTATAATTAAAGAAAAGATGTTGAACAATTTCTTGATGTTAAGAAGATAAGGAACAAATACAAGACAATTAAGATCTTGATTTTTTTTTTTTTTTGTATATTAACATCCAAAGAAGATGATTCTAAATAAGTTTCCGTAAGGAGTAAATGAATTCCAAACTTTAGAGAACCAAGGACTAAAATTTTAATGTGTGTATAAAACATTTTGCAAGAGAACATCATCAGACATAAGTTCAATCCAAAACATCATTGAGAGCTTAATCATCCAAAACATTTTGAGGTCAAAGTAACCTTAAAAGAACCTCGTCCGAGATTCTTCATCCAGGAACATATAATTTGACTATGACATTGTGCACAAAATATTGCTTTCAAACTTGATTAAATTTTTCCTTATTTATGTAGTCAATCAACTTGTAGATCTATTCATGAAAAAATTATCTCCTTTCTCATTTCATAATTTACAATTAAAGTTAAAAATGTCCAATATACATTCCTTAACTTAAGGAAAACTCTTAGTATATAAGATTGTATTTGTAGTTGTACTATAGTAAAATATAGAATATAAGAATAGACGGTCTAATAACAATAAATTATCTTAATACAAGATGAAATTAGACTATCTAGTAGTAGAAGCACACCTTATATAATAGTTATATACTACTTTAGTAGAAGATAAAAATAGAGAATTAAGTATTTAAGTATATTATAAGATAAGGGTAGATAATTTAGTAAGAGAAGAAATAGTTAATTATATATAAGTAATTATGTTATGTTAAAAGATAGCTATGTAGTTGTATAGAAACCAATTACTTTTATATTCGTGTAATGAGTTCTAAGAGAATAAATAATTCTTCCTTTCTTTTCCGTAGCTTTGTATTAGTCTTTCAACTTCCACACAATCACCATGAATTTTGTTAAAAAATAAATTTAAGTTTGAGTACATTTTAATCTCATAAATTGGAAAATTGCTCATAAACTCACAATTATTATTCCTTATTTATATATTTTAATTCTATCTTATTTTTATAGTAACTAAATATTGTACCACTATAACCAGAGTTATTTTTTGAAATCATAGAGATTGGGAAATATATAAAGATACAAATCTACAGAATAATAATTATGAAAGTATTTTGTTGAAAAATAATTATATAATCTTAGTTTGTCCTTTGTTTTAATTTTAATGCAAGAATCGTGTTCATTGACTCAATCTAACAATGAAAAGTACAATAGTGCAATGAAAAAGTCACATACTTTTAGTTACGTCTTAAATTAATCGTCATTACTTAAGAGTTAAGTTTATAAGCATGTTTGACGCAGTGATGTTGACCTCTATGGAAATAATTGTATTTTCTTTTTACTGAATGTAACGATTTTTGTTATACATTATTACTCTAAGGTGCTATATAAATAATATATTCACTTTTTCATGCATAATAGAGGAAAGTAAAAATATTGTTTACATATATATAAAATATTCCTAAAATAATTAATTTGCTTATAAATAGAAATAAAAATCTCTCACATGCATATATATATATATATAACATTTTATGAGGACAATTTGAGTAGAAATTGACTAATAAAAGCATATTAGGTTTAGTGTTGACAGCATGGGATGTTTTGTTGCTGTTCTTCCTTCCTCTCATTATGACATTGACATAACAGTGAGTGATATTCATCGCTGGATGTTTCATAAGTCAACCTTCACACTCACACTTTCTCCTTCATCTTAGTGCTTTTCTTTTTCACTTCTATGAGTTTCTTTGGGAGCAGAGTTTGTGAGAAAAACTCTTTCATTTATAAACTCTACATTAATGTTTATATTATTATATTATATATAAAAAGACTATAGTTGAAACATGTTGAGGTAATAATTGATTATTTAATAGTTGTTTTCAGATTTTGAAAGCCTATAGTGTGTGAAGCAAAAAATAACTAATCAATAATAATATAAAACACGTTTTTATAAATTATAAGTTCTTGGGTTTAGTTTTATATTTTTCTTTAATGAGCAAAATTGTATATTGTATTTATATGTTGTGTTAGTTGTGTATGATGTTTATTCTTAAAATAATTCCTAACAGATTTTTAAATCAACATAAATTAGTATAAAATAAATTTTGGCTAAATCTAATTTCAAAAAGGTAGTTACTATTACAATCATATATTTTTCGATATGTTCAACAATTTTTTAGATAAAAATCTAAATCGGTTAAATATATATGAAACTGAGTGGAGGGTTGCTTTGCTCCGTGTCCCTCTGTCATAAGTACATCAGTCTCATTACATATAAAAGTATATTTTATTCCTAAAAATATATTAAATAAAAATAAATTTTTAAAATAAAATATAATAATTACTATATTAACTAAATTATATATTATTTTAAAAATTAAAAGAGTTATTAATTGTTGAAGATCCTACATCGACTAAAAATTAGAGTCTTTCATTGTATATAAGTGGGTGCAAACCTCAACCCTGTGAGCCGGTTTTATGGGGTTGAGTTAGATTTAAAGTCCACTTGACTTAGACTTAAAGTCCACTCTTTCATAATATTAATATTTAAAAAGTATTTATTAATAATAAAAAATAGTTTAGATATCATTTTTTAAGTTTTTTTAATTTAGTTAATATAATAATTAATTATTTTTTAATTTAAAATTATTTTACTTTAGTATTTTTTCATGTGCAAGTCTGCATATATAATACATTAGAACTAAGTGCATATATAATTGTGTCTTCATCTATCTTAGACAATGACTCCTATTTTTTATTCAAGATTGTTTTTAAACATGTTTATTGGTTCATCATCTTAGACATTGTTCAATAATTCAATATTTTATATTTTTGTTAAAAGAGTTAACAATTACTTCATTGTACAAGAATTTCTTGTGTGAGACCATCACCATTAAAAAGAATGTTATGATAGTTTCCTATCATATCATATGGGTACCCAACAAAAACACATTTTCTACTTCTATTAGAAACTTATTTTTTTTCCTTGGTTATTTAGCATAAAAAAATATTCAAACACTCTTAAGTGTTCAATTGGGATAGTGTCTATAAGGATTAAAAAATAACCTTAGATTAAAAGTGGTATATTTTAAATGACACCTGAATATTTCATTATTAAAATGAAAATAATATATAAATAGATTATTTAGTTATTCAGGTTTATTTTAAAAGAACAACCATTTCTCTATAAGTTTTTTTTTTCCTTTCCTCTCACTTCTCTCTAAGATTCTGATATTTTCGCTCATCATTTTGACGATCGAAGTACGCCATTAGACTTCTGGCTGCAAAGAGTAAAAGACTACCCCATCAAAATCTCTCATAGAGTAAGTTCATTTTTGCTCTTCTCTTTGAGTCAAATTTTGAACTTGTAGGTTCGTTGCAATCTAGTTTTTTTGCATGTGACTCTTTTAGCTTCAGGACTAATCTCTGCTAGCTCAGAGTCTTGGTAATATAGTTAGATTGTTGATTAGAACTCTATGGTGCAGGTTAAACTACTCTCAAGCTTTTGGTAGAATTTGAGCTCTAAGTGAGCATTTGCTCAAGTAAAGGGAAGGAAAGCTAGTCTTATTTTTTTCAATTGAATCCTAGGTTAGAAGATTTGGATGTGGAGGTGACATGGTCACCAGTCTCAAATTTTACTTGCAAGATTGTCTTTTTGAGAACTGGAAGTGTTTTTGATTGAGAATGGAAATGAAATTTGTTTGAGATTGAAATGTGAAATTGTAGATATAATAGATGTTGTAGAATGTATGAGTTTGGAATTGAACGAGTTAATGGATATATTTGAATAGTTTGTTGAATTAATTAAAATGAAATGTTTGATGATAATTGATTGTCTGATTTTAAATGATTTTGGTTTAGAAATCATATATATGTATAGATTGACATAATAACTAAGTGACTCAATGAAAGTGTTTGTATGATGATGAGCAGGAACTGCCAATGTAATGTGTAGTTTTATAAAATTATGAGTTAAATGAAATTCTAAGTTTTGGTATGATTTAATTGTGTGATTTTGGATATTGTGAGATGTGGAATATGATTTTAATCAAGACATAATATTTTCAGGAAAGAAAATACTGTGTTAAGATTGTTTAGGATGTGCGTTGATTAGGGATTTGTCTAGAAGGAGATATCCTGACACTCCTGAGATAATGGAATCATATAGATAAAGTTATTCAAGTGGTGAGAGTCGAAGAAGGTTCATATGAATGAGTAAGTTGTTTGAAAGATAACTAACTTGACCTATTATGAGTTAACATTGTCATACTAAGAGAGATGATATTGATATTATTTATGCGCATAATTGTGTGGATTTCACAATGAGATAATATGACAGATGCAGATATCTGAGTCTAAATCAACGCACGAGTCTTCCGAAAGTAGAGTCAAGTGTGTAAGTATGTTGGTTAGTAGAATTTTGACACGATAAATGTGAATGATGATTAATGATAAACACTTGATGGTTTGAGAAATTTTATGAGACTTGATGAATTATGTTTGATAAATTGAAATTGAAACTTTATAGAATTATTTTATAGCTAACTTACCCTATTGTTTGTTGTGTTTTGTTTTCTTTATCTATGATGATTGTGTTTTTTCATAGGAGCAGATGAAGTTGTAGGTAATACAACTTCTCAGTGAGCAGCTGAAACATGAGATGACTTTATTTTGAATGCTTTGTTTTATTTATTTTTTAAACTGTTATGTATTTATTAAAATCCTTATGAAGAGGATATCTTGTTGAGATACACTTCTTAATATAGTTATATATATTCATATGTTAATTAGTTACTGATTGTTTTGTATTTTATTAAGTATGGATAAAATTAAAAATGTTACTATATTAATATCATGCAACTAGAATATACTCTTCAAATTTTCTTTCACAAGATTAGGTGCTCCAATGTCAATTATCCATGGAATAGTACTACACTTACTCGTCATATTCTCATTCGAGTTTATCTTATGAGTATTCATTATTTTCATCAATGTTTTCCAACATTTCATGGTCAATCTAGCAAGACCACTATTATCTACAGCGGAGAAGGGTGTGCTTATGCTATGTCAGTTTGTGCATAGTTGATGAAAAAATTCTTTTCATTTAGTTAAGAAGATCTTTGTATTTCACTTTAATTAATGATACAATACAATCATATATTCCTTAATATGTCCAACAAATTTAACTAAAATTTAAGTTAAAAATCTGAACATCTATAGGAAAAACTAAAAGCATTCAAAATAATACTTTTTAAAATAAATATTTTGAATTAAAAAAAACTCATTAAGTTTTTTCAGTTTGGAATTTGATTTTTATATTTAAATTCTAGAATTTTGTTTATATATATATATATATATATATATATATATATATATATATATCACTAGAAAACTATGAAACCCAACTCCTTTTGAATACAAAATTATAATCTAATTTTCCTTTTAAAAAGGTATTTTAATTAAAATATATGAATATAATTTAATAAATTAAAATATTAATTTAATAATTTCAATTGATAATAATATTTTTAATATTATATATACAAACTAATGATTTAATAAATTTATTATTATTATTATTATTAATTTTAAATATATTTTGAATTTATTATTAATTTAAGTTTATTATTGTTAAAATATATCACTTTGTTAACTTAATTGTATTTTTTTTATAGTATTTATGTCACCGAATCAAATGATATAATATATAAGTATATAATGAATTTTGTAAACAGAGCATAAACAGAGCATAAAAAAAAAGGATTTCATTCATTAAATAATAGTTAATAATAATGGGAAAACATAATATTTGTTAATAATGACAACTTTATAAATGGAATAAAAAATAATAATGTTTTAGGTTATTTTTCATTTTTTAAGAAAAGAAATTCTAATTTATTATCATCTTTTTGTTGAACTAATTTTACATCGGTCTCATTGGTTCAATATCAGTTTTGTACATAATTTGACTTTTTATTACAACCAAATTAAATAGGGAATTAGTTATCGATTCAATTCTAAGAATAATGATTTACAAGTCTTTATTTTTTGTCATGAGATGAGTTTGTAATATGTTTGGTGACCAAGATATAATATCATGAGTATGAGATACATGTCTTATATTTTTGTAATTAACTGTTTTGGGGTTTGAAAATATTAGGATAAGATAATTAATAGGTATTCTTTATAATCTCATATCACTAAAAATCATTATAATATAATAATTTATTATTATTATTATTATTATTATTATTATCTTTATGCTATTTATCGTTTCACAATTGTTTTCGTAACTACCAGTGTACATAGTGTATGTTACAACAATCATCACATTAACACTATTACTCATTATTATTATTCCTATTATCATCAACATTAATATCACCCTTATTATTATCATTATTTTATTATTATATTTACATTAATATCATCCTTATTATTATTATTATTATTTTAATATTGTTATTTTTACATTAATGTCACCCTTATTATTATCATTATTTTATTATTATTTTTATTTTCATATGTCTCTATTACCACCATTATACCACTATAATAATAAAAGTAATGAATATTATTATTATTTTTATGTTATTTATCGTTTTATAATTGTTGTCATGACTACCATTCTATATTTTACAATAACCATCACCTTAACACTCATACTCATTATCATTATCACCAACACTAATGTTATTGTTACTATTATCATCATTTTATTATTATTATTATTTTCACTTTCATATATTTCTCATAATACAAATTAAATATTATATATAATTAATGTTTTATATATTCTTATTTAGTTGTAATTTTATCTTATTCTTTAACATATCGTATCATATTATATCTTAAACTATTCTTAACTAATAGAATCAACAAGTTGTTTCATCTTTTTAATTTGTGGTTCTTATACTATTGTATCATTACTAAGAAATTTACCCTTAATTTTTTTTAAAAATTAATTCCAATAAACTCTATTTTACTCACAATAAATATATATATATATATTAATTTAGATTTAGTTATGTTACATAATATATTTTTTTTAATGAAGAAAATATTTTTTTTATTTCTAAGGTTGAGTTGCTTGGAGAAACAACTTATATATTCTTAGGAGAGGCAATGAAAAATTAATATATATTTTAAAGAGTGTTCTATGATACCTCTCTTATGAAAAATTGCTTGAACGAATCTAAAACAACTTCTAAGCATCTCTTAATGAATGTATTCTTTGTTTCCAAATATGTAGGAGGAATATGCTTTGATATGAATAATATGATTAAGAGATATGGCATATTCAAGATGCATTAAGTAATTAAATTCTAATAAATAAAAACATTTTTTACCACATCAAAAGAATTTCGGCGTTTTAAAAATTCAATTTTGACACTTATTTTATTTATAGTTTTTTTTTCTTAAAATTTCATTAAAATATGGGGATAGTATAATCACTCAATCAGTTATGTATTATGGCATAAATTTATAATAGCTACCCTAAAAATTATATAATGGAAAATAAATGATTTTTTAAATATCACGCAGGTCTTTTTGGTACAGTATTTAGTGTAGAAGAGTGCGAGCAACAGGAAAAAGATACCAACTTCTATCATGATTCTGAGTAGAGTCGAAACTTTGAGACTCTCACTTTCTTCAGTTCAGCCATTTTTCATGGTTTCATCTCAGCAAAGCCTCACATCGTAGAAAATGGAGAGTACTTTACCCTTTCTCTCCTTTCTCACTTTTCTACTCTCATTCCTACACCTCTCACCTTCTTCTTCTGCTCAGATTATGCAAGGTATCTTTCTTTCTTCATTTTACTCTCTGGTTTTCTTTACTCAACCCCAAGCCTTTTCTACTCCACTACCTTTATATACGATGCAAATCATGTTTTGTTTTACTAGTTCTCTTAGTTTTGTGTTACTTGCCACCACTATTCCTTTTGTTAATATTTCTGCCTTTTGTTTTAGTCTCTGTGCTGTGCCCTATGCTTTTTTTTTTTTTATCAGAATGTCAGGTCTAAGAACTCCTTAGCGGTTTCTCTTATCATTATTTTTCTGAAATAAATAATGTATTTTCGGTTTATTCTCCAAATCCTGCGGAGCAAAATACCTTTTTACCTCTTGTTTTAGAGAGATAATTGTGATTATTGAAGCTTTTGTGAAGCATGCGTAAACAATAAACTGGATTGCATACAAAGACTAAGATCTAAGTATAAGTGATGTTGATTCATACTGGTTCAGTTGGATATGAGATCGGTTCAGACTAAGTTTCATGATAGTTTAATGAATGTTTATATCCTGTTGTTTTTTTAAGCTTCTTCTAATGTTTTGTTGTTCAGAAATTTTTTATGTTTGAACTTTTAATTGCTCTGATTTTTATTTTTACTGGCAATTAATGTCTTGGATTTTCTGTGAAGTGTATTTTATCTGATTTGTTTTGTTATTCAATTAGTGTGCTGAGAGTTTGGAATTAATCTGAATCATCTAGGTTGTAATGAATAACAAAGATTGTCATCTTAAGCAGGTTTTGTAAGTTTGGACTGTGGAGGTACAACAAAATTCACTGATGATATTGGTCTTCAGTGGACTCCTGATGATAAGCTTACTTATGGACAAACAAGTACTATATCAGTTGCAAATGAGACACGGAAGCAATACACGACACTTCGACACTTTCCTGCTGATTCGAGGAAATACTGTTACACACTTGATGTTGTGAGTAGGACGAGGTATCTACTCAGGGCCTCTTTCTTGTATGGGAACTTTGACAATAACAATGTGTATCCAAAATTTGACATTTCTGTTGGGGCTACTGACTGGTCTACCATTGTTATATCGGATGCCAACAGTATAGAAACGAGAGAGCTTATATTTTTGGCTTCAAGTCCTACAGTGAGTGTTTGCTTATCAAATGCAACAACCGGACAACCATTCATCTCTACGCTTGAACTTCGCCAATTCAATGGTTCAGTTTATTATACAGAATTTGAGGAACACTTTTACCTCAGTGTCTCTGCAAGGATAAATTTTGGTGCAGAAACTGATGCTCCAATTAGGTACCTTAAGCCATTCTACATGCTACTTCATAATATGTTCTGGTACAAGTTAATATTTCTAATGAATCTTTTGTTAAGTGTGTGTGGAATTGGATTAATTTTGATCAATTAATGAACCATGTTATTCCAACTACCTGAAAAAAATTTAAACCCGCGGACTTGCATATTAATATCCGTATTTGCTAGTAAAATCTTAGATATCAATTGACTGTAATTGCCTTCAACTCTTCATGACAAAGAACTATTTTATAAATTCTTTCTCCAACTATGTACTTGATTAGATGTGCAGTGACTATCTTATTTTGTGTTTTTAAAACAGTTTCCTGTGGTTTATTAAGTTTATAATTCTGCCATTTCAGGTATCCTGATGACCCTTTTGATAGAATTTGGGAGTCGGATTCAGTGAAGAAAGCTAATTATCTTGTTGATGTTGCTGCTGGAACCGAAAAAATTTCTACAGAAGCACCAATTGATGTTAACAGAGATGAAATGCCACCAGTGAAAGTGATGCAGACAGCTGTAGTGGGTACTAATGGATCTCTAACTTACCGATTAAACTTGGATGGTTTTCCTGGTACTGGTTGGGCATTCACCTATTTTGCAGAGATTGAAGATCTGGGTCCTAATGAGTCCAGAAAATTCAGGCTAGTACTTCCAGGCCAGCCTGATCTTAGCAAGGCAGTTGTGAATATTGAAGAAAACGCTCAAGGGAAATATCGTCTTTATGAACCAGGATTTACCAATATATCCCTACCTTTTGTGCTCTCTTTTAGATTTGGCAAGACATACGATTCCTCTAGGGGACCTCTCCTAAACGCCATGGAGATAAACATGTATTTGGAGAAAAATGATGGTTCTCTAGATGGTTAGTCCCTTAATAAGAGGCTACGTTACTGGATGATGTGTTTCTTTACTAACTTACAACTGTCTTAAGGGATTCTTTAATAAGCATGTCTGTTTTAATGCAAGTGCTATTGGTTAGGTCTTGTTTAGAGCATAAGAAAATTGTAATATATGTACTGTGTGGATTGAATGATTTGCAGGAGCAACTATTTCCAGTGTACTTTCGCACTACTCTGCAGCAGACTGGGCCAAAGAAGGTGGTGATCCATGTCTACCTGTTCCGTGGTCATGGGTTCGATGTAACTCTGATCCACAACCAAGAATAGTCTCAATGTAAAGGTTAATCTTTTTTATGGTTTTAATTTGGCCAGTGGATTATCTCTTTTGCAAAAAACAAAAGGGAAAGGAAAAATGCAGTTTGCTTCGCATAAAGAATTCCACTATACATCTTTTAAAACTTAAAAGAGAAGTATAATTGATCTTGTAATAGTAACTTTTTTATCGTGATGGTGACAGCCTGTTATCCAATAGAAACTTGACTGGGAATATTCCTTTGGATATCACCAAATTGGTTGGTTTGGTTGAACTGTAAGTTTCATCTTAATTTCTAATATTTCTGGACTGGGTTGTCAATGTCTCATGTTTGGTCCTTTAAACTTGTATTGTGGTATTGATATGATTTAATTCTCGGATGCAGATGGCTTGATGGAAATATGTTGACTGGTCCATTACCTGATTTTATTGGGTGCATGGACTTAAAGATCATGTAATCATTGCTATCTTCCTTCCTTTTGTCATGTTATATAGTAGTTAGCTAACTGTAACCTTTTTCTTTTGCAGTCATCTAGAAAACAATCAATTGACAGGTGTGCTCCCAACTTCTTTAGTGAATCTTCCAAGCCTGAGGGAACTGTAAGCTATCTGGACTTAAGATATTCTGATAGATCTAATAATGGTCTTAAATGAAGTATATATCTCCAATAAAAATGAGTATCATTTTGTTGATGACCCTAGAGACTAAGTCACGTTTAAAAATAACACTTAAGTTATTATGCTTTGTTTTTTTGTTTCATTTTTTAATTTTTGATGAAATTCATGTAATGCTTATGACATTTGCAGGTTTGTGCAAAATAACATGTTATCTGGAACGATACCATCAGATCTTCTTAGTAAGGATTTGGTTTTGAAGTGAGTTCAATTTTAACTTTCTAACTTTAGATAAGACCGTTCAACATTACCATATAAGAAAATGGAGGGAAATATTGGCAGTTTTCAACTTATTGGATAATTGATGAATTTTCCTACCTGTTAACTATTTTCTTTTATATGTTCACCTGTATCCGGTTTATGGAATGTGTTAATATCTGTTATAATATGAAAGGAACTTGGCTGCTTTATAACTAGAAAAAAGTAACAATCTAGGTTTGATCAATTACGAGACTATTCAGGAGAAAGATCTGATTGAGTGCCTTTTATTTTTATTCATTTATTGCTTTATACCAATGATTACTTCTGATATGTAAATGTGCTAATACCCAAATACACTTTCTTCACGAACTTGTTTTCACTTTCATATTTACATCGGCCCCTTTTCTTTAGATATTTTTCATTTAATCTGTTGGTTTCTGACTTTCAGCTGGATATCATGTTGCTTTGATTGCTTAGATAAACAGTTTAGTATCTGTCAGCTTATCTTAGTAAATGTTGAATGCTACATTCTATTTCAAGTTTAACTTGATATGCTTTGATTTTGTATCCCTTTGGAATGCTATTACTTCAGATCTCTAGTTAATAATATATTTTTTATAGCGTAGCATATCCTTTATTCTTCTATTGCAAATATTATAATTCTCTCTTTATATTTGATACCTCTACGTTTTTCCTGTCATCCTCAACAGCTACTCTGGAAACCTCAATCTTCACAGAGAAAGTAAAATAAAGGGGCACATGTACGTTATTATTGGTTCATCAGTTGGGGCTTCTGTTCTACTTCTGGCTACTGTTATATCTTGCATGTTCATGCGTAAGGGCAAGAAAAAATATTATCATAAAGGTAGAATCTGCAAACGGCCATTTATTCTGTCCGTTAGATATTTGAGATGATAGATCATGATTTATATATTTACACTCTTCATAGACCGAGTTGATTCTCTCCCTGCTCAAAGGCTGGCTTCTTGGAAGAACGATGATCCTGCAGAATCTGCTCACTGCTTCAGTTTTTCTGAAATTGAAAATGCTACAAATAACTTCGAGAAAAAAATTGGTGCTGGTGGCTTTGGAGTTGTCTACTATGGGAAGCTAAAAGATGGAAAAGAGATAGCAGTTAAAGTTTTAACCAGTAATTCCTATCAAGGCAAGCGAGAGTTCTCCAATGAGGTAACCTACTTTTAATTAACCTCTTTAGGTATTCTAGCATTACTCTGCCCCTTATTGTTTTGCTTCTGTGGCATGGTATTTCATGGTATGATCTTTTGGCTTTTGCTTTGTATCATGGATGTAAAACAGATTTATCAACAATTGAAAATAATGCATGGACCAACAAAAAGTTCTTGCTGCAAGCCCTTGATAAATATAAATTGACTGTGTTCTAATTAGAGGAAAGGTTTTTTTATCTAATTTAAAAGAATTAAATTAATGGATATACTGGCTGCTTCTCATACAGTAATCTTCTTAAAACAGTTTATTTAAACATAAATAAATGAAAAAAAAAAAACTTATGTAAAATTACATTGAAGAAGAAAGTTGCCCTTGCTGAAACTTGCAGCATCTCTTTGGTAGTTATCATCTGAGGCCGACTGTTGGCAGGCCAATTATTGAAACAAGCGGTTGAAGAGACTTTCATTAATATTACCAAACATTTCTAAAATGCTATTCTAAACTAGATCTGCCTTACAGAGCTTTGGCTTATGGACTGGAACAAAGTAGTGTCATGAATTTATTTGGTACCCAGAATATATTCTGTTAAACTTCTAGTTTTCTGCGTAAATCCATCAATGATTTTAGAATGGTCTCTTTAAGTTTGTTGGGGTTGATGAGAGGAAAAGAATTGACAAAGGAGGAATAAAATTAAGGTTGAAAGTCTGATGACATACGATAATGGAATCAAACAAAATGGGGAGAGTACTTTACATTACTTCCATTCCATATAATCTTACCTCTCCAAAGAAAGAGTGGAGAGAAAATAAAAAAAATGAGGTTGTGATATTTTTAAATAATTATTTAACAGGTGAATTTGTAGTTTAAGTTTTCTCATCATTTTCTCTTGTGATTTTTTATTTGACATCTGAATGAAAGTATGGTAAATTTTCAATCTTCTTGTCAGCCTTTCTTTTTTTGTTCTAAATAAAGCATTAAATACACATATTAGTTGCAACTTTCTTACAAATTCTATTGTAATTGGTATAATGTTTTCCTTTGAACCAGGTAACTCTTCTTTCAAGAATACATCATAGAAATTTGGTACAACTGCTTGGTTATTGTCGAGATGAAGAGAATAGTATGCTTGTCTATGAGTTCATGCATAATGGCACTCTCAAGGAACATCTTTATGGTAAGCCTGCATTACTTATATCAAGGAGCAGAAATCCATATGCTCACTTGTGTCTAATATTTTCTTGTAGGCCCATTAGCGAATGGAAGGAGTATCAATTGGATTAAGCGTCTTGAGATTGCTGAAGATGCTGCCAAAGGTTTACCTTTGTGAAATGTTAAGCTAATGCTTTTAGAATATAAAACTACTTTTCCTCTAATTTTTGTGATTGAATGGCCCTTCTCTTATGATCAATCACATGATACTAAATGTATCATTCTCATGGTTGTTCAGGGATTGAATATCTTCATACGGGTTGCGTTCCTGTCGTTATCCATAGAGACTTAAAAAGCAGCAATATTCTTCTCGACAAGCACATGAGAGCCAAGGTTTCTGATTTCGGTCTTTCAAAACTTGCTGTTGATGGAGTCTCCCATGTTTCAAGCATAGTTCGGGGAACAGTAGGATATCTGGATCCTGAGTAAGGCCTTTATCTATTTTCAGTGAGTTTGTGTGTTCGAGCAAACTAATTAAGTTTATTGTTTCTTGATTTTGGTTGGATGACTAACCTTTTCTTTGACAGGTACTATATTTCCCAACAGCTGACAGATAAGAGTGATGTTTATAGTTTTGGTGTAATTCTCCTTGAACTAATGTCTGGTCAAGAAGCAATATCAAATGAAAGCTTTGGTGTAAATTGCCGAAACATAGTCCAATGGGTAGGTTTTTAATTCTATGCATAAATAGAATTTTTGGAGTGTAAAATCCGATCCTTTGTAGTTTTTTTTTTTTCACTCAAATGATCTGTGTAGTATTTAATTTGCAACACTGAAAAAAAGTAAATCATAATATTAACAAGCAAAAGATGTTTGTAAATTTATGAGGAAATGAACTATCAACTAAATTTGGTTGCCTCATCAAATTTTCACAGGCAAAGTTACACATTGAGAGTGGAGATATACAAGGTATAATCGATCCGTTGTTGCACAATGAATATGACCTACAATCAATGTGGAAAATAGCAGAGAAAGCATTGATGTGTGTTCAGCCCCATGGACATATGCGGCCATCTATTTCAGAAGTTCTAAAGGAGGTCCAAGATGCCATATCTATTGAAAGACAGGCAGAAGCATTAAGAGAAGGTAATTCAGATGATTTGTCAAAAAATTCTTTTCACTCTTCCTTGAACATGGGTTCAATTGATCTAGTTGGAACTGAGAGTTACCTGTCAATTGATGAATCAGTTGCACAGCCAACAGCAAGATAGATCTCTTTTGTAACCAAAAAGAAGTTTTCCTTTTTTTTAATTCTCTCCCCTATGATTTTTTTTTCTCTCTTTCCTTCTGTGTGTGTGGAGAGGGATTGTTCAAATGTGGGTTGGTTTAATGTGGTGCACCCTACCAACCAAATGAACAATCTATGTATACTGCAGTTAATGTGTTCTACCTTTGTAAGCACCGATGGCATGTATACATTGAATTACCCTTCTGGATTTGTCTGTTTGCATAGCACCTGGAAAAAGGATTATGGAAAATTTGCTCTATAGCAGTATTCTAACTAAGTAGTAGTGAAGATTCAGTCATGCTTAAGAGATATAACATTACTTTTTGGTGAGAACTTCCACCAATTATATATGTTTACTTTTTATGGCATAACCTTGTCATTATTTTTGACCTACCATGTCTAATAGGAATAGTTGGTGGATTAGGTAGATAATTTATGTGTAATTTTTAAAAACACAGTTACGTTAAAGTTATTTTATTATAATTATTAATTATTAAATGAAATTTGATTTATAAGTATGAATGATTAAACTATAATATTATTATACTTATACTTCAAAAATAAAAATACATTTTCTTAATTAAATTTTTTTACACCTGTAAATTTTTTAAAATAAAAAGCGCATCAGCCAACTGGCCCCACTCCTTCTGGCCCAACTGACGGGGATACGGATAGTAGAACCTACTCTGCTATACATCATAATTAATAAGAGTTTTATTTTGAGAGTAAATAATAGTTATAACTATTACAAGAAGTGTACGTATATTTATATTTTTATTATATTAAAATATATATAATATTACGAGTAAAGAAATAAAAGATAAAAAAAAGTTAATTTAAAATATATATACTTTTAGTTTTACAAAAATAATGCTAAAAAATGATATAACTGTTATTTTAAAAAAATAAAGTATTTATTTATTTTAGAATAAAAATATTTTATTCTTATTTTATTTACATAAATTATTTTTTATTTATTTAATAATAAATTCATATAATTAAAAAATAACAAAAAAATATAAGAGGTTGTATTTTCCTTCCAATAGCATTAAAGAAGGATCTGCGCAAGCAGGAAAAGAAACAGGAGGGTCTCCGAGTTCACTACACAGTCTCAACACATGTCCAATTAAGCAACTTTATCTATTTTTTAAAAGCTTATTTTTTAAAGTGCACCTTTACAATTTCTTTCTCCAATAAACCTATTTAAGAAAAACTCGCCAAATAAATTATTTGTGAATTTATTTATTTAACTATATTAGTTTCCTATTGACATTAAATAACCAGATTCAAATATCTAGCTCACATTCATTCTAAATTATTGGAAAACTGGTCGAAACTGAGATTCTCGATACTCGAATTTTAATGTTTTATTTCCTTTTACTTAAACATTTCTAGAAAATGATCAAGTTTTTTTTTAAATATTTATTTGATAAAATTTATATAAATTATTAAATTAAATTAATTAATATTAATTTAATTGTGACTATATATTTTTATTGTTAATAAATTTATAAATTTTAGAAAAGTTAGCTATTATTAATATTTAATGATTAGTATTATTAATTCAAATTTATGAATCTAAATAATTAAAATAATTTTAATAAATTAATATTAAAATTTGTAATAATTTAAAATAAATATTTAAATATTGGAATAAGAACTTTAACTAGTCTCCTAACTGTTCTAAATGGTTTGCAACATTATTTCCTTCAAATAATTATATAAAAAATATTTTTGTCAAGAATAAAGGTGGATGAAACTCTTACAACAACAAGTTTATCTAATCTTAAGTAATTTTTAACATTGTATTTGTGAAAAAAAAAGTACATTGTTTTTGTTTGAGAGTAACTAAAACAATGTTTATTATTTTGTATTCGTTTTAAAATGTTATCCTCCTTTAGTTAGAACTATGCAATCTTTCTTATCACACTCTTGATAACCTTTGTATTTATTTAGGAATAATTGTGCTTTAAATAATACTCAATGATTTGGTCAAAAATAATTTTACTTAAAATAATATTCAATTATGCATATAAAAGTAACTGCATTTTAAATAATACTTAATAATCAATAGTGTTTTTATTCTAAATAATACTCAATTATTTAGTCTGAAATAGTTTCATTCTAAAATACTATACATTTTTATTAGGCATAAGTGATTGCATTCTAAACAATACTCATATGTGTTAGTTAAGAGTGATGTTTAAAACAATACTTAAAAATAATGATTGCATTTCAAATAATTGTATTTTTAGTAAAAAATATTATATATCCAAATAATTATTTGATTATTTTAATAAGAGTAGATGAGTTTCAAAAAATACTTGTTTGTATGATAATCTATTTAATAAAACTCAATCAAGTTGACTAAGAACTAGACATTATTTGAAATTTATACACACATCAATATAAAAATAGCAAGAATAAATATATACTTTTCTATTTTTTTTATATTACATAATATAGAAATAGCAATAATAAATATATACTCTCCTATTTTTTTTATATTACATGTTATTTAATTATAACTAAATATAATATTCATAAAACTTTTTACCCAGGTGTTGATACAACTGAAAGTTGAAAATTCTTATTAAATATAGTTCTTAACAGCTTAAAACTTCATCTATACGTATCATTAGATTGCTCGTCAATTAAATTAATATTTTTATTTTATTTATTGTGTTATATTATTATTAACATTGTTCATAAATATTATTGTCCTTGGTACTATTTGAGTTAGTGAGTAAAAGCCATACAAATCACGATGACTTTTTTAAAACTCAGGTTATTAACAAATACATCAATCAACTTCTTTTACTTCACAAAATTTCACCAAAAAGATCCTTATCCCTTTCCTTTTTCACCATCAATATATTTATAATACTTCTCCATTTTTTTAATTTTTACAAAACGTTATATTATTAATAAAAGAAATTATTACATTTTTATAGTAATAATTAAAAATTTACCAGTTTAATAACTCACATGGACCATGAAAATATTATTAATAAATCTAATTGAGAAATTATTAATTCAATCAAATATAAATTTATATTAAGTTACATTTAAACTACTGATGTTAA
>Ga0123342_1003324_pt1 | contig 25898 bp, 12 predicted proteins | sample Turbeawhitnodule_FD_89960 | JGI IMG/M metagenome (GOLD analysis project Ga0123342, IMG submission 89960) | Root nodule microbial communities of legume samples collected from Mexico - Turtle bean Mexico white nodule | ecosystem: Host-associated > Plants > Roots > Nodule | place: Mexico: Nepantla...
ACAATCTAATTAGGTAGGATACTAATCATGAGATTCTATAATTATTAAATTAATTGCATATAATTGGGTACAATATCGTCAAATATTGCATACAATAATTGCATATAATTTGATAATTATTATCAGTCCACCCGCTATCGGGCCATTACCGGACCACCCATAACATATATCTCCACGCACGAGTTGGTAGCCTCGGCATGAGGGGGTGCGTTGGAAATCCCACATCGACTAGAGATAAGGACATTTCATAATATATAAATAGGTGCAAACCTCACCTCCATGAGCCGGTTTTATGGGGTTGAGTTAGGCTTAAAGCCCACTTCTTAACATGCTTAAAGCCCACTTCTTAACATGGTATCAGAGCCATTTCGAGCCTATCCTAGGGAGTATTTGTTGGGTTTATCAGTCCACCCGCTATCGGGCCGTTACCGGACCACCCATAACATTATCTCCACGCACAAGTTGGTAGCCTTGGCGTGAGGGGGGTGTGTTGGAAATCCCACATCGACTAGAGATAAGGACATTTCATAATATATAAATGGGTGCAAACCTCACCCCTATGAGCCGGTTTTATGGGGTTGAGTTAGGCTTAAAGCCCACTTCTTAACAGTTTTATTGCAAACAGCTCAACCTCTTGTTTCTATGAGGGTGTTTTATGTAAAAAGGTTGAGATACCCCTTTGTATCTCCTCTAATTTTAATTTCATTCTTTGCTGATAAAAAAAAAATGTCCTGTTAAAAAATTGTTGTCAAACTTTTACCAGAACTATTAGTTTTGTTAAGTGAACACATAATTTTTACACTCAAAAGAATTCATTAGTGCAAACTAATTAAGAATATTTATGTTCAAACATAAGATATATCTTTGTGCCACTCACTATACTGTACAAAACAAGACAAGTGTTTGTGCAATAACACAAAAGGTGACCAAAAATGGGATGTGGTTGGAAAATAATGCAGAGTCTTTCCGTTGATGAACATAACTTGAGCAGGGTAGGCATTGTCGTTTTATTCTTAATAAGGAGAGCTATAGATGGAGGTGGGGTAGCTTTGTGTTTGTTTCCACAGTAGGTCACTAAGAAACCAAATGCAGCAAGTGTTGAAATAAACACCCCTATTCCAATTTCCTAACTTGAAAACAAAACAAACGGGTTGTAAAAGAAAGTAACCTGCAAAACTTAAACTGGAAAAACAAATCACTTTGAGTTTGAGGTGGTGAGTAACGGAGTCCTCACTCAGCTTTTAAATAAGATTTTCATATATGTCAAGTTGGATGTTTTTTTGTTGTTGTTATTTTTAAGGTTTTAAAAAATCATTGTTTGACTCAAGAAGCAGAGAAAAGTGGGGACTGGAGAATAGGGAGTGATGGCAAAGTGGATCTGAAAGGTGAAGAATTTGTGTAAGTAGAGCCCAAAGTTTTGATCTTTGGATCAAGGGTCATCAAATGCTTTGGTTTTTCTGCCTTAGCAGACACTCAAGTTACTTCTATGCTCCACAGCTCAACTCTGTCAGCTGGTACTTCATTTTTTTTTATCTCATACTTCCACTCTTATCTTGCATTTGGCACTGTCTGTTGTCTGAGTTTATGACAAATGATAAAAGATCAAAGGTGATATCATGTTTCTTTCTCTTGCTTTCTTTACTGACACCAACCCTCATCTCTCAATCTATGTTTCCTCATCAAGATTTGGTTTGTTTAACAGACAAGAAGTGTGAGTACTGATTTCTGATATGTACTTGTTTATTCTGCTATGGCTGAAAAGAAAAGTAAATATCAGAAATCAATGGTTTTTAAGCAAAATGGTTTTTTTTTTGGAAGTTTAGTAGAAACTTTTTAATTAGCCTGCTTCTAGAAAAGCATCTGAAGACCTTTAGCATTTTTATTTTTGGACTAATTTATTCATTGTTTTGAATTCAAAAAGGGGAGTGAAATTTTGAGGACTTGAAATAGTTTTGGATATACAGCTTGATGACTAGTGGTGCCAAGAAATACCCTCAGTTCTTCAAAATCTTCCTTCCAGAGCAAGATTCTCACTTAATGGTATTTTCTTAATTACACTTTCTGCAACCAAGGCTTACATGAAGACATATATTGTTATAATACATTGTATGTATAATTAAATTTACTGGAAAATAATATGTTGTAACAAATTTACTGAAAATAATGAGATGCTTTAACGAAGGTTTATAATTATTTCTTTTATAATTAAATATATTTTATCTTTGTATTTTCACAGAATATTTAATTTTCATTCTTAATTCAAACTTTATAATTTATGAGAAATTACTTTTTATTCATAATTTAAACTTTAGATCTAATGCAAAATTAACACATTAACTTTTGTTTTACTAAAAGTGTAACAAGAAAATTACTACCAATTTCGCATTATTTACAGCTCTTATTCTTACAATATTATTTTTAGAGCATTATGTGCTCAATTACTCATGAAATGCTTACACCTCTTCTCTCTCAAATTGAAGAATATTATAAAAAAAAAATTATTTTTGTGTAAATAATACAGTAATAGCATTAATAACGGCTACATTAATATTTATCTTCACCTTCTTTTCATTAATTTGATTGTTTAAGAGTGTTCCTAGCACTCGTCATTTATTAATTCTAATAAAAAAAATATTTTTAATCAATATTATATTGATAGTATACATTTTTGTTCTGTTCTCTCTCTCCATATGTATAATAACATGTTTATGTATGGAAATAATAAATATAAAACATGGTTTTCTAAATAGATTTTAATTTTTTGGTCTTGTCTTACCCATGTGAAGTTAATAAGTTATTTTGGTTTACTTTAAAAAAAATAAAAGTTAAACGTATTTAAATAAAAACAAAAATGAAACACATATTTTCAAAAATCATATTATTCAATTTAAATTAAAGTTTAAGCATATTTTTAATATAGAAATATAAATTATAATATATCTATTTGTTTTAAAAAAAATAGATTATTTTATTTTAAACATAACTACTATTTTATAAAAGGAATTGTGTTATAAAAGTGACTCAACAATAATATTTTTTTACCTGATCTACCCTATTTTACGAGTTTTAGATTTGCTTATTGATCAAACCTATTTTAACCTGTAGATACATGTGAAACATAACATAGGTTCTTAAGTTTAATTTATAATTTTTTTAGTGTTTTTGCATATTCGGAAAATTATAAACACTATAAATAGAATATAAAAATAATATTAAAAAAAATTTCATGTCTTTTATGTCACATTCACACAAACACACGTGTATATATATGTATGTATATTTTGAGAGAAAATAGATATAGAAAAGAGTATTTTATCATAATACTACATATGTATTTATATAATTTAAAATTCTATATCTTAAAATTTAATATTATCTAGTATTGTTTATTTAGATGTTAAAAAATCCGGTAAAATAGTGATAATAAAATATTATTATAATTAAGTAATTTTTAAAATCAGATTATTTTCATATAAATATATCACATGAGAAAAGTATGTTTGATATTTAATATTCAATCATATTTATTATTAATTTTTATTTTTAAATATTTTTAAAAATATGTAGTAATTAACATTGTTATTAAACATTTTAATATAAAATTTTATAATTATAAATATATATGTATTGTTTAATTATTACAATTATTATTGTGTTAATAATATATTATCTTATCAAATATTTATATTAAATTGTAATCAATGAGATTATATATCAATGGAATGTCAAATGAGTTTTATTTTTTATACGTATAAGTAACCATTATAGAAGTTATATGTGGATTGTACAAACACTCCATTTCCTATCAATTTCTTTCTAACTCTCTTTTCTGTCACATAATATCATATTTATCTTTGTGCTTTTCTCTCTTCTATTGCTTTCTCTTGATGGCAAACTCAGTTTTCTTTTGTGTGTTTCACTTTCTAGCATCTTTTTTATCTGCATTTTTACCTGATGTGTTGTGCACTGTGACTTGATTCTAGATATGCTAGAAAATGAACTTATTGGCTTTTGTTGTTCATCAAAAAAGTAAAGATCTAGTACCAATAAATAAATTAAAAACAATGGTAAGAAACACCTTTCATTGTGTAGTGGTATTAAGTTGTGTCCTCACCACAACTTTTTTGCAGTCACTGCATTTTGCTGTATATATATGTATGTAGCATGTGGTGGTTTCAAGCCTAGCCTAGTGTTTTTTGTGATAACTTGCAGAAAGTTCCAAAGGAGTTTTTGAAGCACTTGGATGAAGACTCGTCGAGTAATGCTGTTCTTAGTGGCCCTTCTTCTGGTGAGCAGTGGCAAGTAAGTGTTCTGAAGAAAGGAAATGATGTGTATATGCAAAATGGTTGGCCAGAATTTGTGACAGACAACTTAGTAGTGCTTAATGAGTTCTTGCTTTTCACATATCATGGAGACAACTGCTTCCATGTTCAAATTTTTGGTAAGAATGGATTGGAGAGGTTATGCCTCAGAGAAACAAGACAAGAACAAGCTGCTGCCATCCTAAAGAACAGTACACAAACTTTTGCAGGTTTATCCCCTCATAAGTCCAAGTCTTGTAAAAGAGGCAAGTATGTTTTCTCAAACATACACATACACATACATACACACATGTGTTGTTTACAATATCTGACAAATTTGATTTGTCCAAATGTTTTGAAAGGAACAATATGAAACAACAATGCAGACATTTCTTAAACTTTTGCTTGATGTTTGTAAATAGATACGCCTTTCAGCAACAAAGACTTTATTTTTACTGGATGTGAGACAATGGAAACAAGACAAAAACAAACTGCCACCCCAAGTTTGGCAACAACAAAGAAGAACAAAGAAAGAAAGTTTTCTCCTGGTGCATCACACCTCCAAGAATCTAAGTCTTATCAACAAGGTAAATATATGATGTCTAAACATGCTCATGAATGTGGTTACAAACTCAAAGAGTGATAAATCTGATTTGAGCAAATGTTTTTGAAAGGAAGAAAATTCAAAGAGCATTATAGATATGGCTTTGTATTCCCTAACCCCTCAAACATATCTCATTTCTTAAGTATTTGCTTTGTGTAACAGATTTGTCCTTCAGCAACAAAGCCTCTCTTCTGAAGGACTTCCCAACTCCTCAGCATTCAATTGAAATTGAAAGTTCGAAAGCATGGAAATTGGCCGAGTCCTTTACCTCTTGCAATCCTCATTGGAAGCACCTCATGACAAAATCTAATGTGGAAGATTGTTGCATATTGGTAAATATGAATCTATTTTCTGCACTAGTATCACTGTAGAATTGAGTGACATGCTTATTTTGCATGTTAAAATATGAAGCTCGGATACGGCTAAAAATGTGCCGTCGGTGTGTCCGATACACTGCGGACACGGACACGCGGCGGAAGCGTGCCCGACACGGTGTCGGACACTTTTTATTGGGCCGGAAACGGCCCTCTTTCTGGATACGCCGGAGGGGACAGGTTTCCCTCCTTGAACACGCCAGAAAAGTTAAAAAAAGAACGCGGTTCAGTGTTTTAAAAATCTCTTCTTTTCCACACTAAATCTCAGATAAAATATGATAAAATCTCAAACAAAATATTAAAATCTTCAAAAAGTAAAAGTTAAACATTATGTTTTTCTTGATTTTATTTCATATAACAAAATATATTACTACATTTTAATTTATATATAGCCGTGTCCCGTGTCCTATAATTTTCAGTTTAACTGTATCTCCGTGTGTCCGTGTCGTATCCGTGCCTGTATCCGTGTCTAGGCTTCTTTAAAACTTAATACACCCAAATGAGTTTTCATGGTTCAAGATTATAGTTGAGGGTGTTTATATCTGAGTCACATCACACACACCTAAGATAAATTCATTTAGAACACATAATGTGATATGAATTGTGCGTAATCATGCTTGCAGCCTATTGCTACTGAGTTTGCTAGAAAGTATATTCCTGAAGCAGTGAAACAGATCCACATTGGAAATTGTAAAGGAACATCTTGGAAAGTGCAAGTGAATTGTTTCAAAAATCAAGATAGAAGATATGCTCAGTTAACAACGGGATGGGTAAATTTCGTTCGTGAAAACAAGCTCATGAGAGGTGACACTTGCATATTTGAACTTAAAGAAGACTTCCATTTTAGGGTTCACATATTCAGAACCAGTTGTGCACCACGTTAAACCTGAGCTTTATTTGAAATATCTAATATTGCATTGGATCCTCTTCAATTTATCCTTATTATCATTATGTGAAACTTCGAACTTCAAATTTGCTCTTAAAATGTTAAACTTGAGATCAAAAACTCGTTAGTTTTTCTTAGGGAAATGTGTATCTAACATGTTTCGTTACGTCTAATAATTTCACATTGTTTAAAAATTGAGGTCAAAGACAATAATTTAAATCTCCGTTATGATTTTATTTTTGAAAGACATTGAACGTGCATGCATTCGTGCATTTAAATTGTTCTTAATCTCGACTTTTAAGTTATATGAAACATTCGAGATATTATGTGTTTTAGAGTTCTCAAACGATAAAAGACATTTCAGAATATCAAAATTTTTATCCAATATAATTAATGAGTCAAACAATCTTTATTTTATAAATTAAAAATGTATTTTTCATAAACATTTATCTCTCATAATCTCAAGACTATTTAGGTTTCAAATGCAAAATAATATCATACCAGTTGGACTCACCATCAAAAGAAAATCCAACATCCTTAAAAACTCAGAACAACAATTATTGGAGTTTAACAAACAAAATTGAAGTTATATCATGTTTATCCAAATAATAAATAACATTTGTACCTAGAAAATAAACTCAAGATTAGTGATATCTACTCATTTTGGATTTGTGTTTGGACAACTCTACTTATCATGGTCATTGCTTTCAAAATATTGTCTATTATACGCAATACTTTATTTCAACTCCTAATGCATATGACATAATATAAGTTTTAGACTTCTCATTTCACATATCACATAAGCTCAAAAGAAGATTCAATTTAATTTTTTTACAAACATACGACAATTTTAAAAGTTGTTTCTATTAAAAGTTGTTTCTACTAATTTTGTCAAGGAAACACAATTTTAGTATTACATTAAACATATAAGTCGTGTCAAAATGTTACTATTCCGATTCAAATCTTTACATTGAATGTAATATTGGATGTAATGGTGTGGTATGGTGATTTGAATTTTCATGTGCATTTGGAGAAAATTATCTCAAAAACAGCAAAAGAGAAATCGTGGAGTGCGAGAACTTTACAAAACAAGAACTACCTATAGATGTCATTTATTTTCAATCTTTTTTGCCATAAACATGAGATATTAGAAAAAGTTACAAATGGATCCTTCTTATCTTCAATTTTTCGTGGTCCCATTTCCTCATGCTGACACGTGTAAAAAAGTTCCACTTCCTAACTCTGCAATCTTTTTTTGTTCTTTTACAAAAGATAATAAAGTCTTACAATATCTTTTTTTTTATAATTCTGGATCTTTATATGTTTAGAAATTGGATAAGGACTTTCTTTTCTTCCTTTCTTTAACCCTTTTTTTATTCATTTCTCTAGCTCTGCCTTCCTGAAAAGTTTCTGTTTCTTAAACAGTAAATTCTGTAAAAGGTAATTAATGTTTGTTTAAAATTTTATTAGGATGCTAAAAAAAGTGTTTTTTTTACAGATGTTGAAAACATTGATTAAGGTTTTGAAACAACACATGTTAAGAAGTAACACACATGTGGCAAAAAAGAATCATCTCTCACTTTCTATATATAAAACAAAACAAAAAAGGTGTTTAGTTTTTGAAAAAAAAATTAAACGTTAATTGATCTTAAGGAAAATTTATAACACGTTAGTTTCAAATTAATTAGGAAAAAGGACCAAAAAAGGTAATGAGTATAAACTCATCCCACGTTCAACAAATAGAAGTAATCTAACTTCTTATTATTAAATTTTGGAGTCAAATATATGTCTTATTTTTTTCAAACCTTGTTAAGAAGAGGAGTTGAGTTTGATTTTCAAATTATGAACAAAACACTCTCAAATCACTACTAAAAAATTATTAAATAAACATTAATTTTATAGAAAAAAATAATTTGTTATTATATTGATTAAATTAGATAATATTTTAAAGATTAAAAAATTATTAATATATAAATTAGTTCTTATTATTGATAAAAGGTTTCTAAATTAATATTTATAGTTATTTATGTTTTAACTACTAATTATTTATATTATAAAGTTGATATCTAAAACATTGATAACTAATTAGATATCAATTTAAAAATTATTTATCAATAATAAAAATTAAATTATATATTAATTATTTTTATAATTTTTAAAATAATATCTAATTTAGTTAATATAACAACTAATTATTTTTTGTCTCTAAAATTAGTTTATATTCAATAATGTTTTGTAATAAAGTGAAGGGTAAGTGTATATATATTATTTTTCAGCAATTATATTATATACATAATTATGTATGTTGTATGTAGATACCTAGTGTGATATTATGAAATTTTATTAAGTGTGTGACAATAGATACTTATGATGATATTGTGTAGTACTACGTACGACACTCATTAAATAAATGACATATAGTGGCTTCATTAATGATTTGATCATATAAAGTAGAACATTAGATGGTGAGAACTTAAAATTCTTATATCAATGCTTTATATAGGAGACGCAATTAATCACCTTGACATATTGTGATGCAATTGATTATTCTTATATTTTGGATATAAGTGATTCAATAGTAATTTATCATATTTGTTTTTTAGTGTGAGAATGTGTAAGTTATGTTTTACGATGTGAAGGTGTTTGATTTAGTGATTATATTTATGGAAATATGAAATAGTATTTGCATTGAGATTTAAGTTTATTATATAGTTCACCCTTGTATATGTGTAATGTAGAAAATTATAATCATGCTTGATACGAAAGCATATGACTCCATATTAGGAGTGACAAAACGGGTTAATGTGACCTATTTTGGCCCAGCTCATCGTTGACTTGCCAAAAAGCGAGATGAGGTGGATTCACCTGTCATAACAAAATGGGTTGAAAATCTTGATCTACCATGCCAACTTTTTTTAAATTTTGTATTTTAAAATTTGTTATATATATATATATATTAAAAATGAACTTAATCATATAATTATTTTCTAAATTTTTAATTGATTAATTAATGTCTTTAATTAGACAAATTAAAATTATTACCTTTATATATTAATTATAATTAATAATTAAAATTTACTTTGTAAGTGTTAATGATTGATATCAAGACCCACTCTATCACCTTTATTTTACATATAAAAAATAAACTGTGATAAAATAAGAAATATTTTATTTTCTTACTAATTAGTGAAACATATAAAGTTATAGATATATACATAATTTGTTTTGCAAACCCTTTTATACTATGATAATATAAAGTTATATATTATAATTCTATTCTCTAGTTGAGATGTTACATTAGTGAAACATAGTTAGCCAATAGTTTTTGGGACATTACATTAGTAGTATTAGAGTAGGTTGCATCTTTAATAGATCTACAAGAGATGAATTTGTCGTGTTTATTATGTGAAAGAGTGTTGGAGTTTTATTTAAAAATAAAAAGATATGAATAGAAGATTGTGTACATATGTTGGATAAACAAATGTCTTTTTACTTTGAAGTTTATGGCTAAACCTCATATTCTTCTTCTAATAAATATGTCACATCTGCATGAGCCAAAGAAATGATAATCGATCATAACATTACAAAAATAAAGTATCGCGATGAAACAAGAACATAACAAGATTATATTGCATTACATTAATTAGAAAGCTACAAAAAGAACATTATAGAGAACTCCATTAATTTATCATGACGCATATGATAACTTAAATGAGTTTACCACTTATAAACTTTCTAAATTCAAATTCAAAATGGATGTAGAATATTAAGTGTCTTTTTTTTTTTACAATGTCAATAAGAAAAGAATGTCTACTTGAAAAGTTTCAAAGAGAAATTTTTAGAAGAATAATTTATTGATAATATTCAATATGTTAAGGAATTAGAGTTCATGCATATCATTCATGGTTGCCTATCAATATTAATAAAATACATATTTAAAATAGAATGTGTATTTTAAGGGCAACTAATCTCACATTAAACATATTAACACACTATTAGTAATTTTACAGCTAATTAACGAAAATTTAAAAAACAAATTAAAATTCAAATAATTAAATTAGTGAAATTTAAAACTTAACGATAAAATTAGTAAAAATTAAAAGTTTAATAATAAAATATCTAATGAAGTCTTATTCTTTGATGTTTCTGAAACAATTTTATCGGTTTTTTAATCTTCTATTTCGTAGCTTGTTTAACTTTGTGAATAATATCTCATAAATAAAAATTTAAACAATTTAAAGTGTTTATTAACACAAACTTTTACATATTCTCATGCAATTTTTCAAACATAAACTTTGGTACAGGTTATAGTTTTGCTTTAAAACAACAATTTTAAATCCTCCCCTTTACAATATTTTCCTACAATAATTTTTTTTACTTTCTAACACATTTAAATACATTAATTTTTATATTATAAAGTAATACAATTTATAAAAAAAGTATAACACTGCTCTTAATTTATATTTGGATTAACGATAAAGAATCAAACAGAATGAATCAAAATATATTAAAATAAGATAATTACCATAAAATAGAATAAAAATGTATTATTTAATTTAGATATTTTACTTTAAAAACAAAAAAAAAATCATACTATTATTTTGAAAAGACGATGAAATTAATTATAATTTTAAATTTTCATATTGATTTTATTTAACTATATTATTTTTAAGAAGTTAATAATTATATTACAATTTATATAGATAAAAGAGCTGTTTTAGAATGATTATTGGTCATTTAGAATATTAATTGGGGTTATATATATATTATTATTTTTTAAATTGTTTCTTAGTATAGAAACCTGCACAAGAAAATTATGGTGTGAGAGGCTCTGCATTGAAGAACAGTCTCCCCTAACTTTGTGCCACTCACAGCACGCTACAGAAAAGAACAGAAATGGTGACCTAAAATTGAATGTGGTTGGAAAACAGTGCGCACTGTTTCCATTGATGACGTAAGTTCGGCAGAGAAGGCATTGTCGTTTTATTTTTTTATAGGGAGAGATATAAATGGAGGTGGCGTGACTCTGTGTTTCTTTCCACAACGGGAAAGTAAGAATCAAAGGGACCAAACGCAACAAGTCTTGAAAATAAAACCCTGTTTCAATTTCCAAACTTGAAAGCTAAACAAAATAAACGGGGTTTTAGAAGAAAGTAACGTGCAAAACCTAAACTGGGAAAACAAATCAAAGCTTAGACTTTCAGTTTGAGGTGGTGAGTCACCGAGTCATCACTCGTTAGCTTTTATAATAAGATTTTCATATATGTCAAGTTGGGTTTTTTTTTTTGTTATTTTAAGGTTTTAAAAAACCATTGTTTGACTCAAAAAGAAGAGAAGAGTGGGGACTGGAGAATAGGGAGTGATGGTGAAGTGGATCTGAAAGGTGAAAAAATTTCAGTAGGTAGAGCCCAAAGCTATCATCTTTGAATCAAAGGGTCATCAAATGCTTTAGCGTTTTGGTTTTTCTGTCTTCCGACACACTCAGAAAATGACGCACCCTTCTTTCCACAAGCTTCTTCTCCCTTCCACTCTCCAACCCAACCAACTGGTACCAAAATTTTCTCTCATTTCTCCCACCTTTTTTTTTGTAGATTTTTTTTTTGCTTTTTGGAGCGGCTATTGTTGTTTATTGGGTGTACCAGGAATTTGAGTGAAAGTGAAAGGGGTAAATTATGATTCTGGGTTATGCCTTTTCTTCACACCCACCACTCCCAGCTCCCAAACTTTGTCAGCTCTTTAATCAAGTTTGGATTTTTTTTATTCCATCTGGAGTGTGAGTACCAATTCCTATCCGTGCTTATTTGTTCTGGTAGGGTTGGGAGGAAAAGTGCATGTTGGTCTAATAAATTTTTTTAGTTAAAATAAAGAACTATTTGAAGTGGAATTATGAGTTCTGAACCTAAATTTCTGGGTTTGTTATGTCTATTTCATTATTAGCTTGCTTTCAATTTTTTACTGCAGAAGACTGGTTGAGTGATTGTGAAGAAAAATCAGAAAATTTCTTTTGGGACAAGGTCTTTGGATTTTAGAAGACACTGTTCTTTGTGTTGGCTCACTCGAAATTAGTGTAGAACTTGAAGTCAATAAAGTGTGATTGGTTAATTTTATGTCTTTTTTCATCAGGGTTCTCACTTGTAAGCTTTTCAGCTTTGTCCACGTTCCTATGTGTAAAACACCCTATAAAATTGCCAGACTTTTTGTTTTCTTGAAATTAGTTTCTGTTGGTTGACCAGTGAGTTGATGATGGGTTCTCCAGCAGAAGAATCACATGTTTGATATATAAGTGAATAAAGTGCTTCGAATTAGACATCTCTTTTTTACTGAGCACTGCCAATTTCTTTTGCCACAGGTTCTAGTAAATACGAAACAGTAATCATGGATTTGAACAGTGTTTTTCACCGTATACACTCAAATTTATCTTAAAATACTTATGCTGTGTTACTTAGGTAGAGATTTATAAGTATATCTCAACTTACATTGGAACTGATAGGAAGCACTTGAACTTAAAGTAAACCCATGTGGAAACTTTATTGAGTCCAACTCCATGTTTGATATTTGAGCCTCATCAGTCACATTAGCTCTGTCACTGTAGTAGAGTTTGAAAGTTCCGTTTATTCTGAATTGGCTGGCTTAAAAGTTGAACTTCTTATGAGAATTAGTCTAGTTAAGAATCTGAAGTTGAGTTTTACACACATGTCAAACCATTTTTACTTTTAGTACCATCTGTTGTACATTATTATTCATGGTGGTGGGCATTTAATAATGTTGGAAGGGGCACAGTCTTCCTACCATCTTCATTAGATAAGTTTGGTTCTTAAGAGTTTAGAACATGATTGAGGTCTTGTATTACAAAAAATTACCAATATCTGGAATCAAACTTGATTTATGAATTGCAGAGGCTTCCAGATGATTTTATGAGGAAATATGAGAGGGAACTTTCTCCAATTGTTACCCTCTCTGTTCCTGATGGTAGTGTCTGGCGTGTAGGATTGAAAAAGGCAGACAACAAGTATTGGTTCCTTGATGGTTGGCAAGAGTTTATTCAGCACTATTCCATTGGGGTTGGATACTTGTTGGTTTTCAGATACGAAGGAAAGTCATCTTTCAATGTTCATGTTTTTAATTTGGCTACTTCTGAGATAAACTATCAATCAGCCATGCGATGTAGTAATGAAGGGCCTCACTTTGCAAATCTACTTAAATTTTTTGAAGAAATGGATGATGAAGATTCTATTGAAATCTTGGATTCATCACCATCCCATCTTGCTCCCAGTTCATTGCAAAATAAAGTTCTTGCTGGATCAGTCGATAAAATGTCGCCTGCCAAGTGTTATACACCTCCAGCATTGCAGAATCTGTTCAATGGATCTAAACTTAATAGCATAAACTGGGGAGAGGGTGGTGATGCGCATTGTTCGAAAAGTGTCAATTCCCTGGATAATCTATTGACAAGAGACATAGGAGTTCAATTTAATGCAGTTGAGTTTAAAAAATCTACTGAAGAATTGAAATTGCGTGCTTCCATGGAGGAAAGGATGAAAAAAACTGCAAGAAAGAAGCGGAAATCAGGTCCTAGTAGTCCCTTTTAACTGGTTTTTCTTTCTGTGATCTGTTTATCTACAAATTGAATTTTAAGATCAATAAAATTTGTGAAAGTGCAGAGGGACAGGAAGCCTCTGCTGAACAAGAAGAGGAAGTTGAAATGCGCTTTAGATTTTATGAAAGTGCTTCTGCAAGAAAAAGAACCGTGACAGCAGAAGAGAGAGAGAGGGCCATCAATGCAGCGAAAGCATTTGAACCACCTAATCCTTTCTGTCGGGTTGTCCTAAGGCCCTCCTATCTATACAGAGGATGCATAATGGTGAGCCTTGAATTTGACACAATACATATAACCTCTTATTCTTCTTATTAGCTGATTTTGTATACTAAAAACAAACTTCTCTTTGTGTTTTTCAGTATCTGCCATCTTGTTTTGCAGAAAAACATTTGAATGGAGTTTCGGGGTTTATTAAACTTCAGATCTCTAATGGGAGACAGTGGCCAGTTCGCTGCCTTTATAGGGGAGGTAGAGCCAAGTTAAGCCAGGGGTGGTTTGAATTTTCATTAGAGAACAATTTAGGAGAAGGTGATGTGTGTGTGTTTGAGCTTCTTAGAATGAAAGAAGTAGTGCTGCAAGTTAGCATCTTTCGCATTACTGAGGATGTGGGATTGTTGAGCCCTCCTCCTTTGCAGCAGAATCAAAAGATGAGCTCAGCTAAACTGCTGAACACTCCCTTGCAGCAACACCTTACTTCAACTAAAATAATTAGAAATTAGCAGCAGGTTCATTCCTTATAGCTCAACTGTATCAAATAATCCATTCCTTATGTGTGGAACTTAGATGCACTTTTTTGTCCAACATTTCAGGGTGACTTGAGTGGAACATAGTAATTATAGTTTTGATACTTTTTTTCTCCTCCTCTTTTGACTTGGGTTGTAAATAGATTGTTGAATCTAGCTTATCAGAAACCGAGTCAATGTTTGTCCTATTGCTGTTTATCTTGGTTTTTCTTTTCTTTTTAGTTTGAAGTTAAATTATATAACTTTGTTCACTGTTTTTGTTGATTGCTGTAAGTTGTGTCAAATAGTTGACATGGATGGATGGATGATATACTAGGTGACAATGACAATAGATTTTTTACTTTTTATTTTCCATCACAAAATTAGATTACTGTAAATATGATCATTAAAGATTAATGACCCTTTGCAATGTTCAAAACATGGTTGTATCATGAGAGTAAACAACAGTATCATATCCTATATTTATATAGTGTATCTTACTACTGGTTCATAAAAGTAGAAATTCCATACTTTCGATTGCAATTGTATTTCATTTTCTGGGTTGTTTTTGGTACTCTAAGATTTTTTTAAAATTAATTATATTCAAAATTAACAACTTAATCATTGTGAAATTAATTTTCGTCTCTAGTTTAAACTTTATAGTTATAATATAAAAAAAACATATTTAACCTTTCTCATAAATATTAATAGAATATGCATTTTTAAGGAACTCTGAATTTTGACCTAATTTACTGGTTAGTGGGTGCATCAAAAGATAATAGCATGGTGTCATTGCATTTTGGATTGGAATTAAGGATGTGTTTGGCAAGAAAGAAAAATAATGGATGCAATTTTTTTTTAAAATAAGTCTTTTTAAACTGGTTTCTTTTAGTCATTGTTTTATACAGGAGGTAGACCTTCTCTTGCTTCATAGTCTTGTTAAAAGTATTTTTTTATGTATAAATTTATTGGGGCAAATTCTTTTATATTATATTTTTAATTAGTTTATAAATTAAATTTAACTAATGAAAAAAAAAATCTTTTATTTTTAAGAAGTTTATCTAAATAGTCTTTACTTTTCGTACCCCTACTGTTTCTAAGAGATCTGCCTTACCTTTTTCTTTCTTTCTTTTTACTTTAAATAAATATATTCTACAGTTGATATATCAATTCCCAAATTCTTTAGAAACTCCAAGAGTCAAACTTTCAAAAGTCCATTTTGAAACTAAATTTTTTAATTTTTTTTGAAGTAAAAGAAAAAGAAATGGATATGGTGTTTAGAAAATTGACAATATCATCTTTCCTTGGCCAATGTGGTAAAAAAATTATACATGTGTTTCTGGTTTTGTGAACCAAATACTTAATTTCATTCACTAAAATATGGTTAACTACTGGCTGTGCCTTTAATTTCTGTAGTACAAAAAAATTAACTTTAATATTAATTTGTGAAATAAAAATCAGAGTTATAATAATTACAATTATATCATAAACTAGGCTTAATTATAGCTCACAGGGTCAATCTTGTCCACAGATATGTTATTCATAAAAATAGAAAAGCAAATGGGAGATGCTTGTTGTGGTTGAAGTGTTCAGAAATAGTATTTGTACTTAGCATCATAAACATTTAGATGGACCACACTATAAAAATGGCAGATTAATTACCATAGTTTGCACTGAACTGAAATAATTGGTGCAGCAGTACTGGACATGCACCATGCACCATGCATGCACTGTGGTGTGACATGTTTTCACAATCAGTTTCCAGGAACAGAAGAGAATCACAATAATCACGAGAAGCTATATCAGACACTTAAAGAGAAGTTTCTTGGAGTCTTGAGGGAAACAAAAATAAATTTAATTTACCATCCATTGCATTAATTTGTTGTGATAAGAATCAGATCACAGAAACCAATATCTTCATTCCAAAATCTTATCTTAAAGTTGAGAAGCTTGCACACAAAAGCCACAACCTTACCTTACCCTTCTACCTCTTCCTCCACTCTTTCAAACCGCACCACAACACTCAAAGAAAACAAACAGATCCAAGAGATAAGTGCTTCTGCTATATATGTGGTTCAAAACACTAGGGCATGCCAATAGTTGCTTCAGCAATGACATCTCCTGCATAATCAAGGTGTAACAACTCCGAATCCTGTACCTGTTCCAACTTTTTCACCGATTATGAAGATTAACTTTGATTCATCTTAGTTGAGGTGACTGAACCATACCTGGTATGATTTCTCGCTACCATTTTGTATATGTCTCTGATCTAGGGTTTGTGGTATGACTTCTGGGTATAAACATCACAAAGCTTCACGTAAAACTTGTCTAAACCTAAATCTGCTGGTGTTTCTGACAACCCTTTTCTTAAAAAGGACCGATTGAATGGGATTTAGTTTGAAAAATCTTAGAACAAATATAAAGCTTAACTTTTTTTCTCTTTTCATAAAAAAAGTGAGGGCTTTTTCAACTTTCATCTTAAACTGAAAAGGGTTGTGATTGGTTGGGAAAAACTGGTTTTCAACACTCTTTTGCTGTTGAGTAAGAAGGGAAAGTGTTGTTTACACTTTGTGTTTTACCTTAACTTGCTTTTGTTTCACTTTAGTGTCTGTTAATCGTTATCTGTTAACATGAATGACTCATTTTTCTGTGAGTTTATCCTCAGTTTTAAGGAACAACAGTTACTGCCATGCATGTTTGTGGGCAAATTATTTTTGAGAAAAGTTCTTCTTTATCAAAAGTTCATTTATGAAAATAAAAAAAAGGAAAGAGCTTCCTTAAACCGTGTGGGATTTAACTTGTGCCTCTGACATTAACCTCAGCAAGACAACCTTAGCAGCTGAAAGATGAACAGATGTATTGATAGAAAATAAATGAAGAATCTTTTGTGCAGTGTTTAACCTTTTTCTATTTTCATGTTTAATAGGAAAAAATATTTAAATATTATAAGGTAGACACATGACTTTAATAAAGAGAGAAAGGGATTTCTTTTAAAGGAAAACAAATGAGCCAAAACATAATTAATATAGAACGCCTTTAAAGTAAAAGAAGTTTTTTAATAAATAAAATCCGAAAAAAATAGAGGTTATGTATAGTTCAATTGAATTGAAAGAATTTTATTTTTAAGAGAAGCCAAAAAAAAGCTAAGATAGGGAAAAATAGAATTATAATATTATTTGGAAAAATTTAATGAATTTATTCCATTATTTATTTGATCTGAGTTCATTTTAAATTTGTTCACTTGTAATGCAAGTGTCTTTGAAAATATATATTAGAGTTAAAAAAAAGTTAATAAAAGAAAACTCAATAGAGAATTGCCATTATATTTCCAGAGTATGGAGAATTAATTAGCATTTACAATTAAAAAAATGTACTATTTCTGCCAAAAAAGTTCTTTTTATTAATTATTGATATATAGGGTCATTTAATTAGAATTGTTAGTATCTTAAAAATATATCTTCCCAGAAAAAAAAAAACTAAGTAATAAAGTTAGGATATATTTACACCATGCATGAAATTTATTTGGAAAATTTTATTGTTTTGAATATGAAGAGGATGCTAAATTTTGAGAACTTGACAGTAATTGTGGATAGAACGATGAGTGGTGCGGAGAAGTACCCAGATTTCTTCAAAGTCTTCCTTCAAGAACAACACTACGAAAGAATGGTAATTTCTTCATATACTTTCTGCAACTATAACATTGGTGTTCTTAGATTACTACTCAGAATATTGTTATATATGGATAGTTAAATTTACTAAAAATAATAAGATTCATGCAAATGCAGTTTTGATTCCAAACACTATCAAAGTGTTATAATATCTCAAGTCTTGATCTTAGTGAGTCTGTGATAAGAGGCTTACACCATTGTTCTTTTTCTTTCTTCTCTAAAATTGCAGCTTATTCCAAATGCTTTTGTGAAGTTGCAAGGGTTACAGGGAAGGATCCCTGAGGATGTTCTCCTCAGGAATCGTAGTGAGAGAGTGTGGCATGTTAAAACACGTTTTTTTGGAGACAAATTATATTTTGATGATGGGTGGAAGATTTTCCATGAAGAAAACTGCTTAGGAAATGCTGATTTTCTAGTATTCAGATATGACGGGGTTAATGAGTTCAGGGTCACAATCCTTGAAATATCAACGCAGTGTGAGAAAACTCTGGTAAAGATTGAGGAGGAGGAGGAGGGGAATGAAGAAGAGAGAGCAGCTGCACAAGTTGAAGAGACAGTGATAACACAGGAGGAGCAAGCTGAGGACTGTGACATAGAGGACGAGGAAGACAGCCAAGATCAGGACTACGATGACGACAATGACGATAGTGATTTTGATGATCATGATCATGATGATGATGATGATGAGAACACAGAGATGGAAGAAGAGAGTGAAGAAGAAAACAGTGTTGGTCCTGTTGGATACGCGAGTCAACATTATCGCAAACCTTACAGAAGTAAGTTTTGAACTTCATGCTGAAAACTAGTTTTTGTTTTTTCCCATGTCTATAATATGAGTGCATGAATCTTGTTTAGGGGACACTGCATCAAGTTCCTACCCCCAGACTGAAGAAGACACTTTCAAAGACGATGAATTTGATCCTGAAATGTGCATTCAGCCAGAGAATAATTTTTTTGAAGCAAAACTCTACAGAAGTAGACCCAACGAATTGGTTAGAACTCAGAATTCTAATCTTGTTTATGTAGCTATTGGCTTGTTAGACATTAAAGCACTGTTTGATGAGTAAGTCAATTTGCTTTAAATTCCCTTTGGTTTAGTTTGTAAACCCTTCCAATCTTTGAGCCTATACTATTGTGTTCATGTTTAAAGAGTTAACTGATTGATTTGTCATTTCCTGATTCTCTTTAAGCAATTTCACTTTTCATAACTTTCAACTATTGCATTTTCCTTTGTCCATCTACTGTACTTTTCACTTTTGGTTTGATTTGATTCCTTTCTATTGCAGCATATTCCAGGAATCGCCATTCAAGATTTTTCCCTTAGTTTTCCTGAAAAGATTACCCTTAAATGTTGCCAACACTGCCAGCGTAAGGTATGATTCTGATAGTTACTTATCATTTTTACAAGTATATGTTGGGGATATTTATGTGTATTAATGGGGTTGTCCTGAGAATTTGAAGTTATAGCTCTGTACTTTCATTGTGACAACAGGATATTCAAAGAAACCAATTGCAAGACTATCATCTCAACTTGGCACAACAGGCACCCATCAGAAAAAGATATTTAGAAGTGACAGGAAAAGTGTGTAGGTGGCAAGATGATAGAATATGTATCAAGGGTTGGGCTAACTTTAGCAGAAGAAACAAGATAAAAAATAATGATGTATGCATCTGTGAAGTTATATCAGGGGAAGACCAAGTAGTAAGAACCTTTCTGGTGCACGTTATTGGTACTAGGAGGGAATAGCCACACAATCGTCTGCCAGTGATTTGGACTACTTCCCTAGTGTTAATTGCATGCTCTAAATAACTTTAGAAATTAATGCTTATAATTTTCTTTTGTAATGGTTTCTTCCATTTTCACTTGTAATGACTGCCATATTTATCTACTCTTGGTTGCACAATCATTTAGATTACACTATTGTCTTGTTCTTCCTTGGACAACTATTCATTGGATAGGAACTTGGAGTTTTGTTTGTGGACTTAAATTCCACTCGGTTTCTTTGCTACTAGTTGGACAAATCTAAACTTAACTATTATGCGAATTTGAGATTGGTGAACCAATTTGATGTTGGAACCAATGTTGTTCAAAGGCGTTTGAGATTTTGCTACAAATTTGAAATTGCGACCAGCCACATCTTCAACACGTAATGCTGCAACTGAGATTTTCCAGATTGCAGTCATCATGAATGAACTTGTTCTTATTGAGATTGATAAGGATTTCTTCTTCTCTAAGTTGAAGCATCTTTGGAAGAGTCATAGTGAGAATCTCATGAACTTCATTTAGATTCATGTATTTATTGTCTTGATATTTAAAGAATTTTCTTTTGGTGTATGGTTAAATATCCATGAAATTGATTTTATTGTGATTACGATCAGTAATCTCCATTCCTTTGTTTTAAAAGAGGCTATATAATTTGCTGACCATTTAAAAACAAAACTTGTAATTCCAGAGAATATGATAGTAAACCTTGGAGGGTTCAACCCCTAGTTAGTATAAGTAATAATTTTAAGATTTTGGGCTTTTTGGTGCAGTGAGAAGCAGCTTTATTCAAGGTGAAAATGTCTACATGCCAGTACGAATGTGTGCTTATAGGACTTTTAGTTCAGTGAGGAGCAGCATTATTTAAATTCAATAACCTTAATTTTATGCATAAAAATTACAAACCTAAATTATACTATCACAGTAAATTTTCATTATATGTGACAATTTTTTATCTTTATTTTCATGACCCCGACGAGACGTTGCTTGAAGGCACATTGGAAAGAATGAACCCTCTTTTACCTCCAAGACTGTCTTTTCTGTTTACGGTTCACTGAATCACTACCAAAGCGTTGCCTTCTCCCTCCCAATCCAAATGTGACACCCAAAAAAATGCATGACATATAAAGAAAATAAAGAACAGAGAGTCACTTGTTCAACAGGAAAACTAGCACATAAGTAGCAGCTATATAATTCAGTAAACGGGTGGTATTATGAAGTCTAACTATTACAACGATATGTTTCAAGGCCACATACATGATGACATATCAAACTTCAAACAAATTCAGTGACAAAATTTTTGGCTCCCTTATTCCCTTCTGTAGAGGGAAATAACAGCAGCATTCTTGCTGCAATATAAATCTATAATCTTATATTCTTTTCACCCTTTTCCATCAAAAATACCAAGAACTCCTATCTGCAAAACAATATATGCCGTCACAAAACCTACTACGCACTCCACATGTCAGGACATCTGCAAGACAAAATACACAATCGGTTAAGGTTAAGGAGAATAAAAGAAAGTATTTACAATTCAGTATTGAATAACACGCAATAATAAGTAATCAGCTCTCAAAGAACAATAACCACAATAAGTAATATGATTACAACAACAACTACATTCAAGTATCCTTCAACTTACAATTTCTTGAAATCTATAAAATGAGAATATAACCCACAATATAAAACCAAGAGTCCTGGACCCAAAGGGATACAGCATACGCAATTGGCCACTCAACCACACACAAAAAGCAATAAAACGAAAGTTTATAAAACCAAAATGCATTTCAAGTAATAAACACAGATCATAGTCAACAAAAACAAAACATATCTCCTTTGCAATAGTGTGGGCGGGAGTTACTGACCAAAAATGGCAAAATATGAAAAGTAAGAGATAAAGGGTATTATAAAAATCAGCGTCAACAGCATTAACTCTGTGACTCCTAAAACATGTGTTTTCTTGGTATTCTTCATAAGAATTGAACACAGGTGTCAAGAGCTTCCAATAACTAGCACTCGCTCTTAACCAACTAAAACATGTATTAAAACACGTCTAGTTGCATATTCTATGAAGAGAACCCCCGGAATATATTTTCTGGCAGGTGTAAGGGCCTTGACTCTTGAAAATAAAACACCAACACTACATTTAGAAAGAAATTATAAATAGGAGATAGAGCAATTTGGGATAAATAATTCTCAACAAAGGTTTCTTTACCACTAACAAGCCACGAGTGCATCACCACAACCAATCGACACTAGTGACAATATACTCGCTTCCATGACATGACAAGACGCTCTGCACAGATTCAGATCGAAGTCTATCCAATATATTACAAACAAACAAACACACACTTATTCTCACAGCTTTGATGGGTGATACTTCACCACAACTGCCAAAAGTGATCAGACTATAGAACTTCAAATTCAATAAAGGAGCCATCCAAGAAAAGTTAAACAGATTAGAAGCAAGCTAACTCCATTTGCTATTAGGCCGCACAGGCTATCATAGCATAACTAGTACCTACCTGTACCAACTGCTCCGCTTATCTTTTAAAGTTCATGGGCCCAACATCCATTTACATTAAACCCGTTAAACCCAAAGATAATCGGTCATTATACCGATCACAATTCATTGAAGTTTGTTAGCATGAACTTATTCATAAACACTCCAAAGAGAAGAAAAAAAATCCTTCCAAACTAACTTGTAAAAACTCCTTTATATTAGTTTTTCAAAATCAGACTTCTAACTTACACACTAGTTTTAACTTGTAGAGAAATTTACTTAGTTTTTGTTCTTTATTTTCTTCTCCAAAAAGTGTATCTAGAGAAATCCCAAAACTCTATGACTCTCCTTTTCAATATCCAAATTTACACATGAACTGATAATATCTTTAAAAAAAAGGTGCACATATGATTTGTATTCTATGCAGTCCAATAAACTAGGAACAAAATTAAATTCACAGGCATGAGTGCAATATAGAAACAACGTAAACCTCATTCCGTTTTTTCTCCTTGAAAAACACACAATTAATTCAGGCAAAGGAAGATAGATATGGATGAGAAACAGTGCGTGCCTGAAACTCAAGCAACGGTTACGGTTTGTTGTTTGGAAGGTTGGAGACCGTTGTTCCGTCGATTTTGGTCGGAATCGGCGAGGAAATCTTCGATGTTGTAGACGACGGTGATGTAGAGAGAGCAGCTAGGGCATCGAGCGATCTCTTCGCCGAGCTTAAGGTCTTCCTTCGTCATCTGGAAGAGGTCCCCGCAAGGGCACGGGTACGTGTAGGCCTGCAACTCCTCGTTCCACTCCATATCCTCGATCTCCACTTCGTCGTACGACATCGTTTCGCTCTCTCTGCGCTTTCGCCTTTTGGGAGCTCTTCTCTCTCAACCAACAAACCCAACGCCCGATAGGGAGCAAAACAAAAGAGGAGGTTCCTGTCTTTATCTAAATTTACAATTTAAACCCTACAATTTCGAGAATTTCTCACCCTCCAAAGTACTAAACCTTTTTTTTTCTTTTTTTATGGGAATGTCCTTCAAATAAATAAATAAAGTTTGTTAACACCAATTGTTTTTCTTTATTATTTAATTCTTGCATAACTAAATATGAGTGATTTATTTATTATTTTCTGGTAAATTAAATAAAAACTAAAAAGTGAATTTTAAATTTAAATTTAAATTTTTTTCCTCCATAGAATCTGTTAATTTTTACTTTTAGTGTTTTATATTTTTTTTTCCCAATCCAAACAAAATATGAGGATAAAAAACTATAAACTCTGCAACAACTTTTTACTCTCTAGATGAAATCACTTGAAAACTTGAAATGAGTTTCATATTTTTAATTTTGAAATGATAAATAAACAATAAAATGCATTCATAAGTGTTCAAAAAAAATGTTTTTTTACTATGAAAAACTGAATTTGTTATGATTTTTTTAAAATATTTTTATGAAAATAAATTAAAAATTATATTTCTGTGAAAGTATGTAGCAATATATAATTAAAATCGAATTAGATTTTATTATCCTCGTATTTGAAATGTTGGTCCACCAATGTGTTGAATTAGTTTTTTTTTATGAGTATTTCTTTTCAATAAATGTCATCACATTTTTTTATAAGAATAAATTATTTTAGTAAAAAATATTATTATCCCTAAAAAAATTAAAATATATTTTTAATATAAAACTATTATACTATAAATTTATAATGTTTTTTAATTAATATATAATAAATTTATAAATATCATTACAAATTATATTTATATATATTAAAGAAGAGATAAATACATTTTCTTTATATATTATCATAGATACGGTGGAAAATACATGAGATATGTGTGTACTCATTTTTTTAATTTAATAACAATTAGTTTTTGGTAAATATTTATATAAGTTAAATATAAATATTTTACATTTATAAAATAATTAAATGTATATTTTTTATATACACTCGTGTCTATCTTTTTATTACGAAAGAATTTTTTTTATTATATTTATCAAAAAAAAAATTATTACATTTTATAAAAAATATGTTCATATAAATTATTATAAAATAAATAATTTTATTATAGATAATTTTTTACTTAAATAGTTAATTGAATTAAAAAAACAATTACAAAGTATAAAAGATAAACTAATAAAAGAAATAATATTAACTAGATGAAACACACATCCCATTTTTTTATTTATTTTTTATTATTATATTTATATTTATATTTATTTAAATGAAATATATATTTATGTATGTATGAAAGTCATGTTATTGGATTTTTATAAATTTGAAAAATAAGAGAGATAAAGTGAGAAAAAACGATGATAAAATCCCAAAAATTGGAAAACAACAATCATCCGTGAAAATTAAAGAAATCCACTTCATCTTCATCTTGAAAAGAAGGTAATAGTAGCCAAGATTGGAAGTAAAATACCACCATAATCATATATTTCATATCGATAAATTGTAATCTCACAATTTGATGAGAAAAGTTGAATTGAAGGGTTGGTTTATACAGTGAAATGATTAACATTTTTTAGTCAAGAATCTACCGTCTGCTTCCTGCGAAATGAAAATTAAAATCACCGCATAGACAATTCATATAGAAACGTAGTACAAAAGTCTTGAAATTGATAATTTAAAATCCAATTGTGCCGCCATATTACAATATATTTAAAAGATTTTTTTATCATTCAATAATTTTATACATTTCATCCATAAAGTTTGTAAATAAAGAAATTTTATATATTTTATTTTTTAAATTATAATTTATAAATATTTAACATTTTTTAGCCAATAATCTACATTCTGTTTCTTGCCAAATAAAATTTAAAATAACCGTATGGACAATTTATATAAAAAATGAATGTAGTCCAAAAGTTAAATGTACTAGGTTGAACTATTATAATGTTATTCTTCTTGAAAATGATTATTTGACATTTGTTTTTTATTTGTGCGGCAACATTACAATATATTTAAAAGATTTTTTTACCATTCAATAATCTTATCCATTTCATCCATCAAAGTTTTTATATAAAAAAAAGTTTTATATATCATTTAAAAATAAATTATAAGTGTATGGAGATTTCTCTCAAAATTAAAAGTTAATTAGGTAGTAATTCACTAATCATGGGATTCTATCATTGTCAAATTAATTGCGTACAATAGCATACAATAATTGCGTACAATAAAATTGTGTATAATTTGATAATCATTGTTTCCATACTAAACATAAGACATATTGATGTGTTATGCCTCTAACAAAGCACACCTCATCTTCAGCAGAACATTGATCATCGTGTCCAAGATTGGAAGTAATTAAAATACCACCAAAAGCATATATTTCATATCGATAAATGGTAATCTCAGAGTAAGGGGTGAACAAAGTGATCCAAATTATAATACATTAAATCAAGTGTTTCTACGCTTCAAAACCATTTACAAATATGTCTTCATAAGGTCTTGTGTCCCAACGATAGACACTGCAAATAT
>Ga0123342_1003325_pt1 | contig 25894 bp, 15 predicted proteins | sample Turbeawhitnodule_FD_89960 | JGI IMG/M metagenome (GOLD analysis project Ga0123342, IMG submission 89960) | Root nodule microbial communities of legume samples collected from Mexico - Turtle bean Mexico white nodule | ecosystem: Host-associated > Plants > Roots > Nodule | place: Mexico: Nepantla...
TAATTTGGAAATAGCTGCAAATTTCGACCCTAAATTTTTTTCTTACTACTAAATTTGTTTGGGGAAACTGGAAGTACAATCACAACCAGACACAGACAGACTAAAAATTATATGACCATAGAAACCACAGGAGGAGCTGACATTCATGTTACCTGCAACATCTCAACAAGAAGAATGATGCGCGGGTTCATGTGGAGGCAGAGAGCGCGGGTTCGTGTGGAGGAAGAAAGTGTTAGGGTTCATTGCATAAAACCTAAAATGTAAAGGACAAAGCAGCATATGAAAAACTAGATTTAACAATGACAAACTACCATAAGTATAAGGAATGCACAACAGGTTAATTACCTTCAAATCGGTTCCGTGTAGAGGCAGAGAGTGCTAGGGTTCGTGTTGAGGCGAAGAGCGCTAGGTTCGTGTTGAGGCGAAGAGCGCGGGTTCGTGAGAGCGTTAGGGTTAGGGTTCATGTGAGGCAGAGAGAGGGACGAGAGTGATGAGTGTTAGGAGTTAGGTTTTTTCCAAACTGAAATTCAAAAAAAATTATTTTCTTAAGTTTTCAAAAAGAAAATCAATTTTCAAGTGAAAATCTGAAGGATTTTTAAATCAAGTTAAAAATGTAAATATAAGAATAAAGGAATAAAAAGTTTTCTCTGAAAGAAAATTATGACAGTTAAAAATGACATAATTTGAAAGCTAATTGTGGCGGTTAATGAAATGACGTATTATGCTGAATTTGTGGCGGTTATTAATAACCGCCATATTAAAACCGCCATTTTTTACACATTTTTTTGTAGTGCATGCAGTTTAATTAAATGCTTTACCAAGTTGTTTCTTATCCTTGGTGTTTATTTTCACACTTCTTCAAAAAAATCCTTGGACTTTCTTTCATCTATCAAGTTGTTGATCAAGTTGAAATCTAATATTTTTATCTAGGATTATTTTTTCAATGGTTTCATATAAACCATATAAAACATCACTATCCGCTTTGAAGTCTTTGCCATTATGAAATCTTATAAAAGAAAAGCAAAGTATTAAATATCATTATTCATTTGAAATACAAAAAGGTATAGTGTTAATAGTTACTTAAGGATTAAGGTAGTAAGCAAGAGTTTAGGATTTTTGTGATTACAAATTCCAACGAATACTAATTATTTTCAACACCTTTTTATACCAAGAGTATTGATTCTATAAATTTGCAACTATTTCTTCTTTAACTTTATCCATAACTTCATAAATATATGGCATGGTAGGTTTTGAGTCTTCATCTACAAGTCTTAATACTTTCATAAGTGGAGTTACACAGTTCAAGCAATATTTGATGAATTTTCAAAATTTATCTTTACATAAAACAATGTTGACCACTTGTTTGCCTTCACTTTTACTAGTATGATTACTAATTTTCCATTCTTGTGAACACAACTTGAATAATATTTTTTGTTGTTGTGCTATACATTGTACGGTGACAAATGCAATTGCAAATATTTGGTTAAGCTAATTATTTTCCTTTGGAATACTTTCTATGCAAGTTTAGAATTTGTGACTTTTTTTTTGCATTTGCAATGGTATTATAAAATACTGAAAGTTTACCAACATATTCAAAAATTAAATAAAGGCAATGAGCTGCACTACGAGACCAAAATAATTTAGTTCTCTTTTCCTCTAACATTTTCTTGTTTGCCACAAAATTTAAAACACCATTTGTCACAAGTTGCACAACATTATCCTTCCAATTTCTTCTACCACAAAATCTAGTAGATCAAACATTTGTTTGATATCCTTAATCACATTACTAACATCAATAGATTTCAGAAAATTGTTCCACTTTGGCTATTGATAGTTGCCAAGTGTTATTGATTTTCATATAAAATTAGACATAGAAAATAAATGATTTCCATGTAAAATATTATGAAAAGAGTGTTTTCCCTTAAAAAAAAAAATCATGCTTGACCTAAAAAGAAGTAAGGGTATGCAAGAATTGATGGAAACTTACAGGAAATTAAAGAAAACAACACCAAAACAAAGGAGTAGCATAATGACCAATTCGCTCAGCACATGCACCAAAGGCTAAGTGAATTGGTGACAAAAAGCAATGAAGGGAAGAATCCTCTAAGTGTTGAGTAGAAAGGAAGTCACTAAGCGAATCTATGTAAGAGAAGGACCAAATTATGGAAATTTGGGTCGTTGGGCGCATCTGAGAGAAAAGAGTCCTTCAAGACTAAGAAAGTCCAAATTCATCGGGGTTTGGCTTCGAGCCAAAGCAGAGAAAAAAAGGGTTTCTTCATAGTTAAGAAAATCCATTCGTTGGACTTGGGCTTGGAACGAATTCAGAGCCAAAGATTTCTTCATATTTAAGAAAGCTAAATTCGTTGGGTCAGGCTTGAAGCAAAACCAAAAAGAATCCTTAAAGATTAAGAAACATATGATTTTGCTGAGCTTAGATTAGGCTTTGAGACAAAAGGTTTCTTTAAGATGAAGAAAGTCAATTCGTTGAGCGAATTAGCTAGGTGCCGAGCAAATGAAAAATCTGAGGCAACCCATCAATAAACTCTATAATTAGAGAGGTCCTGATTCATAAAGGGGAGGTTGAAGCATATGTGTACTTAAGGCAAAAGAGAGCAGCCTTAGCTAGCACGCAACATTCAAGAGTCTATGTCCTTTGTTTCTAGTTACTTACTCAAGACTTTTTATTTAAGCTTTATTTATCTTGTTAGGATTGGTGAACAATGTAACATTTATTAGTTGTTGTTATTTATGGTTGCTAGTTTAATTCATTTCATATGATTTGATTGAATGCTTAATGATTGATATGTGAGGAATCACCATTCATGCCTTTTGAACTTGGATGATGTTGGGAAATACATTCATTTTTCGAACTCCTTCAAATCTATTAAGTAAGTCAATGTTTGAGAATGAAATTGAATATTTGGCTTCAATTGTCTCATCTTAGTGCATAAGCAGGCTAATTGTAAGTCAAGGAATTTGTTAGAATTGGTGGCCTAAACAAGAGGGGGTGAATTAGTTTCACAATATTTTTGCAAAGTTTGAAAATAGAGTGAAAAGTTCTAAAAAATCAACCAATTTATTTTCTGTTCAACTGGATAAAAGTTTGGTTTTAAGGTTCTTTACAGAAATTCAACTAGTTGTTTTCTCGAAACAAAAGGTTGTTTATACAAGCAGAGAAAGAACAATGATTGAAACATTGTAAAAGAAAAGGGATAGAGAGATTCACACAAAGAGATTTATACTGGTTCACTCTTAACCATGAGCTACACCCAGTCCTCAGCTAACCATTGAGAATTCATTATGTAATCAAACCTAGATTACAAAACACACACCAAGAGTGATGATCTTGAACCCCTCAAGAACACACATCACTCCTTGGAAACACCATAGTTTTCAGAAACACTTTTCTGAAACTACCTTACACTAAATGCACAAAATTACAGTGTTTAAAGAGAAGAGAATAGAATACACCTGGACCTTGCAAAGTTGTAGTGCAGAATTATACAAAACACTCAATCCTATTCCACACACAAGTGATGATCCAAAGCTCGTGATCTCTTAAAAAATGTTTTAAATAATCTTTCTTTCTTAGTATCTTGAAAATAATATCAAACAACCTTTATATAAACTAAAGCAAGTGGTCAAAGTCGTTAGATCATTAATTAAAAGAAGTTGGAATCATTTAAAAATAGTTCAAACTCTTAACAAAGTTCTGTTATAAAAACATCAGATTGTTTTCCAAAACAATAGATTGAAATAAAAATTTTGTGAAGGTTTTCATAAAAACAACAGGTTGTTTTATCGAAATAACTAGTTGTTTCAGTTTGACAGCAAAGCCAGAACAAAACAAAGCTTCTCAAAATGATTTTAAAATCCACTAAGGGTCAAACAACCAGTTGTTTCGACAATTCAACAGGTTGAAATTTCACAGCTTTTTAGAAAGCACTTATTTTCAAAGAGATAACGAATCAAGTGAGCTTGGATCAATACAAGGAGTGAATTAACAATACAAAAAATACTAGACAACACACACACATAGCAGCAGGGTCTTCACGCTTTCCACACAGATTTGGAGACATCAAAACATCTTGTTCAACATAATTTATTATAATAACTTGTTGTTCTAGATAATCATGATTAAGGAATTAACTTGGTTTGGCCATAAGGAACAATAAACTTGAAGAAAAAAACATTTGTAAGTAACAATAGGAAAATATATTTACAAAGTGATTCAATCCCAACACTTGTTCTGAATAGATAAACTTCTCATTTTTGCATCAAGCTTCAATCTCATTATCTATATTATCTATATTTTATCTATTATTTCTATTAAATTATGAAACCCAAAAATCATCATATCCCTACTCCACTTTGAAAATATTACTATTTATTTGTAGTCCATGTGGATACGAAAACCTCTCTTATCAGTTTACTACATTTGACTCGTTCCGCTTGTCGCGAAAATAACCAATCAACTATTCACCAAAAAAGTTTGTAATAGAATTTCCTTTCCCATTTGTCCAATCATCACATATCAAAGTTCAACCTTATTTCTCCAATTCAATTTTATATTCCTCCTAACTAGCTTGAATATTGTCAACTGCCTTTTGCAAATAAGATACCATAATTTCAGGATAAGTATGAGACTTTATAAACCCTTTATGTATTCAACAACATATTATAACACTTGGACAGACAAGGAGCACTTTACCAAATTAAATGGTAAAGCATTTTCACGTATGTAGTTTTCAAATGTCTAGATCATCAACTCTTTATTTGTAAACATTTAATTCATGGTCTTTTATTTTATAACTCCTTGCTTCCCCTTCTTAACAAATGTCTACAATATTCCTTTTTTTATTACTATATTGACGATTTTCTTCTTTGGTATTTTTTTTTTTTTTATCTTCTAACAACTTCAAGAATGTGTCTCTAATATCTTTTGAAATATATATACATGCAATGAAATTTTTCTTTGTTCTAGTAAATTGATGGTTTATTCTTCCAACACTACACCCAACAATATGTGATAAATACTTGCACTTGACTAGAAGTCTATATGAGAAAACACTTTCACAATGATTTCACAATGATTCCATGTAATACTTTTCTTTTTCTTTGTGTGACTCATTGCCTCCACCAACAAATTCAAACAATTGTTGATTTTTCTTCTCCTAAGAAATAAAATAAATAGAATCCTTGGAAAACTCCTGCGTTATAGGAAAAAACAAAAATTATAATAACAATTATAAACTAATTTAAATTGATTTTTTTTTCTAAAAAACATAATACTTGAACAAAGAACTAATTTTGTATAAAAATTAAAAAAATACATGAACAATTATATATTTTTAAATGTATTTTTTTCAAAAGAAAAGAAAAAAAATCATTAAACAATAATTATTTTTTCATAAAAAAAAGAAAAGAAATAAGAAACACTGAAAAAAAAAATCATTTAATAACAAATGTCAATCTTTAAACATCTCATTTATCAGTTTTTGCTTTATAATCATTTTTCCCACAAATAATTTCAATATTTCTTTTCCGTTGTTATCTTGGATATCCATTTTTCAAAACAGTCTTGATGATTTGTTTATTTGATTTTTTTTTCTTTATCTTCTTACGACTTTAAGAACATTTCTTTAATATAATCTAAAATAGATGTACATGTAATGATATTTTCTTTTTTCAAGCAAAGATAATATTTATTCTTGCAACATCACTCCAACAAGTATGCGAGTAATACTTGCATTTGACTAAAAGTTTAGGAGGGAAAATGCTTTCAAAATAATTTCATATAATATATTTTGCATTATTCATTTTGGAACAAATTTAAGCAATACCTGAATCATAAGAAAACATTCAATTTAAGAAAACATTAGTCTGAGTTGTTGGTGTAATCAAAAGTGAGTGCAACATTCAGTTTCAAAATATGAAAATAATATTAATTAAGTGTAGCATATTTATTTCAAAAGCAAAGCGTGTACCATAAGCATCTAAAAAGGAAATCATTCTTAAAATATTATTAAAAACAGTAAAATGGTTAACATATACATTGTAGAAGCAAATTATTCAGATTATTAAAATAATATTAAAAAAGAAAATTAAAACCAAAACATTTAAATTTTTATTGAAAATTAATAAGCATACAAACATATGCATTTAAAAGCAATTTGCTTCGAGCAATATTATTTAAGAACACTTGACAATGACTCTGCGTGCTTCGTCTTCCTCTCTAATGAGTTTCTTCTCTTTTTCTCCACTGATTTTATTTTCTTTTTCTTTGTTGAAATTCTTTTCTTTTTCTTCCTTGTGTTGATTCTTTTCTTGAGTACTTCTACTCTATTTCTCCTCTACCTTTAAGTCTTATGCTTTTTGTCTTTCTTGTCCTTTCCAATTAATTATACGCAAATCGTTTCATAAAATAAAATGTGACTTTTTGTTTTATTTGTGTATTTTTTTTTTTTAATTTTTCATTGTGACGCTTCCTTCAATAAAGAGCATTTGATTAACGTTTGTTTGTTAAGTTTAACTTAAAGTTTAACTCTGTGTAAAAATTGAAAGAATACTAATCTTAAAAAAATCAATTCACTATTAAATGTATTGCTTTGCATAGTTTATTTTACTTTTTCTTCTAAATATCCTTAACCCCTTTAATCTTTATTGTTACTCTTAACTTTTGTTGCTTGTAGATAAATTGTGAACATTTATTGACTATATTTACTATTGGATTAGTGGGAGACGACTTGAGATTAACTAATCTTATCCATACAACCATCTCTTTGGTGTTAGACGATCTAGCGTGTGCTAGATGATCTATGTTGAATATGTTTTAATTTTATTATGAAACGACAATTATCAGTTGACTTTATTTCTCGATGACACCTAATAAGGTTGGATTTTATAGATGTTGTTTGATAATGTCGGGTTTATGTATATGTTTCCTAATAAAAATGACTTTTGTCGCTGGCTCCTAATAAGGTCAGCTTTTGTAGATGTTGCTTAATAAGGTCAACTTTTATTGATGTCGCTAAAAAGGTTGACTTTTGTAAGTGTTGCTTGATGAGGTCAACTTTATGTAGATTTTTCTTGAGAATGTTTGCTATTGATAAGATATTGATTAAAAAATTTATTGAATTGAATGAACTCGTTAAAACCCTTAAGAAAAATTGTGAAAAACTTAAGGGGAAAGAGTGTCGTTCTACATTTTATAGATGATACATTTTAACTAAAATAAATGCAAGACTTGTTGCGTTCCATGTCCAAGGAATCAAACCCTCGTCCAATTTTTTTCAATTTGTATGCTCCATTACCCAACACCTCCAATATTATGTATTGTCCAACTCATTTTGGCGAAAGCTTGTTCTCATTTGATTAAGCTATGCTCTTCATAACACTAGGTTTGACATCTTTACCGTCTTGACATGACTTTGCTTTTGTGCCATATCTCTATACGTTGCTTCAAAGCTTCTCCTTTTACTCTAGCACCACTACAAGAAATTTTGGTATTACATATAACAAAAATTCGTATGTAACAAGATCATATATAAAACATAGCTACATATGGATTACATATGAAAAAAAGAATCATATGTAAAACTGACATAAGTAACTGTTACATACGGATTTGAAAATCCGTATGTAATACATATGGACATATCTGTATATAATTACATACGAACATATATGTATGTAATTACATATGAAAGAGTCAATAAGTAAAGATTTGTTGTATTTATATACGAATTTGTTCGTATGTAATTACATACAAATAGTTACATACTGGTATTTCTGTATGTAATTACATACGACGATATTCGTATGTAACTGTCCAATGTAATTAATTACATACGAAAATATTTGTGTCTATTGTGTAGTTTACTTTTTTTAATGCAGACCTGAAGATATATATTCAAAACTTTTTAGTATAGACCTGGACATATATATTCAAAATCATGGTGAAATAATTTTTAAAATGTAAAAGATTATAATAATTAGCAATGAATATGCAAAAAGTTGGATCTAAGTTTATCAATGTGATATTATAAATATCCAAAATATATAAGAAATCCAATGTCAGTACAAAGTTTCTTAAGAACTAATAATTATTATGATCGTCAATAGGTAAATTGTATTGTTGATCATGATTGTTGTTGCATTGCACTTGATCATTATCTTGCATCTCATTATGTTGTTGTTGAGTATTTGGTTGTTGAAAAATATTTTGTGCAGAAACTACTGCTTGAGCATGTAGATACTAAATCATAAGATTATGAAAGGATTCAAACCGGGTATTCATGTGTCGAATCTACTCCTCACTAGTTGTTAGTCGTTGTCTAAGTTCAATCATTTCTTTTTAACCAACTTGTTGACTAGAAGATGCTTCTGTTTGTTGTAAGTAACGATCGACAAAATCGTCCTGACGATCGACACATCCAACCCCGTATACTCGTCCCTTATATCTCCCACCTGTAGCTTCTAACCAACGACGGTTTCTGAGTCTTTCCTCCTCAAATAGGGTCTAATGGAGTGCATAGTGAGGTATCCACAAAAGCTGACTTAGATAATAATGCTTGAGAATATCTATTTTCAAAATCTTCCTTTCAAATCGTAAATATTTGTTATAAAATAATAATTAATGTGTCCGCCTTGATCTATCATTAACAAAATCCCCAATGCTCTTTCGTATATGTGTTTGTTGAAAGACTTCATCAACATGGACCGAGCGCCCAAGTTCCTCTACCTGCAAACAAAACATTTTATAAATTAAGGAGTTAGTAATACATCATAAATTATTGCGAAATTTTATAGAGAAGTCATACCGTACGAATGGCGTGTTCATGCACGCTGATGGATCTTCTGATGTGCAAACTTCCACCTTTTTCAGATAGACGATTTTTTTTAGTTTTATCACATTTTGACTGATACATAGGCTTATTCCACTTTTCCAGGAGGTTATTCCAAACAATATTTCCAATCCATTTTGGCTGTTTACCATCTTGACAAGCCATTTTAAATATACGTGAAAGTGTATGAGAAGCCTTCGAATAGAAATTTTTCTTAATTCTTTCCTCATCCTCAACCCTCCACGTCACCCTCCTCTGCAAACAACATCACTCATCAATCCAAAGTCTAAAATTTAAGCATTTTTAAAGGAAATAAGTAACAAATACATTAAAACGTTGAAAAAATAGATCTCAGACAACTTTTGGGATTGCCCCCCATGGTAGTCATGACTCACCAAATTGTCGCTTAATGGTGGCAGTGATGGCCTTTGATACATTTTTTATGGATAAAACCTAAATACCAAAACAAAGTTAGTCAAAATTATAAGACAATAATAATAAATTATATAAATTTTAATTTATTATATTCTTACCCTCCTCCAATAGGTCGAATTCGAGGACGATCACCAACTGAGAGGACCTCCTCCTCTAAGTTATTGGTTGCAAAAGATGAAAGGATCCCTTTGATATTTGTATATGGGGATGGTACAATACCTAGGTTTGGGGTTGATGCATTAGAACCAACATGTGGAGAAAGGGATGAAGTGGACTGATTGGGTATTGATGGCATGGCAGATGGAGATGGTGTGGTTGCAGTAACGTCAACTACTAATGGTGTGGATCCAACAACAACACGTGAAGATGGTGTGGTTGCAATAACATCTCCTACTAATGGGGTGGATCCATGAGTTGAAGATGGAGTAAGTGTATTGGGTTGAGTGGATGATGAATTTAAGTTGTTTATTTGTGATAAAAAATTTATCAGATAACTTTTCCGTTGTTGAAACGAGGTGACAGTGGATCACAACGTCCTGATGACATCTATATATATGACATGGAATGATAATGAAAACAGTTTATGGTTAGTTGATAGTATAGAAAATTTTACATTAATGAGGAATAACATAATCATACTCAGAAACACATATGTAAGGACCAACATGCATGCCTAAAATGTATTTCTAGGATTAAATCATAAATCTGATTCTCTTTAAATATGAGTGGTTGGTGTTTTAGGCCAAGGACATAAAAAGAACATAATGTTGACTTGTAGATCAATACCACTATTCGAACCAAGTATAACACTTTTTTTTTCAAAAGGAATTTAATTTGTGGCCACTATCAATATCTGATTCAAATTAAGAAATAAGTGATCAAGGTATGGATGTAGACATAGCCACTTTCAAATCATCACGTTTAGATCCTATTCTAGTTTTTGTTGATGCATTCTTTTCCCTCCATCTTGTTTAATCCATAAAATTGACTAACAATCCAAAGATAGTAAAAGCAAAGTATAGTCATGGTTTTCAAAATAATTTATTTATTCACATATACTCTATTAATAAATAAATACCAAAGGAAAAGATATCCTATCATGGATTCACATCATTAAATACCAATAGTAAGCAATAAATAGCACTTGCAGATGAGCATCAACACTATATTTTACACGTCCAAAGATAAAATTAGAATAAATGTCACAAAGAATCTACTTCTAAATATAATGTTGGGGGCAGTGACAAAGTGCAAATAAATACCACTCAATAAGGCTGTTTAATTCATCAAACTACATAACACATTAGCGATCACCGCAAACTAATAACATCATCACATTGAGAGAGAGAGCATTCTAAAATGGTAAACAGTCCTGGCCAAACTTCTTTCTTGACCTGTTGCTAGTATGTACAAAAAAAAAAGAGTACTGTATAGCTTTTATATGATGAAAACCATCCAGCCTCAAAACATTTGGCTAAGAAGATTGGAAGCAGAAAAAAGAGCTCACAAGACTCTCATCTCAGGGAGAATTAATTGTTGTCTGCTCCATTTTTTTATTTAGTTTTATAAACATTGTACAAAGTAGTGTAGGGTTTATTTTGGGCTTGCATTTCGGCCACTGTCTTGGGGCATGTATTGGGCCAATTAGAGTAGGGTGTAAATAGAAAAAGAAAGAGTCTAGCTAGAGTTACAATTGGGCCTCCTTGGACCCAATGCAACTCTAGACCATCTAGGGTGCACAAATAAATTACTAGAGTGCAAATAGAAAGCATGTAGTGGCAAGGAAGGCATGAAGGTCCTTGTCCTCCTCTAATTGGAGAGGATTTGCTCCAATTAGAGAGATTCACTTGTCCTTCTATGAGTGGAGAGTTATTAGGGTTAAAGCTTGCACCTTGGCTACCTATAGCACTATAAATACAAGTGCTAGCCCCCTTGTAAATCAAATTTGAATAGACTATTGAATTGCTGCCCAAATTTTAACCTCAACTAGTCTCTTAGCTCACTCTTTGCTAGCCTTATCTCTAAGTGTTTTAGCAAGGGCTTAAAAGTTAGCCTAACCTCTCTTAAGCTTCATTATCATTCTCCATACACCAATACTTCACAATTTCTTACACTCATTTTAGCCACCCAATCCCACCAAATTCCGCACCCTAAAATACAAAACGAAAGACTCATAGCAATGCAAGCTAGGATTGCATCAACTGTATAACTCTTATATGTTTTAAATTTATGTATGAATGTCTGCTACTGAGCAACAAATGTCAAAATCAGCAGACACACACTTCTCAACATTTCGATGATTGTCTACCATAACTAAGTAACCATTTTAAGGCAAAGTAGTTACCATATTTACACTTGTAGTTAAAACCAAGCGTGATAGATGGACATAGGTTGGAGAATTCAAAAGAGTGAGTTGATCACTAGAGAAAAATAACTAGTACATGTTTTTTTGAATATTATAATAACAAATGAAATAGTTTAATTGGTATATCCTCCCTCCCAAGTCCCAAATACTCAATAACATTAGGTATATGCACCTAAAAAGACCATATTGTTATCACAAGAAAACTCATGACTAACTCATTTACAACTTATTTTTTAAAACTATTGACTACAACTTTCATTACTTATTGTGCCTAAATTTATTTAAAGCTAGAGATGTCAAAGTCATATCCAAATTCATCTTCATTTTCTCCCTCTTCATTGTAATCTTCCCATTCATTTGTTTCTTCATCTATTTCATCTTCAAACGATGATATATTGTTTATGTCCACTCTTCGTCTATTTGATCTTCATAGATAAGCAATCAGAAACAAGTTTGAATTCATACCTTAACTTTCCAAATAAGGACAAAACTTGCAATATGGAAACGTGATATCTCATAGAAGAGGCCCATGTGTGATGCTTTGTTTAAAAGTGATTTTTGTGAACACTAATTAGGTAGCTTGGCATGCTAGTCCCCACTTATCTACCCACACATGGATCTTAGATTCTTTGCAAAAGTTGCATCATGCATCAACACCAACTCCTCCAATTACTATTCTATGTTCATTGTTTTCTTGTTTTTCTTAGCATAAATTAACAATCAAACAAACCATCTATCAAGGCCAAAGACAAAAGATAGCAAAAACTTAGATGTCCTCATATAATGAATGACCAAGGATTGGTCTTGTTTGATTACTAAAACACATATTGTAAAGAGTTGGATAACATTAATTGGCTGCATAGATGGTTGTTAAGATTCATATACGATTTGTAAAAATCTATTGATAAATGAAGAGAATTTCATATTCAAATAATAATCATAAAAAAATAAAAAATCTATTAACTTTTTTTTTTCTTTTAGTGTGTTAAAGATAAATTCTAATAAACTAAAATCTATCATACTAAAATTTATCATATTAAATTATTCTTTTAGTTGGTTCTTTGTGTAACTAAAATCAAGTTTTTTTTCCCTTAAATACCATTTTCTTAAGTAGTTAAAAATAAAACTTGGATTAATACTACCTCTTAAATAAGTAATGAGTTAAACTCTACTCTTAAATACTCAACTCAATAGGTAATTAATCTATAAAAAAAACATACAAACATTTCTAAATGAGTTTCTATATTTAAGGTTAAAACTATAATTTTCCAACCATAAAAACATTAAACAAAAGTATGAAATCAATAACAAAGATAAAAAAATATATTCAAATAATTAAAACTAATAAGTCAGAAATCTTGTCATTTAGGAATATAAATGTAAGAAAAACTACTAAGATACTATAGGAGATGAAAATATATTCTAGGAAGTAAAATTGACCATTTGTAAAAAAAATGAAAGGTAATATCATAAATCTCATTTGCTTAATGGAAACAATAGAAGAGTGGGCACTTAACATAAATGACAATAAGGACAAAAAAAACTGTTTTGGTAAAAAAGTAAAATCCTTTCGACTCTCACCTTTTTCCACCATCTTTTCCTCCCATATGCAAATGGAAATAATGACAAAAAAAAAATTGTTTTGGTAAAACCAAAAAATAATCTTTTTGGCTCTCACTATTACCACTCTCTAACATTCACTCACACTCTCCACGCTCTGTACCCGTCGCATCATGGGCATGCCCTTCTTCCCAGAATCCTCACTACTCCCTTATTTCCCTCTCAACTTCCCACACTCACCACCTACCTTAACCTACTTTTTTTCTTCCTACTCTTCGTCAATATAGAGAAAAAGGGGATGAGAGAGCGAGAAAGCATACGAAAAGAGAAGAAAGAGACGAGGAGGCCACCACTCATGGTTTTCAAACGTTGCCATTCATGTGTCACCCGTGTCTTTCTCTTTGATACAATTTGTTGGCATATAGTGGACAAGAACAGAGACATAATGCAAAAAAAAATTAGGATAAAGAGCTAACTAACCACTGTATTGTTCAGGCCGTCGGATGGAGCTTCATCATCTCTGCTTTAAGATTGAGCTTCACACTCCACTTCTGAAAGTAGACCTAGGGCACATGTGTTTGGGGGCAAATTGAATGTGTTGGAGTTTTTACTAGAAAAGGCATTTTACAATGACTTTCTAGTTCGGTTAAAAGAGAACCGGTGTAAACAAAAAACGTGGTAATATATTTGTAAATATTTGGTGCATATTACACCGGTTGGATAGCCGAACCGGTGTAATATACTGGTCTAATACTTCAATTTTTTAAAATTTTTGTTGTTGTTAGCATGGTATATTACACCAGTTAGTTTATCCAACCGGAGTAATATAATTTGCCAACACTTAAATATTTGATTTTTTTGTTATTCTAGCAAGTGTATATTACACTGGTTAGATAGTCCAACTGGTGTAATATACCAGGCTCTCACTTTAAAAAAATTTAAACCTTCTTTTTGTTGTGAGTATGGTATATTACACCAGTTGAGCCATCCAATCGGTGTAATACATGGTGCCTAGCTAGAGCAAAATAAACTAAAAAATTTAACTATGGCCAACATATATTACACCGGTTGGATGGACCAACCAGTGTAATATGTACCATTCTGAGTAAAAAAAAAAATATGACATCGGTTATTACTAAGAACCGATGTAATATATATTTTTCTAACCTATTTTCAAGCTTGTGTTTCACTGCTCATTCGCACTACTCTACACTTTCTGCTCCATTTTGCTCCTTTGTCTTCCATCGCCGAGCTTCTTTGCCTTTGTTTGCTACTCTTGTGTGCCTCAATTTTTCTTCCTCCAGTATTGCCCCCAACTTCGTTTATCTCCTCTCTGTTTCCACCACCCCTTCAAAAATTTCTTTCTTCTTTGCGACCACTATTCTTCCTCTTCGATGCATCTGCTCTTCCTCTTCGGTGCCACCATTCTTCCTCTTCGTTGCCACTAATCCTTCTGCCGCTATGCCTCCATAGTCGCACCACATTGCGCTCGTTATGTGGCCACAACTCCTCCGTTCACGCTCCAAGGTGAGTTTTTTATTTTCAAATTTTTTAATTTTACTTTTAATTTGTATTTTTAATTTTAATTTTAGTTTTAGTTTTAGTTTTAATTTTAATTTTAATTTTAGTTTTAATTTTAATTTTAAATTTAATTTTAGTTTTAGTTTTAATTTTAATTTTAACTATTAATATAATTTTAATTATTTTTATAGATATTTTTTTGCTACCACATTGCTTTCACTACTGTCAGTTACTCCAGGTTAGTTTTTTATTTTCAAACATGTTAATTTTAAATTTAATTATTAATTTAGTTCACACTTATTTATATAGATGATTATTTTATTTGTATTTAAAATAAATTGTATTGTGTTGAGCGTCTTGGTATTGGGTTCGAGGTGATCGACCCTCGACAATTTGCAATGTGTTTTATAATGTATTATGTTTGGAATAAGTGTTGTTTTAGTTTTTATATGTTGAATGCTTAGGTATTGGGTTCGGGGGTGATCGACCTTCGACAATTTGTATTTTGTTTACATCAACTAAAAATTAGTTGATATTGACAAATTAGTTTTTATATTACATAGTCATGGATCAGAGTTGGATAAATGAGAGTCGTGTAAGTGATGTTTATGGAAATAGGGTCGAAATAATTTCTACAGTTTTCTCAACGGAATGTAGAAGCTGTAAATGGAAGATACTTTTGTCCATGTGTTAATTGTGTGAATGAGAGACGATTAGAAATTAGGTTGATAAGAGAACAGGTTCTCTGTGATGATTTCTTGAAAAATTATATAAAGTGGATATGGCACGAGGAGTTTGTAGGCGTAACACTTTTATCTAAAGATCAATATTCAAATATACATTCTGAAGATTGCATGGAGGACATGATTCGTGATATTGGGCCAGATAGTTTCGAGCTTTAGGATTGAAAGATGACTCTGAAACACCTTTTTACCCCGATTGTTCAAGTTTCACACATTTTTCAGCAATATTAAAATTAATTAATATTAAGGCAAGAAATGGGTGAACCAATAAAAGTTTCACTAAGTTGCTTGAGTTGTTGCATAAAATGCTTCCAAATGATAATACATTGACAACCCGTCATTATGAGGCGAAGAAGATAGTGTCTGATGGGTATGGAGTACAAGAAAATACATGCATGTCCCAATGATTTCATATTGTATAGAAAAAAGTTTGAATCATTGCACAAGTGTCCAAGATGCGGGGTATCACGATACAAAGTGAAGGATTATGAGAGTGAGGAATATTATGTGAAAAAGGGTCATCCTACAAAAGCACTATGGTATCTTCCAATCATTTCGTGATTTAAAGGTTTGTTTTCCAATGTTAATGATGCAAAAAACCTCAGATGACATGCAAATGGAAAACAATCTGATGGATTGTTACGACATTCTGTCGATTCACCACAATGGAAGAAAATTGATTCTTTGTTTCCTGAGTTTGGGAGTGATTAAAGAAATCTTAGACTTGGTCTTGCAATAGATGGTATGAATCCTTACGGTAATTTAAGTAGCAAACATAGTTCGTGGCCAGTGTTAGTAATTATTTATAATTTGTTGTATTGGTTGTGTATGAAGAGAAAATATATGATGTTGTTTATGATGATATCAGGACCAAGAAAACTTGGAAATGATATCGATGTTTAATTATGTCCATTGATAATAGACTTGAAGTTTTTATGGGATCAAGCAGTTGAATTATTTGATGCATATGAGAAGGTCAACTTCAATTTGCAGTGTTATTTTTCACCATTAACGATTTTCCAGCATATGAGAATTTGAGCGGTTATAGTGTTAAATGACATAGTGCTTTCCTGATATGTGAAGAGAACACAAGTTACCATCAAGTGAAACATAGGAGAAAAACTTATTACATTGGGCATCGAAGGTTTATGAAACGTAATCACCCTTATCGTAGGTTAAAGAAAGTTTTTAATGGATCTCAGGAGGACAACCAAGTCTGCAATGTGAATGTGACTTTTGGAAATACACAGAAGAAAAACATTGTGAAAAACATCTGGAAGAAAAAATCCATATTCTTTGAACTTCCATATTGGTCAAAGTTAGATGTTAGATATTGCATATATGTAATGCATGTGGAAAAAAATGTATGTAATAATATAGTTGGCACGTTGTTGAATATTAAAGGAAAAACAAAAGATGGTATAAATGCTCGTAAAGATCTAGCTGATATGGGTGTTCGTTTGGAGAGGATTTAGCATGGAAGGTGTGAAATGAACATGGAAAGCATGAGTCCACATGGCTGAAAATGTTCAGTTCTTTCTCCTATAAATTGAGGTGCTTGGATCAATTTCAATAAGATCAATTTTGAGTGTTATGCTGCCAAGTTGCTAGCTCTTACATTCCCTTGTTTAAACCTCTCTAGGATAGACACCTTTGTCTTCTTCTTCATCTCTTCAAGTGATATGGCCCAAATAATAACTCTCTCTACTCTTCATACACCTTCAAGGAATCCATAACTCCATTGGAGTCACATTTCCTACACCAAGCTTCCGCTGCTCCTCCAAAAACTCCAAGGAAAGTGTCTTAAAGAGCTAAGTGTCTTCTCTTCTTTTAATTTTTGTGTTGTTGTATATTACATGTTATTCATTGTGTTTCTTAATTTTCTTGTTGTTTTAATTTCAATTTTAATTCATGATGCTTCTTTTTAAATTCCAATCGGTTTAATTCTTCTTGAGCTTTTCCGTTTGCATTTATTTAGGTTTCTATTGAGTATGTTGTTTTGCTTTTGATTTTATTTGAGTCTTATTTTGATTTCAATCAGTGCATTTCAATTTGTTTAAGTCATTTTAATTTATGAATCAATTCAAGTAAGGTCTAAGTCATGTTCATCCAATTTGTCATCAATTCTATGTAGTACTTTTGTTGTTAATTTTGGTTGTTGATTAAATTTGAGTACAAGTTTAATTATGAATTTGAGCTTTGGTGTATTTTAATATTTCCAGATTTGAGTTCATACTTGTTTTTAGTTCCATACAAGTTCCAATTTTGTTTAATTCCATTATGTTTTTTCAACTTTTCAATTCTGATTTTAATTCTAGTTTAGGATTCCTTTGTTTCACAATTTCAGTGTTAGCTGAAAATGTTTATTACAATTAAATGTGTTGTTTAAAAATTATGAAATTTTGTATTTGGGTACCTTGATGTGTTAATAAAAATTGAAAAAAAGAAGTACATCAAAATTCAAAATAGAAAAGAAAAATGGGAAATGAAAAAAAGGACAGAATGTACAAAAATATGACATAAGAAAATTTGAATTGAGTAGCAAATTTGAAAATTTTATTGCAATTAATTGGGGCATTTTTTTGTGTGAAATTCCAGTGCCAATATTGAGTTTAAACATTTAAGTTTCAGTGGGTCAAATTTCAAGTCCTAATTTGAAATAATCTGCCCAGCATAAATTCGACAAGTTGAGAAAATTTACACAATTTTGTAGTCCAATTTTTGTTTTATTCATCTATTCTAGTGTCTTTCTTTAGGATTCCATTTGAGTGCTACCTTTTCTTGTGAAATTTAATTTTTATCTTGTAATTTTTTTTATTACTCTTTCAAGTCATGTTAATTACAAACTCACTTTGCAGGAGTCCTCATTTTTAAATTTTAGTTTTGTTGCTTTTAAATTGTTTGAGCTCTCTTGTGTGGAAATGACCTAATTTGCTTTGGTGTGTTATGGACCTGGAAGTTTTGGTGCAAGCCACATCACTAAAAGAGGTAAAACTAAGTGACTTAGGTTGAATATCCTAAAGAGGTATGGCAAAGTAGCATCAGTCTCATAAATATACACAAAATATAAAGCAAAAGGAGCTACAAGTTGTGGAGTGCATAAAATAGGCAATTTATTTTTAATGCATAAAAAATGTTGACATAATTTTCATTGTATTTCTTTTGGGTTGTAATTTTTTAAACTTTGATTACTTAGTGGATCAATTGTCATTTTAGTTCGGTGCGTGTGTCTTCAAGGTCCAAGGTGCCAAGAAGCCTCACCTAGGAAACCATCTAGTTTAAAGTTTTCTAGTTTAGGAAATTTCAATTGTTTTGCATATCTTGTGTTTTTTTGCTTAAGTATTTTCATCTTTGTTTGTGCTTCTAATAAATCTCTTAGAGAAAGGTTTGTGAAGTGTTTTGGGATAGTCTCTTGCTAGGAAAAGCTTGGTACTTAAGTGATCATAGAGATCCACCTGCCTTTCCTAGGAAACTACCTATCTTACTGAGCCTATTTTTTTCTTTGGGAATTATTTTTAACACAAGCTTTGATCATGTCTAAACAAACTTCTCATCTTAGTGAAAGTGATTGGAGCTCTTCAAAATCTCTTTTGAAACAAATGCCTAGAGATCTCCAATCACTTCAACTAAGAATATTACAACATGAGAATCAAATTATAAAAGAAAAGAAAGAAAGAGATTCTCATCTTGCAATTCTTGAGGAGGAGTTGAGAATGATTAAAAAAAGAGATGACTATATTAGAAAATATAAAAAAAAATCAACCTTCTAGAAATTCTAGGTCTGGTGACTCTCCTATTGATGAAGGAAGTCTTAGAATTAATGACTATTATCAACCCACACCTAGAAGATCTAAAAAAGAAAGCCACAAACATGAAGCTAGAGTGGACTTACCTCACTTTCATGGGAAGAAAACTGTTGAAACCTACCTAGATTGGGAAATGAATGTAGAACAACTTTTTACCTGTCACCAAGTTAGTAAGGAAAGAAAAGTACCACTGGCCACTTTAAAGCTTTCAAAGTTCTGCGTGTCGGTGGACTTTCCTAGAAAAAGATAGATGTCATCATAATGAACCTCTAATTTATATTGGAATGATCTTAAGAGTGCTCCAAAGACTTCGTAAAAAAAGATTTGAGTGTAGAAGAATATAGGAAAAAGATGGAGTTATATATTATAATGGCAGGGATTAGGGAAGAAAATAATTCTACAATATCTAGGCTCTTAAGTGGTCTCAATTTTGAGATAAGAGACAAAGTTGAACTTTTACATTATAGGGATTTAAATAACTTGATTCAACTTTGCATTAAAGTTAAAAAACAAATTTTGAAGAAAGAATCAAGTCAAAATCAAAGTCCATAAATTGTACCTTAGGACAAGGATGAATTTCAAAGGGAGGTAGAACATATAAAAGAAACATCTTTAGAACCTTCCCAGAACCTATCTAAATATGAGCACATCTCACACACTCGAGCTAGAGAAATTCATTGTTTTAAATGTATTGCTAGGGGTCATGAAGCATATGAATGTCCTAATAGAAGAACTATGATCTTAAGGAACAAAGATGAATATAGTAGCTAAGAAGAAGAAACTAGTAAGAGTGAAGAAAATGAAAATAAAACAAGTGAGATAAACTATCCTTGTGAAGGTGAATTGCTCATGATTAAACGTAACCCTGACAATCAGTCTAGTCCTCTATGTGATTCACAAAGAGAGAATGTTTTTTCACACACGTTGTAGAATTTTAGGAAAAAATTGTTCTCTCATTGTGGATAGCGGGTCGTGCTATAATTGTTGCAGTACTAGACTGGTTAAAAAGTTAAAACTTCTTGTCATTCCCCCTGCCAAACCTTATAAGTTTCAGTGGCTAACTAATGAAGGAGAATTGATAATGAATCAAAAAGTGAAGGTCGAGTTATCTATAGGCAATTATAAAGATAATTTTTTATGTGATGTAGTGCCTATGGAAACTTGTCTTGGGACGACCCTGACAATTTGCTAAAAACACCATACATAAAGGTCGTACCAACAAGATTATATTCACACATGAAAAAATAAATATTGTTTTTATCCTTTGACAACTTCTCAGGTGTTATTTAATTAAATAAATTTAAAACGGAAAATAAAAACTGAAAAATCTCTAGCTCTTCTAAAATTAAAGGAAATGTCTAAAGAGTCTAGTAATACAAATTTAGAACAAGGGAGGAAAAACATATAAAAGAAAATTATGTACTCCTCTCTAATGAAATATTGTGAAAAGTTGCAAAAAAATAAAAGAAAAACAAGAATAACAACTTAAAATTGATTTTTATACAACTGCTAAAACTAACTCATTTTATTTGTTTAATGACTCCAACAAATGGTCATTTGATCCTGGAGGACGATCATAGTTTTCAAAGAACGATTAAGGTTGTTGTTTGAGATCAACCATGTAGATCTAAGGACAAATCCTCTTAAGAAGGACAAGATGATGGCAGAGTCCCCCAGTCACACACAATGACATAATAAGGAGGATGAAGACCTAGAGGTTGTTTATGGATTTATTTGCCAATATGGGTCTAATTGAGCTTTTTGTTTATTTTTGTAGGCCCAATCATTGAGAACTTTAGGATGAAGGAATATCCAAGAAGACCTCCAACTCATGAAAACATAAACTAGAGTTTTGGTCAAAGGAACACAAGAAGACTGAGTTTCGGCTGACCAGTTAACATTATTTTTTGAAGCTTTAGCTTAAATGGACCAAATATTTGGACAACAGTAAAATAGGTCTAGTTAGGGTTAAAAGTGACTAGTTAGGATAATAATTGGTTTTTTTTGAGCCTATGTAACCCTAAAACGTCTAGCGTATATTAGAGGACGAAACACATGGACGTCCACATGACGCAATACTGAAAATGGTAAAATCTCATTTCTGTTCTCCATTTTCTCCGGCGCAAGACTGAAAATGGTCAAATGAAATTGAATCAGAAAATTGATAGTGATTTTGGTGAGAAACGAGATTCAAATGTTTGCTGTTTTTCCTCACTGAAAAATTCATCTCTTAACTTGCTGCTTGAAACGAAGAAATGTGTTGGTGCGAAATACAATTCAGCTGTTTGTTGTTTATGCAATTCACAGAAGCATTAATAAAACATTTGGTATTCTAAAGTGAATTGAATTGTTTGAGTGCAGATTTTCAATATAAACTGTATTTTCTGTATTTGTACACTGCTGAAAATTGATTTCAATTATGAGTGTAAATTGATTGAAGAAATTCCAGCGGAACAGCAGTGAAATTTGCTGGTACAGTTTTCTGTCTTGATGCAGAATGATGAAAATGTGTTGTATGGTGTTAACAGAATTAATTTTTATGGTGCTGTAAATTGGTCTATCTGTGCAGATTTTCGTGCTAGACTGTTGCAGTTTTCAATTTCAGATTTAGTGCTGGATTGTTGAAGAAATTTGCGTTTTGCTTGAAACTGCAGCTAAGGTGTTTGAAACAATGTAAGCTGTAAATTGTTGCATTCTGTTTCTTCTGTGAATTAACTCAAATTGTGGAGTATTGGTAAAATTTTGGTGAAGCAGTGAAATTGTGATTCAATTTTTTTTAAGCTGCTGAAATAGAACACGTTAGCTTGGTGCTATTGTTTGAATTGGTGGATGCTAATTTGTGAATTTGGTACTGTAAATCTACTTGGGGACCTAGTTGGTGATTTGTGAAATTAGTGTGGGTTCCAGCAAACCAACAAACACGTGAAACAGTGAAGCAGAAAGTGCAGTAGGAGTCACGGTTTTGATCAAATTATGGGATAACAATTGGAAAGTTTTTGTGGGACCCGTGAGACATTGGAGTGAGACAAACTGAACCAGTGCTGCACGTAATAGAAAATCAAAATCAATTTTTGCTGCATTGGTACATTGGGAGTCTAGCTGTGTTGCTATCAATTGGAATGTTGGTGCAGTAGTTCGTTGGATGCTATATTTTAAAGAAACGTGAATACTCGTAAATTGGCAATTAAATTGAAGTGAGCAGGAGCACTTGAAAAGCAGATTTGGTGTTGGTAAATTCTTTGACGCAGCAGCAGATCCTTTGAAACGGTGTTGATTTAATCGAATTGAAATTTAATTCATTATTTTTTAGTAAATCTTGGTGCTTTTCTTGGCGAAAGTCTTGGTGCAGTTTCGGTGCAGTTTTTACTTTCAAATTGATGCTGAAATTTTATGGATGCGGCAACAGTGTTTACGCGTGAATGGCGTGTCTATCTTTTGAATTGAAATAAGCAAAAAGAGAATTTGATTTGTGCCAGTAATTGCTATTGGCTTGGTACTCAAGAAATTCAATTGGAATTTTCAGCACTGGTGGTAGTCCACGTCAATTGCAATCAACTTGAAGTTTTTAATTGGCATTAGGTGGGTCCATATTTAACATTCCAATTTTTGCTAAATTTATTCTTTGGGCTAAAACCATATTGGGCCATATTTTTTTTCATCATTTAAAAATTGATATTCTTTAATTTTTTTTAATTTATTCTAAAACCATTTTTTAGGTAAATCTTTTTTAGTTTCTATTTTCTTGATAGCTTTTAGTTTTTTTGTGTGTTTGAAATTTTGGACAATCTTTGAGTTTGTCTCATATCTAATGTCTTGAGTTTAACTTTCTTAATTTTGAGCTTATTTTTAATTTTAAATTTTTATTGACATCTTGAGATGGAAATTATCTCTTAGTTTTGTTCTTTGAAAAATAATGACTAACATTGTTAGGTAGCATCTTGGAAAACAAAAAGATCAAGCTATGGATGACTACTCTTTAAAGAACAAACGAGTGGAAGTTCAGAAGGAAGAGTGATAAATACTTGAGAGGAAAAATTGGCAAACTACAAAGATCAAAACATCAAAATTTTGTTTCTCATATTATCACAAAACTTTGTGTTAATTTTTCATTAGTAGTTTTTGTTTGTTTTGTTTTTGTGAAAATGTCATTAAAGCAATCCCAAAGTTAAACATTGTAATAGGCGCTTAATAGGGGGTCAAAGTATCACTTGCATTTTTACTTAGAAATTTTGTATAGGTTTTCTTGCTTTACTTTACTTTCTTCTAGTTAATTTCTTGTTTTGCTTTTATTTTCCAAGTCTTCATGATATCTAAGGTGTATATTTCAAAATTTAATAGTTAACCTTTCTTTGGTCTCTATGACTCTTGCACACATCTAGAAAAATCGTTTTGAAGTTTCCTCTAATTAAGAAAGACATTGATTCTTAAGCAGTCCTTGTAACTCACCACTCTTTATGAGTGATCATTTTCATGTATCAAGTATGCGAGGTAGTAGTAGGGATCCGGGAGGGAAATATGGTTGGAGGGAGGAGACAAGAATATATAGAAAAAATTTGAAAAAACATAGAGAAAGTACAAAAAAAAATTAGATGATATGAGGGACATATTGCATCATCTCTTTCACAAATGACCTTAAATCAAAATTAAGGCAAGGGCCATAGGCATGAAGAGTATAGTCATAGAAGAAAGATTTATTACTTCAAGTATTGAAGAAAAGAAGTGTGTTTTGAGCCTAAAAGTTTATATTTTTGTAGAGACACACTGAAATATACATTTCCTATTTTGATGGAAATAAAAATGTCAAGGCATATTTAGAATAAGATATAAAGCTTAATCAAATTTTTGAAAATACCAGTAGACTTTGCATGGTTTCCCTATAAGAAAAAAAAGAAGGTTAGAGAAGAAATGAAAGAGCATGTTAAAATAGGAAGAAAATTGTAGATGGAGAAAAAGAATATGTTAGAAGAGAAAAAGAGTTTAAAGAAAAATTGCAAGCTCTTGTTAGAAAGAAAGAAGAGAAAAGAAAAAAGAGAAAGAGAGGAGAAAGAAAAATATAAAGAGAGGATATAAAAGGAAAGAATAGAAAAGTCTTTGTCTGGAGCTGAACTAGACATTTATAACATTTTATCTTCTATAAAAAAATCTTGTAAGGATATGCTTGAAGAAAAATTTGTGTCTCGAGTTGAACTAGATATAGATATAAATTTTTCCTTCACAGAAAAGTCAGAAGATATTTTGATTGAAAAACAAAAAGGGGAAACCAGAAAAGAAGAAGAGTCTTTTATGACACCCCTACAAGCATAATTGAGAAAGAATCCTTAAAACTAATTCTTCTTCAAAAAAATATATAATGCTAATTCTTCTTCTCAAAAATCTCAAAAATAACATTTTTGTGATGTTTTTGCCTAGCTTGGGCAATGAACAACAGAAAGTGAACAAAAATGTTTTTGAAAAAGACACTATTTCTTTCTTTCAAAAATTTTATAAAAATAATAATGGGCCTTATTTCTTTTCTGTTTTCTTTTCTTTTAATAAAGAAACTTATATCGTGTTTGTTTGATGTTTATTGTAGATTGACATTTGACATTTGACCTATGAGGGAAATAACAAATAAACAGAGATTGTTGTCACTAAGCATCATCCAGATACGATGACAGATCCTTCTCATGAGGGAAGGAATGATTGGAACCATCCATCCTTGAAAATTTTGGCTAAGAAGATAGATGAAGATCCATTTTTAATGAAGAGATTATAGAGTTATTTTCTTTTTCTTAGCCTTGTAAAATTTTATAGAATAGTCAGGATTTATTGAGCCTTGCATTTTGGGGCAAAGTATAGTAGGGTGTACAATAGGAAAAGAAGGGTGCAAATGGGAAAATAGGCAAGGATGGCATGAAAGTCCACATATTCTCTCCTCAATGAAGAGGATTTTCCTCCAATGAAGACATGTCACTTGTCACTCTCTCTCAATAAGCAGGTGACACTTGTCACACTCTCATTTGAGAGACTTTCTCATATAAATAAGAGTCTTTTTGTACATGTATTTTGAACTTTGATTTGAGTAAAGAAATACTATCTACTTGTTCAAAGTTCTTTCTATAGTTGTCTTCTTACTAGATAAATTTCTAGACTCCTCCTAGTAGTGTTGATCTAACCTCACTTAGATTTATCTCATAATTTTTATCTTCTCCAAGATTTCTACAATTCTTCATGCTTCCACAATATTATTCATCTTCCATAGAAAATATTTAAATCAAAACAATGAAGAAGAAAATCTACACATTAGATGGAAAGTCGGATTGCCGCAAAATTACTCAATCATATCGAAGTTGGCTAGAATGCCTTCCTCTAAGGAGGCAGGGGAGAGATTGGTTACTCAGAGACAAGGCTCAAAAATCTCAATCTGTATCGTTGCATCGGTCTCATACATAAGGTTAAATGGTGTCTCCCTTGTTGTTGATTGGGGAGTCATATGATAATACCATAACACTCTAGTGTTAGAATGGATGGCTTTAAACTAGAGGGGGGTGAATTGTTTAAAGAGAATTTTCGTAAACTTTTAAAACAAGAATGAATTTATCTCAGGAAACTATTGATAAGAAATTCAGTTTACCAAAA
>Ga0123342_1003326_pt1 | contig 25894 bp, 16 predicted proteins | sample Turbeawhitnodule_FD_89960 | JGI IMG/M metagenome (GOLD analysis project Ga0123342, IMG submission 89960) | Root nodule microbial communities of legume samples collected from Mexico - Turtle bean Mexico white nodule | ecosystem: Host-associated > Plants > Roots > Nodule | place: Mexico: Nepantla...
ATATTAGTAATATTATATTCATATTATTAGTATTATAAAATATTATTAGTATTATTAATATTATTTTTATTATTAATATTATTAGTATTATTAGTATTATAAAATATTTTTAGTATTATTAGCATTATAAGTATTATTAGTATTATAAAATATTATTAGTATTATCAATATTATTAGTATTATCAATATTATTAGTATTATCAATATTATAAATATTATTAGTATCATTAATATTATTAGTATCATTAATATTATTAGTATCATTAATATTATTAGTATTGTTTTTAATAATAAGTATAATAAAAATCATAATAGTACTTAAGAAGTTGATTGTTGTAGTGGTTAAATTTTACCTAGTCAGTGAAGGAACTTGTGTTCAAATCCCATTTATTAGGAACTTGTAGTGGTGCCAAAGTTACATGTAATGTTGATTTTACATGCTTGTTTCCTTTTTCATTGGCAGGAAAGGCTAAAGAATGGCTCAAATCACATCCAAATCATAGCCTCACTAGCTGGACGGATGTAGAGGAAAAAATTTGCAAAGATTTTTTTCAATCTCTCACTACATCAAAGCAAATTCTAAAATCTCTATGTTCATACAAGGAGCAAATGAAGCATTATGTGAGACATGGGAGATATTCAAAATGATGCTGAGAAATTGCCCAAATCATGGATTTGAAGATATTTCTCAATTGAGCATATTCCTTAATAGTCTTAGATCTGACACTAAGATGCTCCTAGATGTTGCAGTTGGCGGCACAATAATGGTTGTTGATGTAGAACAATCAACAAGGATTGTTGATGCATTGGCATCAACTAATTATCAAGTCCAACATGGTAGACAAGGTATTCAAAAGAAAGGGTTGTTAAAGTTGAATACCTCAGATGCACTCTTGGCTCATAATAAAATTCCGACACAACAAATTGAGACATTAACTGCACAAATGGCTAAATTGTCTCAACAATTGCAAGTCGTGCAATTATCTCAGAGCCAGAGTAAATCAATCAAGTGTGGTTTTTGTGGAGGTAATCATCACAATGGTCATTGTTATTATCAAAACAATTCATATGAAGAAAAGGTAAATTACATGGGTAATTAGGGAAGGCAAGGTGGTTTCTCCGACAACAATAATTATTCTCAAGGTTGGAGAAGCAATCAGAATCAAAATTTTGGGTAGAATCAAGATAGTGGTTCATCCAACAAGTAAGGTCCTTTCCAACAACAGCGACGACAACCCTTATATCCTTTAGTGACTCAAAGACTGAATAAATTTGAAGATACCTTGGAAAAATTCATGGAAGCTACTATGGCCAGTCAAGAAAATAATATGGTGACAATAAAAAATATAGAAATTCAGGTGGGACAGATTTCCAAACAATTAGCATATAGACAAAGGGACCAGTTTTAAGCCAATGCCCAAACCAACCCCAAAGAGCATTGTAATAAAATTGTCTCTAAAACATGGTAGAATAGCAGGAAAAAGGGATGGTAATAATGTAGTGGCTGAAAAATAAAGAAAAAATGAGACTAAGGGAGAGAGAGATGAGAAAGAAAGAGAGAGAAAAAGGAGTGAGGAAGAAAAAATTAAAAATAAGGAGAGAGATGTTCTTAAAAAAGATTTATCATATCCTCATGCTCTGTCAAAAAAGAGAAGGAAAGATTTTTTTTTTTAATAATTTGCTCTCTAAAAACTATTTTGTAGGAAATCAGAAGTAAGATTCAACCTTTGAGAGATTTATGAAGAATAAGAGCTATATTGAAGAGAGAAATGTAGAGTTAAAGGCTAGATACTGTACCAATATTAAAAAAGGCTTGCCTCAAGCATTCAAGGACCTGGGAAATTTTAATCTTTTCGTGTCTATAAGTGCTTTATCCGTGGACAATGCCTTACTGGAGGCAAGCATAAATCTAATTCTTATGGCAATGCTGAAGAAAATAGGTAATTTGGAGATTAAACCCACCAAGATGACATTACAGTTGGCTGATAGTGTAACTAAGTATCCATATGGTGTGATTGAAGATGTTCTCGTTAAGGTGGATAAATTCTGATTTCCTGTGGATTTTGTTGTGATGGACATAGAAGAAGACGAGGAAGTTCCCTTGATCCTTGGAAAACCTTTCATGAAGACTGCTAGAATTATAATTGATGTTGATAAAGGAAAGCTTAAAGTAAGAACTCAAGATGATGAGGTAACTTTTAATCTTTTTTATGATTTAAAAAGTTATAATGTAGGGAAGGAATGTTTACAAAAAAGATACAACAAAGGAAGCCTTTTCTAACATTAAAGAGCAATTAGACCTCTCAAATTTAATTGAGTAAGTTATACATCATCATGTTCCAAAGACAGTTGTCCACCTTGAGATAAACAGGCGTCAAGCTAGATGACATTAAACGAGCGCTTACTAGGAGGCAAACCAGTACATATTTAAGTTTTATGTTGATTTGTTATTTTTCTTTTGATTTTACTTCTACACATTTTAGTTTTATGAGTTTTTAATTTTTATTTTATTTTACCCTTCAAAAACCATGTTTATATGCAGAGGAACTCGCTCAGGCGTCATCTGTCTCCCCTAGGCGAGGTTGTCGATGTTAACTCAATATTTCTTGTAGGGATTCTTGCCCAGGCAAGTCCAATCTTGCCTGGGCAATTTAGGAGGACAAACAAGAGGTGCTCTCTGGAGTCATCTCGCTTAGACGAGTTTAACGACGTAAAATTGAGTTTTCTTGCGCACAAAAAAAAAAAATCCTCAAAGGCAACCAATCCTTACATGTCTCCCGATCAGTTTGCAACTTATGTATCTTGGCCTAGGTACATGTTCTATTATTCAGGGTTTAGGGTTTAGGAAGAGAGGATTGAGCAAAAATATGGTTTTATCTTTCTAATTTTCTTTTCTTTTTAGCTATTTGAATCTTGTTTATTTTTTTCTATTTATTTTATTTTTCAGTTCTTTTTTTCTATTTATTTGCTTATTAGATTATTTTGTGTTTTTATTTTATTTTATTTTATTTTATTTCCTTTTATTGTTTGAATTGTTATTCTTGAATTATATGTTTGATTTATTTTCAATTTTAATTTAATTGGTCTTCTAGTTTTATTTTTCTTAAATAAAAAAAAGAACTGCAATATTAATTTTGAATTCTAGAAAAAAGGACTTTGTGCTTAAATATTAAATAGTGAGATAAATTAGACATGGGTTATAAAAGAAAATATGAATGAATCCCTATTCAAATGTAGTTAAAATGGTGATACATGAAATTTAACAAGATGATTAATTAGAACAGATAATGACAAAACAATAAGGAATGAGACTAATTAAATCAATTGATTATGTGATCCTTAAACAGTTTTGAGTGTTTTATGGATGAATTGACAGTTGTGGTTGCTTAATTTTTACTTTTTTGTTACATCATAAAAGAGCATGAAGATGACTAAGGCATTTGTGTTAATTAGAAAACCAAGGCCAAATACACAACCTTTATCTTATTAGAATTCATTTTTTTATATATCCCTTTTGAGCCAAGAATTTTTGTTATTATTGCACCCTAAACCTTTCATGATATATTTTCCTACCCTTTGGCATGTTTAAGGAATGAGAACATAGATGCAATATACATAGAAAAGGGAATGGTTGGTTTTGATTGTTGAAAGATCGAAGAGTTGAAAAATAGGAAGAATCTATTCCTATTGATTAAAAAAAAGAATGAAAGAGAAAAAAAGAAAAATTCATGTTGAAAATCATGAATAGGTAAAAGAAGAAAATGAGGAAAAGTGTGAACTCAAAAGAAAATGGTATTAGATAACACATATGTTCTCTATAATTGGATTGTAGGTATGTTCTTCTTCTTTAAGATGTGTATTTTGTTATCTGAAAAACCAATACTTTTTGCAAGCACAACCTCATTATAACCCTAAAAAAGACCTCAAGATTCATGTTTCTAATATGTTTGTGATATGAATATGAAATGAAAAGCAACTGTGATTTGTTATGATTCAGTGAAAATAGAGAAAAACACTTACATGTGAGCATGTGAGAAGAAATTTCTTTATATTTGTAATTTAATTAATTTGATTTGATCTTGGAAGTTGATTGTATCTATATTTTTCTATATTTGAATATAGAAGCATCATAAGTTTCTAATTTAATTTGCTGCTTAGTGAATTAAGCTGTTTTGATATTTAAATTCAAATATATTCATTTACTTTGCTTAAGGTCAAACAAGATTCTAAGTTGGGGGAAGTTGATAAGTGCCTAATTTCAGTAATATTTCATATTAAAATATAGACACTTATGGGTATTAATTGATAAAATAAGCATGAAATAACCCCTAATTTATGAATTTATACCTTTTTACATATTTTGTGATTTTAATTTAAATAAGAATGATTTATTCCCAAATTGATGTTAATTTTAGGATTCTAGGAAAGAATGGACATAACTGGGAAAAAGGAGAATATACAAAGCTAAAAAAGGGAAGTTGAATGCATCAACTTAACCAAAGCTGCCCCAAACTCACAAAAAGCCAAGACGTCACCAATGAGCGAGATTGTTCCAGTAACGTTGGGCCTTTTTATGTGAAACTCACCCAAGCGAGCCCTTTAGCGCCCAAGCAAGAAGTCACTTAAGCCCAAGCAAATTAGGTAAAATAGGAGGTTTGAGGCACAATCCTAGACATTGGTGAGTCAGTGATTGAGAGGAAGACATCATTGAGTGAATTGTAATTCAATTGGGAGAGTAGGAGGTGTTAGAAACCCTAGAGGAGGCAGCCGTCAAGGAGAACAATCCATAATCTTCTTTTCTTGCTCTCCCTGTTTGTAACAATCATCGTGTGTGGCTAATTCTATCCTTTAAGATTGGGAGTAATATGTTCAAACTTTTATGTATTGAGGTCATATATAAACATAATATTTTGTTCTTCATTGATGATTAATATTATTGTTTTGTTTGTAATGCTTGATTTTCCATGATCTCAAAATTTAGATTTGACTGGAAAGTACTTCTAAGGTTATGACCCAAACGATAATGCTTAACATATTTGAATGCTAGGAATAGATTTGAAATGTTAATTGTTATCAACGTCTAATCTTAATGATAAGTTGTTTTTATGAATATGCGAGGAATCGATATTTAGGAAGCATCTTAATAATTTTATATGCAAGGAATCGATATAAAAGATTTTTATACGGGCATCAATATCAATCAAAGGACACAACATTGTCATGCTAATAAAAATACAAAAGAGTGAGAAAGATGAACCACAATCCTTATTTTTCCAATTGAAACAACAAACTCTTTGACTTGTTTTCTTATTAGTCATTGTCATCATAACAAATCTCAACAAACTTTATTATTTTGTTTTATATTTAGTGAATATTTTACTTGATTATTCAATTGTTCCTTGTGGGTTCGATATTCGTCCTTTATTACTTTTGACAACACGGTGCACTTATCGTAAAAAGTCATCAGAGTGAAAGCACACTAAAAAGAGTATTAGACCGTCTATCAATAAGGTTTAAAATCGCACTAGGGACAATTTTATCACAAAAGATTCAACCCAAAATTCTCATAGCCAATTTATTTATCAATTTTTTTAGGAAAATTCACACACAAAAAAAAGATCAAGAAATCAAATTTTCAAAAAATTATGAACAATGTCAACCATTAGATGTTACACGATCCTAGAAAACTAATTTATTTTATTTTTATTTTAACATAATCTAATAGAAACTCAAAAAATAAAAAATAAAAGACAAAAATTATCAAACAAAAGATAAAAATTATTATTCTCTTCCGCTACACTTAAATGACACTTTATCCTTAATGTAAAAGCAATCAAATGATCATGTATGATAAAATGGGAAAAGAATAATTCCTTCATCCAGCTTTAAGGAAACTAAGAACTACAAATAATCTCCTTTCAATCATCTCCTCTACAATAAAAGTCAAGGTCCATTATATATTGTGGTGCAAAGATAATGTGGATGCCTGTTGGAAGGTCTAGTTAGGACTTATAAAATCTTTGTGTAAATGGTGAAACATTAGAAACATCTTTTGTGAGGAGCCTTTGTGCAACAAGATGGGACTGAAAGGGATTATGAGTGAAAATGTAGTGAGGATAGAAAGGTTTCCATGAATGGGGTGGTGTATAATGAATTGTTAGGAAGGGAAAGCTTATATAATCTAGATGATCTAATGGGGTTATCTGATATAAGACCTTCTAGGCGTGGCTATATATGAAATTTTTCTAAAGGTTGGGCAAGCGGTATGCTCAAGTGGATGTAAAGATGGTGAATGTTGGGTAAAGTGGTGATTGACTAAACGGTCTGGCTATGGTAGACGGTCTAGTTGTGGGAGGTGATGGGATGAGAGGTTGGTCAGGAGTTTATGGTGGTTGCACAGGAGGACGTCTACAAAACCTTAAAGACGAGAAAATAGTGTCATCTTCATTTAAGGTGTCATCATCTACATGGATTACTTGTAGTATTTGTGCCTCCTCCAGATGTTAGTTGCACAATAAAAACTAAAGCAGAGTTATCAGTAGTTATTGTGATGAAACTTGTATTTTCTAAGGCTTTGTTGACATTTCCATACCAAACCATGTATCAAAATCTTCATAGTTAATGGTTAAAAATTGATTTATTTTGGCATATATGTTACACATAGATGAATCGTGTAATTAGTACTAAAATAAGTTAAATCTTGATGAAGTTGTAATAGCTCTTTCAATGGTAGTTGGATAGTAGATGGTAATGGTCTGGAGATCTTAATAACCTGCAAATCAACTAGGTCAGCTTTATGAACAATTGTTATGGTTGGATTTGTGCACTCTGATGTATTAGAGGATGATGGTGTAGTAATACCTACATCTACAACACAAGTTGTATCATCATATGATATATATTTGGCTATCTCAGCACACATTTGACAATTAGAAGATCCATTACATGAATTACACATGAAAGTATTAGTAATATTGGATATTCAGATAAATAAAATCTCCTAAAAAATTCAAGTAAATTATCATTTTCAAAGTCAGTAAGTATGTCAAAATGTAGAAAACAAAGTGGTTCTAAACTAGATGTTTTATAGTGTCTAGTATGTTAAATTGCATTAGAAAGTTACCAAATTCCATGGTCAGTGTGTCAACTTGTACATCAATCTTGGTTTGGACTGTTTTCAATAATGGCTTGTCGAAGATGGTAGTGGCTGCACCAATGTGTGAATTTCCTCCTTCCATGTTCAGTATGTAAATATCTACAAATTAGGTCATCAACTTTCATCAGCACATTGTTCATAAGTCTTGCAGAATGGACTGTGCACGTATTGGCCAACTGGATTTCAACACCTATAATTTTCAAAATCCAAGAGACAAGGAAGTGAAAATAGATAAAGGCATAACAGTGATATACGTTCCTAAATGAAGCATAGCTAGCATTGTCAAATGTGTTATTGCCTATGATGCAAGGAATAGTGAATGGTCTTAGGTCTTTACATTTTTTCAGGAATTTCAGCCATAGGTTTCGCAATAAGTGCAGAGACATTCTTGTTTGTGTTAACCTTCTCATTACCTTTCAGACGTCGTTTATATGTGCAAAGGTCCTTTAAAAATTTGGCATACTTTTGGGATATGTTTAATAATATCTAATACATGAATTTTTACTGCTATGTTCCTATAGGTCTTCAAAATCTCTTTATCCACCTCTTCCAATTTCTTATTCTTCTGCACATACCTTTGTGGAAAAGAAACAGGGATAGACGGTCGTTCCAGACTGGTAGACGATTCTTTTTTACTAGTAAACAGTTGGTATCTATTATCAATTTTGATTTTTTCTACCAAAATTGGAGTTGTTGTTAGATATGGAATTCATTCTTTTAGGGAATGGAAACGAATTTGAATTGCTCTCAGGGGTGGACTTAGCTATTTTCTATTCAGGTTCATCTGTGGTTGTATCAGACTTGCTAGACTATCTAGCTAAACTGTCTAGCGTTATATGAGTTTTGAGCTATTGCAATTCTTACATGCTCTTCCCTAATCTCAACATAACAACACTAACATTTTATGGGTTGATAACTATCTAGGAAATTAACTTGTTGGACCCTTAAGATTGCATATTGTTTACACGACCAATCTGACTTTCCAAAGTTTTGAATGGTTATCTTTATTTTATGTATTATGTTCAACGATATGCTTCATCATGTCTTATAGAGAAAGTTGACTCTTCGCCAGTATATCAGCTAGTGGTGGCAATTGCTACTACTGTTTAGTAACAAACAATAAACATACAAGCAAGGGTGAACTAGCGAATAGAAAACATCTCATCATATATATATAAATATCATCAAGCTTCATTCATCATGCACATATAGAGATCATGCATATGAATGCAAATAAACTCAAATTTAGACACAAATCTTGTCATGACTAAATATGATACATATGAATGTAAATGAACTCACATTTAGTCACACATTATATCATGACTAAAAATGAGGTGTTGTCCAGAAGACTTCTAAAACCATGATATATAAGTTCCACCAGATGCTAACACAAGAATTATCATGAACCGTTAGACTTTAGTTGACCTATATGTTCTCAACGTCAAGGTAGTACAAGTATATTATAAATATCACGTCGATTAGAAATGAGACAAAATTATAATATATATATATATATGAGTATGGTTCAAAATTTATCTTATAAATCAGTTTTGTGAGATTGGATTATAAATAAATTCACGATAGTTTAAAGTCTTTCCTAATAAAATATCTTATTGCACGCTCAATTCAACACCTAAGAATATTCATGCATTCATCCATCAAATCAAGGTCATGACCATCCACGTAATCTAGGTAAGCTCCCTAGCTAGTAACAAACCTAAAAGGAGAAGGAACTTTTAAAGCACCAATAATAATAAAACTACTTACTAAAATTAAACTTTGATGCGTAAAAAATGTTCCAAATTAATTTCTGTTTATAAACATCGTATCTAGTTCGTTTTAAAATCTAATGATAAAATATTATTAGGTCTTAGAAAATTTGTATAAATTTATTAATTAAATAAAGACTATAAACTTATACTATAAAGTTTGTTGATTTTAATAATATTACCTTTCAAGTGTCTTTGAATAAAAAATTTAAACATTTCGAATTTTAATTTCAATAATTTTGAATGTTTTAGATTATTTTTTTTAATTTTAAATTTATTTAATTTTCAGATATCTCATTTCAATACATCAATTTAAATTTCTTAAATTTTGAATTAGTAGTTTTAGATAGGAATATTTAAATTTTACTATACCCAAATTTAATATTTTTAATACATATTTTTTAAATTACATTTTTGATATTGAAGTTTTTGAAAATAATATTAGTCCAAATTTAAATATTTAATAATTTAAAAATAATGTTATAGAATGTCTACTAATTAAAAAATAAATATTAATGTTTTTATCTTAATATTGATAGAGCAGTGAAAGATAAAGGAATAAGAAAGAGATGAAAGAGAGAGAAAGAATTTAAATGGTTCAACTATAATTAAATTTTATTTGAACGGGTATTAATAAAATAATAAAATTTAAATAATATATAAAAAATATCAGAGAAATACAATCTTATAATTTAAGATTTTTAAACTATAAATATAATTATAAACTCTAAAAGCTAAACACAAAAACATATGTTATAGTTTTTAACATTAAAGTACGTGTAAAAAAATAAATTAAATATATGTGATAACATATGTCTAAGTATAAATAATACACAATAATTTTATTTTAAAGATAACAAGTCCAACTCTTAAATAAAAATAAAATGATAAATATTTAGATTATTTCTTAAAGAATCAAAATAACATTGTATTAAAAAGTATTTTATAAGTAATTTTTTTGTTGACCTGTTGCAAACTTTATTTTATTACTAATTTTAAAATAGTTCAACTTGAAAGTATGATTTATTTATTTTTTCCGTTGAAGTGGATGATTTCCGAACTATAATAAAAAGTAAAAAGGGAAAGATATAAGTTATTAATTAAAAATTAATTTTAAAAGTAAAACATAATTAGTTATTATATTTATTTAATTAGATTTTATTTTATAAATTAAAATATTATTGATATTTAAAGTAATGTTATTATTAATAAAAATTTATAAACTAATTTTGAAATTGGTATTTAATTAACTTTAAGTACCAATTAATTTATATTCTATAATTCACACTACTAAAAAATAAGAATCAATGACAACATATTATGATAGGTGTAGTTTACCGGTCATAAAAAGTAGTGCGATGGCACGAACAGTCAAGTTTCTCCTTCCTCGACAATTTTTGAACCTTACAGTACCCTTCTATGATTGAAGTTTCTCCTTCCACCATCTTCACTTTCTGCGTCGAAGCTTCTCAAACAATGAACATTTCAAACCCTTCCGCGTCGAAACTTCTCATTCCACCATTGAGGTAAGTCAATCGAAACTTATAAACGCAAATTTGATGTGTTTCCCTTTTTTTCAAAACTTGTTTGGTTCCAAAACTTGAATTTCTCATTACAGTTAATTAAATATCAATTTAAAAACTAATTTATAACTTTTTTATAATAAAAATTATTTTAAATATTAATAATTTTTTAATTAAAAAAATAATATATAATTTAATCAATATAATAATTAATTATTTTTATTTTTATAACTTATTTTTATTTAATGACTTTTTTATAGTGATAGGAAGAGGTAAAGAAGAAATCAGAAATGAGAAAAATAGATAAAATATATATAAACAAATGGTGATGTAAGAAAAAAAATATTTTGGATAGAACTTAAAATTTTGTAATTTTATGTAGTAAAAATACTTTTATAATTTATCAAAGGCTTTTTTAGTTTCATTCGAATAATATATTTCACTGAAAAAGTTAAAATTTTTTAAATTTGAGTTACTAACTTCATCGTATAGAAAAACTTATTAATAATTACTTTTTATTGATTAAACATTTAAATCTCTATACTGACAGTACATAATCATTAAGTTAATTTAAATTAAGATATTGTTAAATAATTTGAAATAATTTTTTGATTCAACAGAAGTATGTTTACAGAAATATTAAATATGTAAAAAGCCAAAAATATTGGATAAACTTATTAGGTATGGAGTAAAAGGTGGAAATACATATAAAAAATACATTAAAGTTATATATGACATTATTAAATTGGTGGGACTTGGGAGGAGCAGGTTGTAGGTAAAATAACGTCCTTTTAGTACTATACTACATCAAAGTTTGGAAAATCAATAACGGATAAAGGACTGACACACATTGGATATTTAATTTTTGGGTATATATATAATTGCTTTATATTGTTGGATAATAAGTACATATAAAACAAAACAACACCATAGAGAATATTCGTGTTTAAAAGTAATATTTATATTTCTCTTCCAATTGAGTTTTGCTTTTATTTTTTTAATTTCTTTTATTTTGATTTTATCTTTTTTAAATTGAGAAAATATTTAAATTAATCTATGGGGAAGATTGTGACATCACGTGATAAGTTCCTTAATAAATTTTACGTAAATAGGTCATTAAATTTTGTATCTTCTTACATAATAATGTTTTCTTTAATAAGATTTTTTTAGAGATGTTCATAATAAGGATAACATAGACACAATTGAATGATACTTGAATACATGTATTAAAGAATTTAAAAATATTTTATAGGAGAACGGTGGTTTTTCCATCATTACTAATATTATCCAAACTATTATTCTCACTTAAATTTTCTTATGGTTTTTGCAATTCAGACCATTAGGTCCTCATATCTACCACATTTTCTTTGTTTAACATAAAATGAGAGAAAAAGAATCCTAAAGGAGAATATGGTGAAATTATGTTAGAAGTTGGTGCCTTCAAGTTGCAAAGTTGGCTTTGTATGCTTTCAAGATGGTGGACAATAACCTTATTTGACATCAAACTTAGCTTCTAAGTTTAGAAAACATTTAGCATAATGAAGTATAAAGGAGTTTATCTCAAAGGATTGATTAACCATACAAGCTTCTTGTTTCCATTTCACATCATAGTTGTAGTTAGGAATCCATGTTTTAGATAGGGTTAGAATACCTTAAATTTGATTGAAACTATTAATCATCTTCCCTTTGAGGTGTATTAGACATCACATAGTCATTTAAGTAAGAGAAAAATTATTTTCTTATCACACCATCTATACATGTGACTATTATTAAATCTCTCTAACAATGGAACCTATATGTCAATGAATTAATATTCAACTAAAGCTTATACATTTATATCAAAAAAACATTCAAGGACTTATCAACAACAATATTTGATGGGTCTTTTGAGGGGGAATTCAGATGGGAGATTCAACAACAATGAGACCTAAGTCAAATCCATATAGGAGATTGACATCACCTCCAACTCAAAACCTTAAGACAATGAGTTTATGAGTCTTCTTCTTTGGATGTTACTCAACTTTCTCATTTCTATTTCAATGTGGGACTTAGGCTCACAATTAGATTCCTAACAATCTCCCTCTCAAGTGTGAATCTCTTCCATAAATGATAATTAGTACCATTTAATCATTTTTGTATTTTCCTCCATCATTCAAGAAAGTAAATATTGCCCTAAACCTAGGAGCTTTGATGCCACTTTAATAGGGGAAAGAACAACACAACAACCAAAAAGTAACAGAGTATGCAACAAACATAATCCTCCCAAACCGGTAAAAATCTATGAGGAAAAACAACAGTAGGAAATGGCAGCAACAATCACAAAAGAGACATCATATTTTAATATGGGAAAACTCTCTCAATATAAGTAAAAACTCACGAGTCGTTAGTCAGTCAAGCTCCACTAAGATCAAATACATATATAAGATAGTCAAATCAAATATACAAACAAGTGCTTACAACCAATCAATACATTAAAGCAATAACGCTTTCAAAATTTAATGAACAAATACAGAGAAGCTTAAAATAAAGCAACAGTGAGAAACTGATTTCTCCAACCACAAAGTTCCAAGGTTCCAATCGATGATCCCAATAGCCAAAATGAAGAACAATATGTCGCAAATTTACTGTCAAATTTTCAGCTTGATCCAACAGTGAAAGAAGTAAGGATCAAAATTTATTGGAGCTCCTCGCTGAATATGTAAATGAAAGTGTCATATTTCAGTAATATTTCATATTAAAAAATAGACACTTATGCATTTTTATTGATAAAATAGCTATAATTCAACTCCTAATTTAGTAATTTAAACATTTTTACATATTTTGTGATTATAATAGGAATAAGAACGATTTATTCTCAAATTTGTGGTAATTTTATGATTCTAAGGGAAAATAGAGATGAAAGGGCTAAAGGGGAATAAACAAGATGAAAAGGAAAAGTTGGAACAGTGAAAACTCGCTCAAAAATTGCCCAAGTCAGATCACTCCAAAGGAACTCGCCCAGGCAAGTTCACTCTAGTGAAGTTGAGCTTTTTCTTCAGTGAAGTTTCGCTTAGGCAAGATGTCACTTAGTCCAAGCCCAAATAGGTTAAATATTAGGCGTGAGGCATAATCCTAGACATCATTGAGATAATAAAAAGAGATAGAAAACCTTAAAGGAGGTAGCCATCAAGGAGCAACATCCTGGATCTTCTTTTCTTGTGTTTCCATGCTTGTAATGGCCAACATGAGTGGCTAATTCTTCCCTTTGGATTGAGAGTAATTTGTTCAAAATCTTATGTATTGAGGTGATATTTATCTATAATATTTCCGTTCTTTATTGATGATTGGTATTATCATTTTATTCTCAAAGCTTGAATTATTCATGATTTTGATCCTTAGATCTGACTGGAAAATATTTCTAAGAATTTGACCTAAACGATAATGCTTAACATATTTGAATGTTAGGAGTAGATTTGAAATGTTAATTGTTTTATAACATTTGTTTGTAATGATAAAGAGCCATATAAATATGCGAATAATCAATATTTAGGAGACTCTCTTAATTTTGTATGCAAGGAATCGATATGAATGATTTTTATATGTGCATCAATATCAATCAAGACTTAATATTATAATCTTTTTAAAAATACAGACGAGTGAGAAGGATGAACCCCAATCCCAATTTTCCCAATTGAATCAAACAAATCTTTTATTGCTTTATTTACATTCTTGCAAATTCAAACAACAAACTTTTACATATTGTTTTCTATTTAGGGAATATTATACTTGAGAATTCAATTGTTCCTTGTGGGTTCGATATCCGTCCTTAGTGACAAATTTATACTCCTAACACGATACACTTGCCGTAAAATAGTTATCATCAACCTAGTTTTTCTCTCTTCTTCCTCTTTTTCAAAGGCTGTAAAAATTAACAATCCTTCTTAACCTAGAAAACCTTTTTCCACTTGGGTATGTGAGACAAAATGGATTTGACAAGCTTGAGCTTTTTAGATACATAGTTGGAAGCCCAACCCACACATCTCCCCCTCATAGCTACATGGAGGTGACCATCAATGCAGCGATCTCATAACAAGTTTCAAGCTTCCACCTTGATAGTTCCTTAGTCATCATATCAATACCATATTCATCATTATGAACTTTATCCAACTCAAATAACTTAGCATCCAAAGCATCATGTACTCAATGATAACTCACATAAATATGTTTGGATCAAGAATAGAAAGTTGGATTCTTACCAAGGGGGATAATACTTTGACTCTCCACAAATAATGGATAGTTGTTTTGCATAAAACCAAGTTCCTCCAAGAATTTCTTCAACCATAACAACTTCTTGCATGCTTTTGTAATGGTAATGAACTTTACCTCTCTAATAGACAATGTTACACACCTCTATAATCTTAATTGTCAAGTCACAACTCTCCATAAAATTATTGTCTTAAGATTTGGGGACAGAGATAATGTCAATGTTTTATATCACTCAATAACATTAATCTATTTTGGTGTATTAATATATTGAATTCAATTTATTTTTAACAATTTTTTATTGTTTTTTAATGGAGAATAGGGTACTTTTCTCAATTTGTTTTTACGTATCTTCCTTATCTATTTATCTTTTTTGGACTTTTTTTTAAAACTTTTTTAATCAAATACTTTGATTTCCATTCATTTGCTTTTTTTTCTATTTTTATCAAGAAAAAGTATTATTTGACAATCACTTTTTCCTTCAAATTACAACTTTTATATAATAGAAGTTATGCCATGAAAAAGAGTATTTTATTTTTATTACTTGAAGATGTGTAATTTAGAGCAAAGGTCCTCAAATTATCGGTATTTTTTTATCAATTTTTTTTTTCTTTCTGCCCAGCATACTCTTAATTAGACCTCAAATCATGGTTCGTTTTATTTTATTGTACTAACTTTTTCATTGTTAAAATAAATTACAGTATCAATATATTATGATTGAATTTAAAAACTCTTGATATTTTTTAACAAATAAAATATTTTAGTTAACTTTTGTAATAATTATATTGAATACATCAATTAATTTACACTGTAAAAATATACACTAATAAGTCATTTCTTAAGACACTTACATCTATAATACAAAAATAGATATTTCTGTGAGCATTAACGCTATATTTTCTTATAATATCCATTTTCCATTTTACGGAAGAGTATTAAAAGGAAATATAGCAAAAGAATGTTAGAAAGATGAATCAGAATCTGTATTTTCTTTTTCCAGCTTAGGTGGGGTTTACCTGTTTTATGTTATTATGGAAATTGAGCTTCAATTCAAAGAGCCTTACTTAAAGGATAAGATTAGTATTCCACAAATAAAAGCAAAATAATCTATTCTCAGTAGTTGAAGATCAATAGTTATAAAAAAAATAAAAATCAATTTTTATTTCTCTGCAACACCTCATTTTTTTCTATTCTTTTTCTTTCGTATTCATCAGACACAGCCAATCTATCCTCTAAGACTGTAAAAATCTGATATGGTGAAAATTCCAGAACAAGAACAAAATGGAAAATGAAAAGCAACAATAGCTTTTGTATGTTTGTGTTAAAAAACCATATTATATTAGTAGGTTGTACTAGAAATAGTATTTTACTGTTCTGTTTTCACACCAAAAACAAAATATTAGCTAGTGAGAGAGCGAAGCGGTCACAGTAAACAGAGTGAAAACACCGTCACCGCGTGGCACTGCTAAAAAATCAAAACAGAGTATCAAAGTCAGAGAGAGAGAGAGAGAGGGTTTTGAAGACAAAAAAAGACACAAAAAATGAGAAACTAAAAAGAAAACCAGCTTTGTTGTTGTGTTCCAATTCCAACAACACAGCCAAAAAACGACAACTTCAACTTCTACACAACACTTGAAGCCAAGTTTTCTTTTTCACCCATTTTCCGCTCCACTCTCAATCCTTTCAAACTCCTTTCTCTCTCTCTTTCTCTCATGTTCTTCCCCAAACAAACACAAAATACCCTTCTGACCTGTCTCTTTCTCTGCGTTTTCAGTACGCTTAGATCCTGCTCTATTGTTTTCTGAACCCCTCCACCCTGCTTCTACGCCCAACCCTTGATCATGGGGTCCATCAATACTTATTCCAAAATGCATTCAAATTCACTCGCTTCTCTTTCATAATCATAAAAACTCTTTGCAACCTAGGGATTTTAGATTTTAGTTTTTAGATTTTCCATTGCCATCACCTCAGTCTCAGAATGCAATCGCGTGGGCCTGAATCCGCTAGCCCTATGACCCACCGGGTTCAGTCTCTATCTTCGGCAGATACCAGAGGGAAACATAGGATACATGCTGAACTCAAGCGCTTGGAGCAGGAAGCAAGATTCTTAGAGGTACGTACTTTTTCTTCAAAATCATCATAATCTATTTGGGTGTTTTGGTCGTTGCTGAAGGTTGATTTTCTGCTACTTTGTTTTCTCTGTGTGTCGTTTCTTTCTTTTTTTCTGTTGGTCTTTTGCTTTTTGATGGGTGTACTTTTTGTTCTTCTGTGTGTGGAAGAGAGATGGTAAAATGAGTTGGGAAAGATTTAACTTTTCTTTATTCTCGTGTCGGTATTATCAGAGACAAGTGCCCTCTGTGAAACTGATGAAGTTGTCAACAGATGAACAAAAATAAAAATTCGTTTGGTTGATTGCTGGGTATTTTTCTGTCTGCTGGATTTATGAGTTTTGATTGTGGAAACACTGTCTAAGAAATTAATGTTCAGATAGGAGGAGTGGTACTTGTTATTGTGGGCGTGAACATTCAATCTTGGGGTACCTTCCTTCTGATAGTTAAATGGGGTAGTTTTATTAAATGCATGGTTCTCCAAAGATACGCTAACATTTACATCAATTTGGTCCTACAAGATTTTTGACATCCAATCAGCCCTCTGAATGTTTAATAGTGTGTTTGGATTGACAGTAGGAATCGACTTTTAGTAAAAAAAAAATCATGGTGAAATCAACACAAACAACTATTGGTTGACATTACGCAGTTGACACCAAAATGGTTGAAGTTGATGTTTATAGCTCGAGAGAAGGGTTGTTTTGGTGAATTTTTTAATCTAAGGACTGTTTTTTTGTTGAAAATCTTTGTAGGGTGAGATTGATGTCAGGTGTATCTTTGGAGGACCAAACTGGTAGTTTGGTCTATTGTTCCCCAATGAATATTTTCTGGTAATCAGTATTAATGTTTTACATTAATTTTTACGAAGTTATAGTTAACAGCATTTCTGTTTTGATTATCAAGTTTCTTAACGAAAAAATGCAATTTTAGCTGACAAATTTGTCTTTTGAAAGACATGTGAACATTTCAGTTGAAGATCAATTTGTTGATACTATGTAGATTGATCTGTCATTACAGCGATAGAAGCTTGATTATTGAATCAGCATAACTAAACCAATGTTCTCCTTTTTAAACTTTAATTTTTGGTTGTTTCTTGCTTATTATTGTCTAGACTTGTGGGTGCGCACAAGTTTGTATTTTCTTTTGTAGGTAACTTCAACAAAGTCCATTTAGTTGCATGAAGGAGAATAGTTTTTTTATATTTTCATATTTTGTAATTTTCCTTTTATCCGCTAAAGCTAGGCGATGACATTTGTAGGGCTGTCATTCATGGGATAGCTAATTAATGTAAGTTTTGCACTCTGTATTGAATAATCAATGATGAAATATCAGTCGATATTTTGTCGTCTTTATTTTAGCTCTCCTAATGTTTGATTCTAGTATATAGTAGTTATTCAAGTGTTTGCTTCCTAACATTGGTGCTTTCATTGCTCTTACTGTCACCCTTGGAGGACCACGTCCAAAGTAGATGCTCTACCAAAGTAGATGTCCCTAAGAAAATCTATTTTATCTCTCTTTTTAAAACCATATATAATGGTAATTACGAAAAAAAAATGAATATGCACCTTGACTTTTGAATTTTATTGGTTGCTGAAAAAACTCAGCAGCTGCACTATGTTATGCACTTTTGGGGTTTTGCCCATAGCGAGGTACTGAAATCTAGGTTACCAAATAACTATCTATCTACAAAGACTATCATTTTAATAAAAATTGAAATTTCAGGTGACTTTTCCAAATATTTGTTTATGCACAAATCAACTTTAATATTGTGTTTATGGGACAAATTGGCATGTTTAGGGACTGTGCAAATCTTTTTGGCTTTGATTAATTCTTTAGTCAACAAAAAGTAAAAAGTTGGAAAAATTTAGCCTGTCAACCTCTCTGTATGTATAATTGCAATTTACACAGTTGGCTTAATTTATGAATGTACCTTCTTTTTAAGGTTACTTTCTGATGAGTGTTTACTAGAACTGGCAGGTACTAATTTCATGAAATCGGACCTCCATCCGTTCCAATATAAATCTTGTTGTATGCATTTGCTTCTCTTTTATCAATAATGTATTACTTTCTGTTTTAATTCATTTTGTTTAATTATAAGCATCAACAATTAGACTGTTTCTATTCAACTCCGTTAGGAAATAATTGAGATTCCATTCCTCAACCAGCAATTGTTAAATTATGGACAGGCTATAGATAAAATATGATTAATCACCAAAATCCCTTCAAATCTCTGAGAACTCTTTTATGTGAGCTGGAAAGGTTTTAATTTAGATCATGAATTCCAAGTTCTATGACAAATTAGAAAGCTGAAATTTAATAATAATTTAGATCACTTACAAGAGGTATTGTATATTGAATTGTAGAATGGAGAGAATGCTCTAAGAATGTAAGTTAGATACTTAACTAAATCAACTTATTATTCAACCATGCTGCCTGCAATTATCTTACTCCTTACCAACCTAAACTTCAAATTTAGGTGTGAAGGAAACATAGAAACATCGGATTGGGGGTTTGTCAAACTTAAGAGATTGTTACCGAAACCTTTTTTAGCCCTGTTTTTCTGGTTTAACTTTATGCAATTAGGCAAATATGATATCGTCACTGAATATTCAAAGAACTAGCAAAATCCCATGCTATTAACTTCATGAGCATCAATGGATACTGGGAGTAAAATAGTGTTGGCAACTGTGTTGATCACTTTCTAGTAGGTAGCAGGCACCTTTGGACAGGAAGGATCAAAACGTTTTTGGACATGCCTGGGAAGCTGCTTCCTTCCATGCATTATATACCCCCTGTAGTCGGCTTAAGCTCATTGTTAGGACTTGTGAGTCTTGCATTATTCTTGAGTCTGAACAAATGGTTTGATTGTTTTCCCTTTATATCTTAATCTTTAGGGAGATGGAATATGAAAATTCTCTGGACGTGGAATCTCTTTTGTGCATATTATTTGAAAGTTATAAGTTTCAGAATACCATGTGGAATATTCTATTCCGGCAGCGTGACTAGATATAGGTTCCTAAACTGATAGGGGAAGGTAATTTTGTAGCACTTGACAAAAGGGTAGTCCAATCGACTCCCAAGTAGTGTTGTTTAAATTGCCCTTTTCCATGTTCCACCTTTTTTCCCCTTATGTTGCAAAGGAAACTTATGGTTAGGTGTGATGAGGACGAGGGGGATGGTAGGCAAGGCTGCAGGTAAAGCAGCCTACCCGGTGTCTAGCACTTGCAGTAAAGGATTTTGGTATTTGATCTATGGCTCTTTGGCACGAATATTACCTTCCAGTTTCACTATTCCTATGCTCGTATCTTCCCTAATTTTGTGGAATTAAATTCCTTAATCTTTGATGAACCCATCTGGTTGGCTTTTCATAGGAGGGTTGATTGTGATTCTTAGCCTCTCTTATCAATGACTTGTATTTTTATCCAGCTTTCAAATTTGGGTTGCAAGTGTCAATAGTCTCTATAAAATGAATGCAGGAAGAGCTCGAAAAACTTGAAAGGATGGAGAAAGCATCTACAGCGTGCAAAGGGTAAGTTTAAAGGTAGAATATGATGCCGTAATGTATAATCGGTGTTGGTTTAACTTTGATTTTCCATCTGGTGTCTGTTTTGCCAGAATGCTCAGCAACGTGGAAACAAAGCCTGATCCATTACTACCATCGTAAGATCTCTTATGTGAACTTCTATTTATGTTGCAACCACATGTTATCTTCATGTGTGACAAAAAATCTACATATTTTTGCTTTGACAGAACAATTGGACCCGTAAGTCCTACATGGGATCGATGGTTTGAAGGCCCCCAAGATTCTAAAGGCTGCTGTAGATGCTGGATTCTCTAATGAACAATGATAATTGCCAACCCTCCCTTCTTCCCTTTTTTAATCCAAGATTGGTCTAGAAATTGTGAGTTTTGAAACAATATTGTTATTGGCAATTTTTCATGATTGTTCCTATGTGCGGATGACAATTATAGCAAATACATAGCTTTTATGTTTCAGTTGACAGCTTAATTGCTGAGACGATAACTACCAAGCCATGATGACAGTATATATGTATATATAAATTTTTTTTTCATTGCAAAACTTGTGGTTAACGATGTTCGTTTTGACAAAGTGAACTGCAAAAGAATCTGCATACTAGCTTGTCTCGTTGAAGTACAAATGATACAAGAAAAAATAATCTCATCTTAGTTTTCAGCAACCCCACCTAGAGGGCACAGCAAGATTAGTGCACCAGTGATCTCCGCAGGAGTCAGAGCATTCTTGATATCTTGTTTATTAGCAAAGATTAGAATGGCAGAATGTTGTGTCCCAACAACCTGAAAAGTTCATTGTTCATGGTAGAGATCCTGACTCTATCACTGTGGTTTATAGCATGAGTTCCTCGGGAATGTTACCTATGATGTCCTTTCTTGTCGACCAATAATGTCCTACCTGAACTGAATGGCAAAGTTTAATGAGTTATATTTAAATCCTGCACAATACAAAAGCTTCAAAATATTCATGCCAAATGTTGTTTAAACACATAAGTATGGATTATCCCAAATAAGAATAAAATTTGGATTTCGGCAAGAGTCATTAGTTTCAAAGGAGAAAAAAAAGACTAAAATTAAAATGGAGGGAAGAAAAGGAGAGAAAATACGAATAATAAATTGTTACAAATATTAATGAATAAAAGGGACATCAAAGTAAGATCTCAAAGCAACTAGATTGATTATTTAGTTTATTTTTACTTTTATATATAAAAGCTAAATAAGATTTCTTATATCGTTAAATTCATAATTTAAAACTTTACTTTTAAGCGTTAGAATGAGATTTTATACATTATTAAGTTCGTATTTTAAAATTTTCTGTACATTAGAACTTTTTAACATTAAAGTAAAATGAAAATAATATTTAAGAACTTTTAAAAATTCTCTTTACGACTATAGCTGATAAATTTTATATTGTTATAAAAAATAAATATTCTTAGAACTAAATTTTTTAAGAAGAATACGTAAAAATATACATGAACTTTTGATAAAATCATTTCATCATAAAATATACTTCAATAATAAAATGTTTAATTTAAAGACAACTTGTCTTGTACAGTAAACTTAGAAAGAAAAGAATAATAATTTAAATAATATATATATATATTAAAAAAATTAAAATAAATAATGAAATAGTATGAAAAAAAATTATGAATAAAGTACACTTTGCCATCTTGTTTATATTTTTTCTCTTTCTTCTTAAACACTTTATTATCGAACAATGTTATAAAATATTTCGTTAGCAAATATTTCTATGAATATTTATATGTTTGGTCGTTTTTACCATGCATGTACATGATATGGTACATAGGTAATTCTATATTCTTTATTTGAGTATTATAGGAGTTCAAGGACCCAAAACTTCATTACTAAAGGAGAACTTCACAATTGTCATTCAATGTCAATTCTTCCTTCTTCCAAACATATATGGATTTACAATATCAGTCTGACACATCTCAACAATTTAGGACACCTCACTATAGATAACCATAGATGAAACAAGATATTCATTTTCATCATATTCTAATCTTGGCATGACAAATATTTTTGGAACCTATGACGCAATATTGTCATTTGCCCATGTTTTTGTGCAATCAAATTACTCCACAATATTTCATAATCAATTGGGATCATCTTGAGTTGCATCTTAAGATTCTCATGACATGATCCACAACCAACCCCTATCCCTAGAAGAAGCACTACCACCGGAACAACTACACAAAGTAATTCAACACATAACAAGTGATGACTTTGTTGTGATACTAGACATCACAATGGAGATTGAACATCATATCATAGTACTAAGTTGTGAAACAAATATCTTATTTTATTATAAGTATTTCTTAATAATTTTTCTTTCAAAGTGTTGCAAAAGTGTTACATATTATTTTGTGTTGTGAAGTTATATTTTAAAATTAATTTCCTTAATACTAAAAAAAGGCTTCATTAAAAAGAATATTGTAATTAAAAAATAAACTCAAAGTAATATTAAATTGTGAAAATGTGGCTTAATTAAATGAAGTCTTTGAAAAAAATTATGAATCCCAAAATCATATCAAGTGACTCACTTTGTCACTCCTATCCATAACCATAAATATGGAAATACATTTGTCAACAAGGATATTTCACATAGCTTTATGGCACTGAATACAATGTCATTGTTTTTTGAAAATATTAAGTTACAAATCCAAAACGGGGTCAAAAATAAAAAAAAAAAAACATTAATTTCTAGTCCAAAAACATATCAATTTCCTCACTTTGTCACACTAACCATGACCTTAAATACGAAAATATGTGTTTGACAAGGATATTTCACATATTTTCTTGGTAATGATTACATTGGCTTTGTTCTAGGAACAAAAAAAAATCAAGTAACATGACAAAAAACCTAGGTCGAAAACCCAAAAAGCATTATTTTCAAGGAACCATTTCAACTACCTTACTTGGCCACCTCTATTCATTAACTTAAATATGAAAATGCATCTTTGACAATGGTATTTCACATAGTTTTCATGGCAATTAAGACAATGGTGTTGTTGTGAAAACCAAAAAACTCAAGTAACACGTCCAAAATCTATCACTCAATCATGTCTTGCACATCTTCACGCTCTACCTTCATCAAATTCACAAAAAGTTACATAGTATTGAAGATTAGACATTGAGAATGTCACATAATCATGTCCTGCATATCTTCATCTGTCTCAACAAAAACCACTTCGTAAGTTTCTCCAAAAGAAAAAAAGTGGTTTATGGTAAAAGACACTTGTAACTTCTCTCCCACCAGTGCATACTACTTCACCCTGATAATAATCTTCAAATGACTTAGTGTAACGCTATTTGGGAGCCTAAAAAATGCACACATGACACCCTTGTAATCAATGAAAGAAAAAAATGAATTGTAAGCATTCAATTCTTCAATGTGAACCATTTTCACTAGTGTGAGTTCCAAATGCTACATTCTTTTAATGATCAAAGTGTACTAACTTATACTTGAACCATAGAAGGTGGAATGAGATGCTACCCTGTCATACAATAGGTGGTTGAGAAGGCTTAAAATATGTGTCATCACATACACATGCATGCTACCACGAGTTTAGGACTTGTTAACATCACTGAAAACACGTGATAAACAAAAGTGACCTTGTATGGGATGTTATACTAGCATGCACTAGGTGTTTGAGTTGTTGATGACACATGCACGCTGGCACAAGGCCATAAATTTTCAACATCACTACGAACATGTGTTGGCTTAGAGTGACTTTGGATTGGATGATCCTGCCATGCAATAGGGGGTTGGGGTGGCTCAGGACATGAGACATTACATACACATGCATGTTGCCACGAGGCCAAGACTTGTCAATGTTACTAGGATTGCGTGCTAACCTGGAGTGACCTTGGATGAGATGTTACCTTGCTATGCAATGGGTGGTTGGGGTGGCTCGGAACACGTGTCATCACATACACATGCACGTTACCACACATTTAGGATGGGATGTTACACTAACATCCACTAGCTGGTTATGGTGGCTTAGGACACGTGCCATCACATACATATGCGTGCTTCCACACATTTAGGACTTGTCAACATCACTAGGAATATGTGTTAAGCAAAAGTGACCTTTTGATAAGATTTCCATTTTATAAATGGAACCGTATACCAACTTAATGCCAGTAAATCACAACAATTCCTCCCCAGAAAACCAAATCAAACGCATTTTGTCCATTTCATTATTATTTTTTTCCACTCATCTCCAAATGGAGAACTTCGACATCAAAAAGACTAAGAATTATTTTAATTTTGATCTCACCGCTCTGTTTACAAATGGTCAAATTACAGAATGCAATAAAGGCATCCAATTCCAATGTCAATCTCTTAAACTATTTTGGATCCCCCTACAATTGCACCTTCAGTCTCCTCAAGGATAAAGTATGCACTATTTTGGACCTTCCAAACACCACACCATTAAAGAACTTGTACTATCACCAACCACACTCAACGATTAGGGACAACTTATGTATCATGCTATTAAGATTTCAACAAATTTTCATATCAATTGATAAGTTTAAAGTCTTATTTCTCTTTTAATACAATCATTTAATTGTATGCTAACTTTACAAGGTCTACAAAATAAATTATGACATTTTTAAACCAACCGACTCCAACCTCTTCCACAAAACCCAACCACATCACGTCCACATAAGAAATACTTCACTTTGGAGGACCTATCCAAAGAGCCACTGTAATGGAAAGTCCAAAGTCCAAATGATTACAATCTTACCTACAAATGTAATAACCTAAGAACGATGGCAATCTAATACAAGTGTTTATAGAACATAACCATACAATACCGAGACCACAAAGAAGTCATTGAAATCAACTATCATCATCCATTTAGAGTAGTTAATCAAAAAATTGTGCACGACTCAATAAAAATCACATTTGACACTAATGTTGCACAAATGATCAATCATTGAAAAAAAGACTCAACTACAACATCTAAGTGTGCAACATGAACAATCCTGAGATAACATTAAACTCTTTATCAAACCAAAGATTTATGTAAAACTACTCCTAATGAATTCGTTCGTGACTTAGAAGACAATACCTATATCGATCATTATGACATTAAAAAGATTTACATTTGACTAAATGTTTGTCTATTTAATTTTGATGGCATTCCTATGAGCTCTTCTTGGATTTTGATGATGATGGGTGTGGAAGCTTGGTGGAGGAGAGTGGAACAAGGCCTTCCTAGGAAGTGTGGGTGCCTTGAAGGTGCATGAGGAGTAGTGAGGGTTGGAGTGGTTCTGCCTTCTCCGTTTGAGGGTGAAGATTGAAGACTAAAAACCTAATTCTAGAGAGAATTTGGCAAGGGAGTAATTTGAATGGCACTTGGGCAGCATTTCATTACTCAAAATGGTCTTGCAAATACATGAGCCAAGCCCTCTTATTTATAGTGTTTAGAGGGCTGAAAATTCAAAAGAAAGTGGAGGGAAATTCAAATGAGAAGCATTTGAATTTGGAGCCAATTCCTAGTCACAAGGAAAGTGTGACTTGGTTTC
>Ga0123342_1003327_pt1 | contig 25891 bp, 9 predicted proteins | sample Turbeawhitnodule_FD_89960 | JGI IMG/M metagenome (GOLD analysis project Ga0123342, IMG submission 89960) | Root nodule microbial communities of legume samples collected from Mexico - Turtle bean Mexico white nodule | ecosystem: Host-associated > Plants > Roots > Nodule | place: Mexico: Nepantla...
ATCTGTTCATTTTCACATAAATCGATTTATTTTCTGTAAACTGTGTTAAACACTGTTTCTGCGAGAAAGTTTTAAAAGGTCAATTCACCCCCCTCTTGAACTTTGGCACTATTAAACCCAACACATTGTTGTGAATAGTTTCTTATATTTAGATTCTAAAGTTCGTAGTTAAAACTTTAATTATATACCAATTTAGAAATTATTTATCAATAGAAACTAATTTAGATACCAATAATTTTTTTAGTCTTTAAAATAGTATATAATTTAGTCAATATAGCAACTAATTATTTTTTTTGTCTCTAAAATTGATTTCTATTTAATGATTTTCTTGTAGTATTATATTATAAATTAAAATGGTATTTTTGGTAACATTAATCAATTTTGTAATTACATATATGGATTAATTTTTTAGTAATGTTTTAGAACCAATTTTTTAATGTTTAAATTTCGTTTTGATTCAAAGAAACAACTTGGACTTTTGCGTGAATCGACACATTTATAGTTCTATCATATTGTTTGGTCAGGTGCTTCTATCATACTATCTTGGTTGGATTGTCTGATCTAATATTAGCTCATCTACTGCAACTAAAACACAATATTAGCATAATTAAAAGTTAAGACCAAAATAAACCTAATTCAATGAATCTCAATTGAAACAGTAAATTTATAAAATGAATCTCAATTAAAATATTAGAGTGTGAATGAAATTATGTTCTTCGGTGACACTATTAAAAGCTCCAATGTAGGTCTTTCCAATTTCATTATTTGTTGCCTTTTCAACTTCTTGTAAGGTAACCTTCTCTATCTTCTATGCCTTTATGAATATTTTTGTTCTTTTGATTTTCCATTGAATGTATCACTTTGGCTCACCTCTTTATAGTTGTTGCTAGGGTGTTTCTCTTGTTCAAACATTTTCAAATGTTTCGTAGAACTTAGTGTGTACAAAATCTAGTTCAATTAGTAAATTGTGAGCTTGATTGGGTGTTAACATCCTTAACTATTTGCCATCATTTGTTGGATTCTCCTTCTCGATTGAACCCATTGTCCCTTATTTCAACATAAAGAGTTCTCGTGTCAAATTATGAGTGTTTAACTTCTTATATTTTGTTTGATTCCATTTGAATCGAACTTTTAGTTTGAGTTGATTAGTTACTCTTTTGTAGGGGAATCAATCTCTTAGTTGTCTTCTCTAAACTAGAGGGTGACTTAAGTAGATGTATTCGTTGAGGTTGGAGATTACTTATTCCCGCACCTGCAACAACATTTCCTATTTCTTTTGCTTTATAACTTTTGGTCTAATAACAAACGTTTGATCTAATAACTATACCTATTTCCTTTCTCCAAAACATCATTTTTTTCCTTTGAAAAAATAAAGTTTATTATAGTTATATAACAAATTTATTTTTAATATTTAATAAATGAATACACTTGGTTATGATGTGTAGCTGGGTAAACTTTCAAATCCATAACTCCTTATTCTATTTTTTACTAGGGTTGTGAATAATGGTGTTCAATTGTTATATATATTTAAGTAATGATATTTTTTTCTTAATTTAAGTCATTTATATTTCTATGGCTTTAGGTCTAAGGTTCTGAATTCACTACCTTTGAAAATTATTTAAGAAGTGTTAAATTAGATTATAATATAAAGTAATAATTATTTAAAATCTTATAGTTAAATATTAATTCAGAAATTATTTCATAATTTTTTATTAATAATAGAAACTAATACTATTTTGAATAAAATTACATTGAGTCAACATTTATGATAGTTAATCTTTCTTTTTCAAAAGGGTTGAGAGAGTTGCAAAATCCTAATCTTACAAAAGTGTTGTGTTTTAGAAAAAACAAACACTTTCAATAAGTGAAGCATCTCTACAATTTGAGTCGTTAGAGGACCATAATTCTATTAAAACATCTACTTCTGCAACCATTTTGCTAAGGGCTGCAACCTTAAAATTATTCTTCAACAAATTAAGTTTTTTTCATTTCAAATTAATCTTTCTTATTCTTATTCTCAAGTTCTAATAAAAGTCACTCAAAAAAATGTTTTTTAATTAGAAAAGTTGAATGATATTAATTAACCATTTTTAATCATCATAAAAGTCGTCAGTTTTACTTATAAATGAGTCTAGAGATAGTATTATATTTTTATAATATAGTACATAAATCACAACTTATTAACTACTAAAAAATCAGAATTAAATGTAATGCTCTATCCAAAATATTTATATATTTTCCTAATTAATATGTAAATAATAAAGACTATCGTGAATTTAAATAAACAAGGTATTCCTCCATACATAATGTTCAAATTGTATAGTTTAAGTTCTACCTCATTTAAATAATGAAATTCACTCTCCTATTTAAGCTTATTTATTTGGTTAAAACAAATAAATTTGACCAAGTATTTAATTAGTGAGACACTATAATAGTTTTATCAATAACTTAACTCATTTATACTATAATTAATAAATAAATAGCTAAAACTAGGTAAAAGTAGTAACCTTAGGTTAAATTTTTTATAAAAAAGGTATATAACTATTTAGGTCATTCACCGTCATTTTAATCCCTCAAATGATCAAAATTAAAAGAAAAAGTAGTTGAAATAGTAATCTCTCACACATTTTAGTAATTGTCACAAATATGCTTGAAACTATAAAGCTAATACATTTTAATTTTTGGAACTAAAATGGTAATAGTTTCACTCTCAATGATTTATTTGAAATTTTCTTAATTTTATAGACTTTTATAACAATGACACACATTTTAAAGTTTAAAATGATAATTTAATTATTTTTTAAAATGATTTGTTATAATAACTATAAACTAAAATGACAATAATAGACATGTTTATATGATATTTTATGTTAATTTAAATTTTATGTTATTAATTATGTTCGAGATAATTATAATATTTGCTTTTTTTTTGTTTTTCTAAACTATTTGAATATTATATGTACTATTGGAAGGTCGAATCCCCGCATACACACAAACACCTCTCTAGTCGGTCTCTCGGGCATTCCATCCAACATCCATAGATTAATTAGCAACACCATTAAACAAGCATTACATGATAATCACATGAAAATCATGATTAACGAACAAATTGGACTCAATTGTGTCCAATTTTAGTTCGTAACGTCCTAATACTCAAAGTCATAGTTAAAAATAGGAAATCACCCCTAAAAAAAATAATGAAATACTCAAAGTCATACAACATTCTTACTCTTAAAACGTCAGGGTATCTTCACAAATACTTTTATCGAGTGAAAGGACAAAAAGACCAAAAACTAGAAAAGTACAACAGATAAGGAAAGTTTCGTCCCCGGCAACATCTTAAGGTAAGTTTCGTCCCCGACAACATCTTAAGGTAAAGGAAATAAAAAATAAAAGATGTTAGAGGATATTTTGAAAAAAAATGCTATTTAAAGTAATATTTAAAAACGTTACAAATTATTAAGAAAAAAATACTTACACATCGAATACTCTAGTATGATAAAAAAAACTTTGTAATTAGTAAAAACAATTAAAAGTTATCTAAAAATGTTTGACAAACATACTTTATTTAAAAAAGAATAATAAAATCATTCAGTAATTAGTGTTATATTAATAAAACAAAATTTAATACGACCTTTTTGAATAATTAAAACAATTTAATAGAAATAAATAGCTTTTTTATTTGTCATGAAAGGTAAAATGATAATTTACTAAGGTATTGGAATAAAATATTAATGTATGTAGTTGTAAGTATATTCTCCAATAAATAATGTCATTTAATATTTAATATATTTTTAAACTTTTTGTAGCTACTTTGTGGATATATTTGAAGCAGGGCTCAAAACAATGAGAGTATTATTTATTGTTTTTTTATTTTTAGTAAAATAGTCCTTATTTGTAAAATAATTATAAAATAAAAAATAGAAGATCATCGTAACCATTTCAATTAACTTATAATTATCTGTTTTATACAATAAAAAATAATTGATGTATTTTTTTATAATATTGTACAATTCTATCAATGTTGAAAAAAATAGCATTTCTTTTACTTCTATTAAAATCCACTTATCCATGTAAAAAAAATTACAAACACTCAAATATATATTAAATAAAAAAATTTAAAATTAAGTTCATATTGTCTTTCCTAAAATAGTCAGGGAAATTTTGAAAATAATTAATATAAAATTTAAAATGTTTCTTCTTTTGAACTTTTGCACAATCTGGTTCTTTTAAATGATAGCATTAAATTTGTTCTACATGGAAAGAAATTAAAAATTACAAAATATTGATTGAATAGGAAAAATTAAATTCATAGGCCGATGCTTGCATTTTGTTGGGGACAAAAATATTCCTAGAATATTTTATTACCACTACAAGAAAATTATAAAATATAAATCAATTTTAGAGACTAAAAATAATTAGTTGTTATAGAGACTAAATTAGATATCATTTTAGAAACTAATAAAAAATTTAGTTTCTAAATTAGTTTATATTATTGTTAAATAATTTTTAAATTGATATCTAATTAGCTACCAAGGTTTTAACTACAAATTATTTATATTCTAAATTTGGTAGCTAATTAGATACTAGTTTAGAAATCATTTAACAATAATAGAAACTAATTTAGAAAAAAAAAAATGTTAGTCTTAATATGGTCTGTAACTTAGTTACTATAACAACTAATTATTTTTTATTTCTAAACATTGGTTTCTATTTCATGATTTTCTTGTAGTGTACGGTGAAAATAGCTTAAAAAACAAGCTAATTTTTCCCTCAATCTTTTTTGTGTGAAAATTCTTTCGTTTGAGAAAGAAGATAATTGTCTTACTATTAATTTAATAAATGTCATGTTTTTACTCAAACTCAAATTTTCAAAATTTATTTATATATTCAAAAAATTTAAACAATATTTACTCAAATCTCAATTCAATGGTCATTATTATTTGAACTTCGAATAATTCATTCCACAATTCAATCATAATTTTCAACATCAAAATCAACCTATAATTTACCAAATCATTAAAATCTACTATTTCTATACTTTCAAAATCAAATAAATCAATTAACATCTATTTTACTCCACAACAAATTCTGCAAGAGAAAAATTTGAAGTTTATGACAACATTTTCACATCCAAATCTTCTAACCTAGGATCCTAAGATTTTATTTGAAAAAAAAAAACTAATGTTCTTACCTAATTAGAAGTAGTCGTACTTACAAATAGTCATAACTTCTAAAGAAAACAAGGATAACCTAACATCCACCACAAAATCCTAATCAATGATCCAACCATATCATTATGACTTTGAACTAATAGAGAATCTAAACTAATAGAGACTCATCCTAAAATCTCATGTCCACATGCAAACACATTTACCCAGACAAACAATAACTCAAAATTGAATTAAAAGAAAAATGAGCAAAAATGAACTTCCTCTCTAATCAAAAACATATTTAATCTACTCACATCTAAGAGTCTAAAGGTGAATTTAGAGAAAATGCAAGAAAAAAATAAAAGTTTATAGAGAGGTGATGGTTGCTATAAGATGAGACTTGAATAACTAATTTTTCTATTTATATATATTTTTCTCTTTAATAATAAAATATTTAGAAATCATTTTAATTATATCACTTCTACTCTAATAAAACCATTTTCTATGTCCTTACAAATAATTTTTAGTTTTAATCATCATAATTTTTAGAGTGTATTAATTTTACAAAATAAAAACTATTTTTAAATAAATTATAACATCTTTTGAAACTTTAACTTTTAACTTTTTATATTTTATATAATTTTATCTTAAACTCTACGTTAAGATTACTTTTTATCTCTTTTGAGTAATATGTTATTTTATTATCATATTATAATTAGTTTTTACATTAACTAAATTAGATACTATATTAGAGACTAACAATATTATTGATATTTAAATTAGTTTATATTTTTTATAAATAGTTTCTAAATTAAACCAATTCATAAACTATATAAATTTTTATTAATAATAGAAAATACTTTAGATACCAATAATTTTTTAATTTATAAAATAATATTTAACTTAGTCACTACAATGACTAAATAATTTTGTGTATCTAAATTAGTTAATATTTAATGATTTTCTTGTTATGTTTTTAATATTTTAATTTTTGTTATTTTTTTTATAGGTGAAAATGTGTGACTATCAATTTCAAGTGTCAATGGCATGAACTCTTAGTTTATTAGATAATTAAAAAAAACTTATATGTTATATTTTCTTTGGTTCTTAATTAGTTTCATTCAAAGAAGTATTATTTGTTGCACAATTTTTCTCTTTCAACATTCATCTAATTCGATATCCATCAAATTTACTCACATTCTTAAAATATTTTATCCTCAACATTTTGAGAAAAGGAATCGATATTATAGTTATCGTGTAATTGTTATTTAATATCTTATTTTTTATGATTTTTTTTAAATTATTTAATTAATATTTAATACAGATGAATGCATCACAATACGAAAAAGACAAAAATAAAACAAAAGTTTCATAGCTAACATAATAGAAACTAATATTTTGAAACTCTTTATTTTATTTCACTACAAGAAAATAATGAAATAGAAACCAATTTTAGATATAAAAAATAATTAGTTGTTATAGTGACTAAATTACATACCATTTTAGAAACAAAAAATGGTTTCTAAATTAGTTTCTGTCATTTTAAATAGTTTCTAAATTGGTTTCTAATTAGCTACCAAGATTTTAACTACCAATTATTTAAATTCTAAATTTGGTAGCAAAAACTTTAGTGCTAATTATATACCAATTTAGAAACCATTTAACAATAACAGAAACTAATTTAGAAATCAAAAATATTTTTAGTCTCTAAAATGGTCTCTAATTTAGTCACTATAACAACTAATTATTTTTTTGTCTCTATAATTGGTTTCTATTTCATGATTTTCTTGTAGTGTTATTTATTGAAACTAAAGAGTGCAATTAAAATAGTTAATGTTTAACTAAAATTTATTAAAAAATATATTGAATGAAAAGTAAAAAAAAATTCCACAAAGAAATATTTTATCAATATAATTAAATTAAATTAATATAAAATATCTTATATTTATCATTTAAAGTTTATCAAATATTTTAATAGATTATTTTATGACATAATTATAATTGAATAATTTAATCTAATAAGCTTTAGTTACTAGGTAAGTCTTTAACTTCTAATTAATTTTTCATTTCATCTAGCTTTTAATTTTTTTTTTCAAACATAACATAGAAAGCTAGTTAGTAAGTAAATAATTAATAATTGAAAGACACAAAAGGTTAATTTAACTTATTAAATTACATGTATTTGGTTAAATTAACTAATTAAATTATATGTATTTGAACAAATATAATTTGAGGTAATAACTATAAAATAACTTAAATAAACTTTAAGTATATGACATTTTTACATAAATTTTAAATTGAGTTAATTGTTAAAAGTCTATTTTGAGATAATTATACCTTATTTTGATTTGCTAACTTCCTTGAAAGGGTAAAATATTAATTTAATTATACACTTTAATAAAATATTAATTCAGTTAGTCCTAATTATATCCTCATATAATTAATGTGATTTAATATTTTTTTACACAATTACTTTGAAGACACATCAAAAGCAAGGCCTCAGAAAATTAAAACATTATTAATTATTTTTATTTTATGTGAAAATTTACCTTTTCTGACATATTTTAAAGTAAGTAACAAATTATTATGATCATTTTAGTTAAGTTATCAGCTTTGGAAAAAAAACAATTATTGTTTATTTTTTTTCCTTCAAATCAACCTACCCAATTATAGTTTAATTAACATATTTAAAAATTAAATGCATTGAATGAATATTATCTATTCCAAAAGCAGCAAGGAAAGAGGGAGACAAAATTGATACAGAATTAAAAATGTTTCCTCTTCTGATTATTTTCATAATCAGGTTCATTGAAATGAGAGCATGAAAAGTGATTTACAAGGAAAAAAAATGAAGTTTATGAGACATGAATTGAATGGTAAAAGAAAGTAATTCACTGGGTGGTGCATACATTTTGGTGGTACAGCTTATAGGGTCATAATGTGTGAAGAAAAGGACAAAAGAAAATGGACCCAAGTTTCTGATATTCACATTTTTTAAAGTTTAAACTTCCGTGATGATTTTGTTGCCATATGAGTGAATTAAGCTAAATCAGTGAAATTATTGAGAGTCCCAATATCAGTTTATGGAAAACACTGAGAAGAGGGTGCCCCGTGCATCTTAGCAACACCATCATAAGTAAGCTTTTCATTTTCCTTCATATCCCCAAAAAGTTATTCAAAAGGTATATTGCAAATTTCACAGCTATTCACAGACTTTAAAAGGGTTAAAGTGGAAAGAGATATAGAGAGAGAGAGAGAGAGAGTTTGTGTGTGATCACAGTGCGAAGAGTCAACCAAACCCTTTTTGGATGAATGTATTTGTAAGGCTTTCAAGTGTCCACATGTTACCTTTTATCTGTGCTTTCTTCTCCAACTCTTTCTTCCCCTTCTCTCTCTCTCTCTTCTATTGTCTCTGCACAAATCTACAACCCTTCTGTTTAAATATTCATTTTCTTTTCCTTCTCTTTCACGCTTTACCATAGTCAAGCTAGCGGTTATCATGCAGGGAACAAGACAGCACACACTGAACTGAACACTAGGGTTCCATGCCATCCTTACATTTATAAGGAAAAGGTGCCAAAGTAATAAACTTTTTTATTGTTCTTATTACTAATTGGTAATAATATTTATTCTTCTCTCACTATATAATGACTGTGTGAAAAAAATAAAAATAAAGACAGCATTTATTTGTTTATGTTTTGGGCTTTATCCTTTTGTCTATTTATCTCTCTCTTTTATTATTATTATTGTTATTATTTATTTATATTTTCCCTGGTTTCAAAAGGTTCTTTTTTTATTGCGCTCTCAGGTATATAAGGCAGATTCTGAGAGACCCTTTTCATCTTTTGTGGTGCTACATGGCTTGGAAATTCTGGGGTGGGACGAATCAATCGACGCAAGGATTAAAAGTTTCGGCGACAAGGCTGAGTCATTAGTGGCAGCTTGAGTTGTTCAAAGGGGTTTTGAGTAGTAGCAGTTTCTGTGGGGTGTGCTTGTTTGATTGGTGGAAGAAAAGAGAGAAAGAGAGAAAGAGAAGCAAAAGTGGCTACTTTGATGAGTTTTGGGGGGTTTCTTGAGGCCAAACAAAGTGGTGGAGGCGGTAGGATCGTATCGGATATTCCTTACAGCAACGGTTCCAACCACAGCAACGATATAATGCCCTCTGGTGCAATCTCGCAGCCTCGTTTAGCCACTCCTACTTTGGCCAAATCCATGTTCAACTCTCCTGGCCTTTCTCTTGCACTTGTGAGAATCATTCCTACTCTTTTCCTTCTCTTCTTTTTCTTGCTCACAAGGGTTTTTGTTTTGGATGATTCTTTTTTTCTTACTTTTGTTTGAAAAAAAACGCAGCAAAGTGATGTCGATGGACAAGGGGATATGAACAGATTAATGCCCGAGAATTTTGAGCAAAATGGGTTGAGAAGGAGCCGGGAAGAGGAGCATGAAAGCAGATCTGGCAGTGATAACATGGACGGTGCTTCTGGTGATGATTTTGATGCCGCCGACAACCCACCAAGAAAAAAACGTTATCACCGACACACTCCTCAGCAAATTCAAGAACTTGAAGCGTATGATGATATTTCATTAAAAACTCAATCTTTTTTTAAGGTTCTTGTCGAGTTTATTTTTTGTTTTTTTGGAGGGGTTGTTTTGATTTTTTGTTTGTGTTTTCTGGGTTTTAGGCTTTTCAAGGAGTGTCCTCATCCGGATGAGAAGCAAAGGCTTGAACTCAGCAGAAGGCTGAATTTGGAAACGAGGCAAGTAAAGTTTTGGTTCCAAAATCGAAGAACACAGATGAAGGTAGCACCAACGCTATTCCTTTTTTTTTCATGTTATTTTCCCTTACAGTTTCCTGCTTTTGGGGGTGGTTCTGAACCATGGATCGTTTGTGTGTTGTTTAGACACAATTGGAACGGCACGAGAACTCGCTGCTAAGGCAAGAGAATGACAAACTTAGAGCGGAGAACATGTCTATGAGGGAAGCTATGAGAAATCCTATGTGCTCAAACTGTGGAGGTCCTGCAATGATTGGTGAGATTTCACTTGAAGAACAGCATCTCAGGATTGAGAATGCTAGATTGAAGGATGAACTAGACCGTGTTTGTGCACTTGCTGGCAAGTTTTTGGGTCGCCCCATTTCTTCTTTAACAAACTCAATTGGGCCTCCATTGCCAAACTCAAGCTTGGAGCTTGGGGTTGGGAGCAATGGTTTTGGAGGTTTGAGCACCGTGCCTTCAACATTGCCTGATTTTGGGGTGGGGATATCAAGCCCCTTAGCTATGATGTCACCTTCAACTAGACCAACAGCAACATCAACAGTGGTGACTCCTGGCCTTGACAGATCAGTGGAGAGGTCTATTGTTTTGGAACTTGCTTTGGCTGCAATGGATGAGTTGGTGAAGATGGCTCAGACCGGGGAGCCTCTTTGGATCAGGAGTTTGGAAGGGGGAAGAGAAATTCTCAACTATGAGGAGTACACAAGGACAATGACACCTTGCATTGGTTTGAGACCCAATGGTTTTGTCACCGAGGCCTCTAGACAAAATGGCATGGTCATCATAAACAGCTTGGCTCTTGTTGAAACATTAATGGACTCGGTATGCCTTTCAACTACCTTCACACTTTTCTCAAACTTTTCCTCCCTCTAATTTAATACCTTTTATTATTCTTGGCTCCTTTGGTTTTGTTATTTTCTCATTTTATGTTGATATGTTTTTCTAGAGTAATGTTAGTAACATGAATATCTCTATTCTTTTGGGGTGTCATTTCTAACATAAACAGTGCATTAAAAAGAGTACTATATAAGAAAAGAGATGCCAGTCCTTGTTAATTTTGAATGCGTGCGAAACTGATTTCCTTTCTGCTGTGACAGAATCGATGGTCAGAGATGTTCCCTTGTATGATTGCTAGAACCTCCACCGCTGAAGTTATATCTAATGGAATAAATGGAACTAGAAATGGTGCTCTTCAGCTTGTAAGTCTAAATTGTTTTCTTACACTACTTTTCCTTTAACAAAAATTTAATGGGGGGCATTTTTTAATCACATAAAATTTGTTCTCAGATGCATGCCGAACTTCAAGTCCTTTCGCCTTTGGTTCCTGTTCGTGAGGTCAATTTTCTACGCTTTTGCAAGCAGCACGCAGAGGGCTTGTGGGCAGTGGTGGATGTGTCCATAGACACCATCCGAGAAACTTCTGGTCCACCCACTTTTGTGAACTGTAGGAGGCTTCCTTCTGGTTGCGTGGTGCAAGATATGCCAAATGGTTACTCTAAGGTAAGTTAATTACCAATATTCTTCTTTGTTAATGGCTGGTTTTATGTTCTCACTGCATTTTTAGCATCCCAATTTTTTCTTTTTTGAAGACAGTAAAAATGATTTACTAGTACATTCTGCCAAGCCTTGTGTCTTAATACTTTTCTATAAATATATATGTATATATATAGGCCACCTACTGAACCGTACTATCTCACCTGCTTTCATGTTTTCATCACATTTATTGTATTTCTTCCAAGTGGGTGCAAGTAACTGCACCATTGTAGCTTAATTGTGCATTATTTAAAGTGGGGGCAAAACACCAAGCTAAGGAATCATGGAGCTTTTGCTTTTCCAAGCTACATAGAAAGCTCCTAGTTCTAAGTAACTCAGCTTGTTTAGTGATTACTCACTATAGAACCACTCTGTCAGTGATGATTCCAATATATATTTTTAGTCTCTCAAAGAATTTGCACCCTGGATAGTATGCTTCCTTTTGTCTCAAATATATTCCAATTTTCAATTTTCAACAACTGATTCTGATCCCATAAACTAATTGAGTAATACACCATGTTGCACAAATCTAGGTTATCCCATTAATTTATTCATGGAAGTCTCTATCACTTAAATTTTTGTAGCACGAACACATTAATTAGATATCCCCTTTGAGCAATTTGCGTTGCAATTTTTCACCTAACTTTTTTATTCCATAAACAATTCATATGATGTTTCTATTCCACTCTTTTATGCTACATTTGTCATTCCCTAAGCATTATTTAATTTTCTAGACTATACGTGACCTGGCTCCAGCCCTATAGTCCATAGGTCTGTTACATAAAAATATTCAATGCGGACTCTTTGAGTCAAGATCAAAGACTGAACATTTTGTCTGTTTCTTGGGTGTTTGGGATGAGTTCATCACACTGTCGTAACAAATCTCGATGCCCCTTTACACTGCACGTAGTGCTAGCTACTCCAAATCCCGCGTGACTTTATCTAGTACCTTATATTTTATGTACTTCCTCCAAGCTCCACAGATACTTTGTCTCTCGTTGATATTCCAAGATTTGCATCCCACATGCTTCTTCTTCTCATCACCATCTTCTTTAAGCCCCCCCAATAATTTTAGCATCCTAGCCAAAAACTTAAGACTAACTTAACTGTCATTTTTCTAATCAACTACCCCAAGTGTTCACAAAATAATTTGTCACATTATTTGTACCTCAACTCTTCATCAATCGGTCCACTTTGTAGCATGAAAACTAAATTAGTAAATTGTAAGTTCATAAAACAAAAATAATAGTGGAATTATACACAGGTGACATGGGTGGAACATGCAGAATACGACGAAAGCCAAGTTCACCAGCTGTACAGACCCTTGTTGAGCTCAGGCACAGGGTTTGGAGCACAACGTTGGGTTGCCACCCTTCAACGCCAATGCGAGTGCTTAGCCATTCTAATGTCCTCAGCAGTCCCCTCTAGAGAACATTCAGGTACATTTCTCTATATGATACACTCACACACACACAAAATACAAACACCAAACTTTTAACCTTGCACTCATTCATAGATATTCAAAATTAGATATTAGTAGTGACGTCGACATGTCCTTTTATCTTTCAATCTTGATCGTGTAAATACGATTTTATTTCTCATCCTATCATTAGTGTTCACTTGATGTTACGAATTTACTAATTTCTATGAATTGGGTGTTGCAGCAATAAGCTCAGGTGGAAGGAGGAGCATGCTGAAGCTAGCACAACGCATGACGAACAATTTCTGTGCTGGTGTTTGTGCCTCCACGGTGCACAAGTGGAACAAGCTGAACGCGGGGAACGTGGGGGAGGACGTGAGGGTGATGACAAGGAAGAGCGTGGACGACCCAGGCGAGCCGCCGGGTATTGTCCTCAGCGCGGCCACCTCAGTGTGGCTGCCGGTGTCGGCGCAAAGACTCTTCGACTTCCTGCGCGACGAGCGGCTCCGGAGTGAGTGGGACATTCTCTCGAACGGTGGACCCATGCAAGAGATGGCTCACATTGCCAAGGGACAAGACCATGCTAACTGTGTCTCCCTCCTCAGAGCCAGTGTACGTGTACATACATATACATACACATATACATACATAGAATGCACATTACCATTATCATGAGTGAAGATAGGTTATGGAGTTAATTTGCATGATTATTTTGAGGTGGTTTTGAATGTTGGGGAAGTGGTGGTGTGAGGGTTAGTTTTAGCATTGTGTGAAGAAAATGTGCAGAAGAGAAAAGAGGAAACGTGAATGGGGAATTGTCGCGGAGTGTGAGGATAAAAAAGGTGAATTTGAGAAGGAGGAGGTTGGAAATTTGGAAGTATCTATGAAGACAATTGGCACCAGAAATAGGGCAGCGTTTGTTTCAGCAAACTTTTGTAAAAAGTCAAAATTCAGGACTTTTGTCAACTTTCTATTTTCCTCTCTTCTGACCTCATTATTTTGCCCTAATTTTTTTTTTTTTTTTTAAATTAGGGGGAAAGGGTGGTACCGGGGTTTGACTACCCCCCTCCCCACCGAACTTAACGAAAACGACAACACGAAAAGTTGGATTTTTATTTTCTTTTATTTTTGTTGTTGCAGGCTATGAATGCCAACCAGAGCAGCATGTTGATTTTGCAGGAGACGTGCACCGACGCGTCGGGATCGCTTGTGGTGTACGCGCCGGTGGACATTCCCGCCATGCACGTGGTGATGAACGGCGGTGACTCTGCCTACGTGGCGCTTCTTCCGTCTGGGTTCGCCATCGTTCCAGATGGATCCGTGTCCGGCGGAGAACACGGAGGCGCGTCGCAGAAGAGGGCGAGTGGATGTCTTCTGACGGTTGCGTTTCAGATTCTCGTGAACAGTCTCCCGACGGCGAAGCTGACGGTGGAGTCGGTGGAGACCGTGAACAACCTCATCTCGTGCACCGTGCAGAAGATCAAAGCAGCGCTTCACAGCGAGAGTTGAATGTCACGGGCGCGCCTGTGACTTGTTTATTATTATTAGTTATTATTATTGTTTTGGGGATTAGTCAATATTTGTTGTAGTGAAAGTTGCGATACGTGGCGCGTGTCAATGACGCGAGGGGTGGGGGTGTTGAGTCAAGAACGAACCGCGCGTGGATGTTGAAACTCCTTGCAAGGTGGCGAGGGTCCGGGACTCGGTCGGGTCGGGTCGGGTTAGGATCTTTAACACTAGGCAAGGGTGGTGGTTCGGGTATTGACTCGGGTCGACCCCTTGTCTGCTCTACTAGTAGCAGAAGAAGAAAAGAAAAAAGAAGAAAAAGGAACAAAATTGTGTTTCTGTTTATCATTTTTATTTGTATTGACTTCAGAGTTTGCTAGAATTGGATCTAGTAGTTTGTTGAATATGATCAAATCAATAATTTGTTTTCATTTTTTCACAATTTACTTCCTTTACTTTTTTCTTTTCTTAATTTTTTACTATATCCATTAGTTCTTATTTTCTTTCAAACTTATTTCTCATAATCAAAATAAATATTTAATAATAATGACACTATCACTTTCAAAAATTAAAGGCACATGGTAATACGTATAATTACAATTTATAATTTATTTATTATTTTTTACACTTTTTACTTTACTTTTCAAAATAGTAATTAGCATGACACAAGTCTTTTTCTGAAATCAGTTATGTGAAAGAAGGGCTTTTGAACGTTGGTTCTTCCTCTGATTGACAAATGAAGGAACTTAAAATCTATAAATATGAACACATGACTTGTGTTCTCAAAATAGTAAATAATGGTGATGGGTTGTTGTTACACCACGCGCCGTTTGCTGATAGTGACAATTTAATAATAAACAAGACAATAAATAACTCTGGTAGTGGATAAGTATCTACTGTCAACTCAGAAATTATGATAATTTCTAACCATAATTATAACGATGGAAAAAAAAAGTGAGATAATAATCACTATAGAAAAAAATAATGGGTTATTTCAAAATAATAATTTTGATCTTTAATTTTTGAAATAGCTAATTTTTAGTCTTTAAAACTAACACATTTTTATACACAACTTAAAGTTTGAGTATTTAAAAAAAAACACAAGGACCTAATTACTCTAAAAGTTGGAAATAAATTAAAACTACAGTTTAGACAATTTTGTATGCAAAAGTATCATACATATAAATAATATTAGGAAGAACAAAAATAATTCCAAGGTCTTTAAAAAAGAATACATAGCTATACCATAAGAAGATAATTAAAAAATATGGCAGTTGCTATGATTACAAAAAGTTTTTAACTAAATATTATTGTCAAAAAATAATTTTTATTTTTTTAATTAATCAAATATTTCAAATAATAATTAACATATCGCCGCAATATACATTCTCTATTTATTTTTATTTACTGCACTTTTATTTTTTATTTTTTCCCAATTCTCTAAAATCAAATATTTCTAATTTCAATTTCTTTTCTTATTTTCAAATTCATCTAAAACAATTTTAAGCTGGTGACTTAACATTAAATATTATACATTCACACATAATAAAATGGTCCATATACATGCAAAAAATTAATCTAATGTAGTCAACTACAGCTACAGCAATAAGAGAGAAATTAGTATTTTGCACCTATAAATTAGAAAAGAATAAAAAAACCTACTTTGTAGGGAATAGATAGAAGTTGCAATTATACAATAGTAATTTTTTAATATGTTTCAAAAATCGATTAGTTCTCAATGTTATCACTTACAAACATATAAATTTTATGAGCCATTAAATTAGATATTAAATTGTTTGATTTTGTAAAATTGTTGAGAAAAATAGGTTTAGGTTTTATTTTTATTATGAAGCAGGAGTTAAAAGGAATGGGGGTGGTTGGTGGTGAGCGTGTGATTGCATTAAATGAGGGAGCAGAAGGTGTTGGGAGAAGCGTTGCCATCATTTAATGCATTGGTTTTGGCATGGCATTCTACATACTTACGTCACCACACCTTCTCTACTGTGTACATAAATTTCATCCTACATTATCTCTTTGCCATTACACACATTCAAATATCTCAGACACTTTCATTTTTTGTTTCAAATACACAATATTTGTTAAAGAATTATATAGTTTGTTTTTCACTCTTGATGATTTTGATGATACATGCTAGGGTTCTTGAGGAAAAGGAAGTTTATGACTCGTTTTCAAAAGAAAAACCTGGTCCATTTGGTATCCTGCAAAATATTCTGCCCTAACTGAATTCTACTGTGAAAGTGAAAGCTATGTATGTTCATTGTGATTTGGATTATTGACAGCTTCAGTGAGAAATATATAATTACATATAAAAGGGTTTGCACATTTCAAATAAATAGGGTTTGTGAGGTAAAGAACTGCAGAAGAATGTGAACCAGGATCCTCTATTGTCACTGCAGCACCATGTTCTATGCAGCTAAAATCTGAGCCAATTTAGTGTGCTCTCTTTCTCAAACTGCTATGTATTAATTAATCTATTTGGATTTAGCTGTGGACAAAAATTGCTGCAGAGGATCTGATTTGGAACAAAGTTTACTATTGAACTTTTGAATATGGTTTGGCTATATAATTTTAGCCTGAATTAATTTTAAACATAGAAGCCAATAAAACTGAATAAGTGTAAAGCTGGTTTCTCACACATACATGTAAACTTTGGTCATAATTTATAATGTCAAAAAATAATAGAGATTTTTTTTAGGAGTGTTAAAAGTGATTTTTAATTATTTGTTTATAACAAAATTTGACAGAAAATCGTTTAAATTTTAATTGTAGTGTGTAAATCATGCAATTTTGAGTACAATTATGTTATATTTTTTTCTCATCGTGCCAAATGTATGCATTGCATATAATTATGTCATAAGTGATATATATATATATATATATATATATATATTTATATATATTATATTGTACCATTATACCAAAGTATCTGTTGTATATAATTATATGTTACAACACTAAAAAAATCATTAATAATAATTAAATTTAGAGAAAAAAAATAATTAATCACTATATTGATTAAATTAAATATTAATTTATAAGTTAAAAAATTATTTATATATATTATTTTAAATATTAATAAATATATAAAATATTTTTTAAATTGGTATATAAATTAGTTAAAAAAATTTAACTATTAATTTTTTAGATTTAAAATTAATTTCTAAAAAATTATTAAAGACTAATTTAAAATAGGAGTAGATCCCTAATAGTTAATAATTAGATCTAAATTAAAAAATACTTTATAAATTTTTATTAATAATATAAATTTATTTTAAATATCAATATTTTTTTAATTTATAAAATAATCTCTAATTTAATTAATATAGTAATTAATTATTTTGATCTCTAAAATTTGTTTCTATTTAATAATTTTCTTGTAGTATAAAATTAAGTATAATATATATACAGTATATAATATATAATTATGTTATATAATTTTTTTCCAAGCGAATAATCCCACTAATCATATTTAATTTTAGGATTTTTTTAAGCCCTAGCTACATTTTAAAGAAATCATATTATATATATATATAATATTTTATTAAAAAAAATTATAGTGCAATTTTACTCAAACTAACAACCTATTAATATATAATTTGATATAAATATTAAAAGAAAAATACTCAATCACTCACTTTATCTATCTCATTAACCTTATTTTTATATTTCTCAATTTTTAAAAATAAATTACAAATATTCTTATCAAAGACAATTATATTCAAAAAGAACAATTATGCATCAGAAAATTCCGTTTTCGTATTGAAATGTGAAAAAAAATCACATAAACAAAAATAATAATCTTAGACATGCTTTATCACTGTACATATAGTTATCAGAACAAATAAAAACTAAAGTATCAGAAGTAAAATTAATAATAATGTAGAACAAGCGGATTAATAACTTTTTATTGATTTTATAGAAAATGATTTAAAATTGATAAAAACAAAAATATTTTAATTAACCTTATAATTTATAAATACAAAAAATATTTCAGTCTATTTTTCTTATAAATGATACTGTTTTTAGAATATACTTTATTTAACTTTTCTCTATTCTAGACCTTGGATCTTATGTGAAACAAGTCTAAATCAAGTTTAATTTGATTGTTAGGATTTTCAATCAAAGTAAGCTTTGATTTCTAGTTGATTTTTTACTTTCTTCTCTTCTTCAAGGTTTGTGTGATGTTTTGGATAAACCTACACCAACATGAATTTGGAGGGGAAAAAGAAGTATAATGTAAATCTAAGATTGTTTTGGGTGTTTGATTTCTAGGTTTAACTTTTAGTTGTGTAGTTTTTTGAGTTTATTTTTATTTATTAAAGGCTTCAATACAAAGCAAGTAACTCTAAATACGGGAAGTTAATTTAAAATATTCAACCAAATAGTTTGAAGTTTTAAGTAAATCTGGGTCAGGAAAAACCTTAGTTAAACTAACTTATATGTTTAGTAAAAATCACTGGACTTTGGATTGAGTTGTTTTAGTATATTTGTTTTTATTGTGGAAATGCTACTCTTGGTATGAAATTGTTCTTAAATTTATTCAAGTATTAGAATAAGTATATATATTTATTTTGAGTTGAATTTAAGGTAAAAAAAGTTTAATTTTGATTCAATTGTATAAAGTTTCTAAGTTGTTGTGATTTGTAGATTTCACTCAAGTGATCGATTGATTGTTCAAGTAAAATTCAAGTAATGATTCAATGTTACTATCAAAACTTATCATTCAAATGTTTAATTGGTCACTCAAGTGTTATAAATTGTTTAACGTTCAAACCCTTAAATGATAGTTTAAATGAGAGACCATATCATGTATTTCTTATTTAGAATTCTATTTACTAAAGTTATGAGTCAAATGTAATTATCTCTCTTATGTAGTTTGGTTGCTCAAATCCCCTAAAAAGTGACAAAGACATTTCTTTATTCAATTGGAAGCAAATTGCTCAAGGATCATAAATCACTCTAGTGATGAAGCAAAACTTGAGTGAGAGAGAGAGCTAACGTTGATTGTCTCTTCTTTAAATAAATATTACACTAGTGAGCATACTTTCTTATATCCCTTTGTATCACAACTTGTGTTTTTTATTTATATTTGTTTTAAATATATTTCTTGTGGTGAAAATAATTGTATGGATTTTGTTATACTTACTTTAATGAGTGTAATAAAGGGAAATTAAAAAGCTTTATAAAAAAAATTAAAATAAAATCACTACAAGAAAATCATGAAATAGAAATCAATTTTTATAGATCAAAATAATTAGTTGCAATAGTAACTAAATTAGTGACCATTTTAGAAGCTAAAAAAAAATTGGTTTCTAAATTAGTTTATATTATTATTAAATAGTTTCTAAATTGGTATCTAATTAGCAACCAAGGTTTTAGAGACCAAATTTAGAAACTAAATAATTGGTAGTTAAAACCTTGGTTGCTAATTAGATATCAATTTAAAAACTATTTAACAATAATAGAAACTAATTTAGAAATCAATTTCGTTTTTAGTTTCTAAAATGGTTTCTAATTTAATTACTATTACAACTAGTTATTTTGGTATCTAAAAATTGGTTTCTATTTTTTTTTTGTAGTGGATGATTTATATGATTAATTTAGAAATGTAGTTTACTTTGGTAATTTAACCTAGTTTTACTGTTGTAGTTGAATATTGAATTTATTATTACTACTACTATAAAATCATTAAATAAAAATCAATTTTTGAAATAAAAAAAAATAATTAGTTAATATATTGACTAAATTAGATACTATTTTAGAGATTAAAATTTTTTTGGTATCTAAATTAGTTTCTATTGTTGAGAAATACTTTCTAAATTAATATTTAATTAACTATCAAGTTTAGTTATAATTTTTTTAGATTCATAGTTAATTAAATACTAATTTATAAATTATTTATCAATAATAAAAATTAATTTAGTATTGATAAATTTTTAGACTCTAAAATAATATTTAATTTAGTTAATATAATAATTAATTATTTTTTATTTTTAAAATTATTTTTATTTAATGACTTGTTTATAGTGTAAATAAGATATTAAAGTTTAACTAGTAGTCTAACTTATGGAAATTAAGATTTTAAGTGGTAAAAATCTGATCACTGTTAATATATAAGATTTTGTGGAGTGCATGTAGTGAACTATTGAATTTATATGATTTAGTGTTGACTTTGTGGTAGACTTTTGATTATGAACAAGATATTAGTTGTTGGTGAACTTGCTTAATAGTAGTCTTTAAATTTTAACTATTATAATTGTTTTTATAATTTTTAGTGAAAAAAACATATAATGCAATTTAGATATATTTTGTAGTTTCAATATGTTTTTAGTATTGTATTTTATGCTTATAAATGTAAATATACATAAATTTAATATATATATATATATATATATATATATAACTACAACAAAATCATCCAATAAAAATCAATTTTTAGAGATCAAAATAATTAGTTGCAATAGTAACTAAATTAGAGATATTTTAAAAACTAAAAAAAAATTGATTTCTAAATTAGTTTCTATTATTGTTAAATAGTTTTGGTATATAATTAGTTACCAAGATTTTAACTACCAATTATTTAGATTCTAAATTTGGTAAAAAAACCTTGGTTGCTAATTAAATACCAATTTAGAAACTATTTAACATTAATATAAATTAATTTAGAAATCAAAAATTTATTTAGTTCTTAAAATTATTTCTAATTTAATTACTATAACAACTAATTAATTTTTGTTTTAGAATTAATTTTTATTTAATGATTTTTTTAATATATATATTTTTAAATAGTACTATAATAAATATAAAATGTTCTTCAATTATGAAGAAATATCATTATTTATTATCTAAAACCATGTACAACTCCTGTTATGTTTTTATGTGGGGATTTTTATATATTGATGTGAAGAATAGACATATCATCTGAAAAAGTCATAATTGCAATCAGCAATAAAATAGTAAGAAAAATCCACATACAACGAAGCTTTTTTATTGTTCTCTCAAAAAGTACAAGTCCTCCTATTAACATGGAAACTGAAAAAAAAAAATCAATATAACATTTTATATTTAACATCAATTTTTTATGTTTCCTTTTTTCATTTTACCTTTTTTGTTCTCTTTTCGCTGCAATCTCCCATTTTACGATGCACATTAATTTATCATTACTCATGTCAATTAGCCATTAATATGAATATAAACTAGCAACTTGAATCCGATTATTTTACTCAAATTGCTTAACAATTTACCCTTATATCATACTCTCTTTTTTTTCATTTAGTTTTTGTTGTTTATATTTTAGAGGTTACGTATATATTAGAGTGTCAAGTCAATCAATCGGATTGGACTGACTAAACACTATATTTTAGTAAGTGAGCTTAATTATTATGTCTCCTCCATAATATTTATTTAAGAGATATGTGTGTTTGTAATAAAATTATAATAAACAGAATGAAAATTTAATTAGTTGTCCGTAGGTTGCAGATTGGTGACCGAGCCACGTTAAATTCTGTATTGTTTATTTTTTTGCAGTTGATTCGTGATTGTGTGTTAGTTTCACGTGCGTTTTTTCCAAGACGTATTATTCTAGTATAGTTCTCTCAATTATCTGGGACCTAAATTTTATCTTTCATAATTAATTTAGTTAACTTGTGTTTCAACAGAGAGATAGGTCTAAGGGGTGAAAAGGAAGGAATTGCAAGGATAGTAAAGAGACTTATAATTAAGAGTGAGTGATAAACTGGTACATCTATGTCTGCAGTTGTGAAGTAACATTCTTGTATAATTAATATTCGTGTGAGAAGTTAGAAGTTATAATAATATACGTGAGATGAAGGTGCAGTGACGAAGATGATTCCACACTAGTGATTTGAAGTTGGTACTGTTGAGAATAGTGTGAGGTTTGGAAGATTATAAAGTGATTTTGTAACTGGGAAAGTGACCATTGCTTAAAAAATCAGATGTCCTATCTTAGCTGATAATTACACTTCACACTTCCAAATAATGTGAATAAAAGATATGGGGATCTTACCAGTCACCATGAATGTGTGGGTAAAAAAGCTCTTTTGCCCAATTTACTACTTTCTTCTTCAATCAATTGTTCTGAATTCAAAAATGTGCCATGTGTTACCACTTAACGCTCAATCAATGTCTTACACTTCATCCAAATTGCCAATATTATTGTAGACAATTCACCATGACCCAGTTCTACACTCCCAATCACTCATATGTGGACCAACTTTTGTGGACCCTTTCCCAACAAAACCCTAAATATGTGCTTTTTGGACTTCTTACACCTCATTTTTCTATAATATTCAATCTACTAAAAAAAAAATTATGAAATAAAAATTAATTTTTAAAAACAAAAAATAATTAGTTGCAATGACTAAATTAGAGACTAAAAATATTTTAGCTTCTAAATTAGTTTTTATCATTGTTAAATGATTTCTAAATTGATGTTTAAGTAAGAATCAAGAGTTTTGCTACCAAATTCAGAATCTAAATAATTGGTAACAAAAACTTTGTCTGCTAATTAAACATCAATTTAGAAACCATTTAACAATAATAGAAACTAATTTAGAAATCAAAAAATTTTTAGTCTCTAAAATGGTCTCTAATTTAGTCACTATAGCAACTAATTATTTTTTATCTCTAAAAATTGGTTTCTATTTTATGATTTTCTTGTAATGTTTCTTTAAAGAAGCTTTTGATTTCAAATTAACAGAAATTAATTGTTCATAATTGAGGGATATTTGATATTAATTATAACTAATATATAAGTTTTACAGATGGAAGGAAGTATATCTACAAGGAGAATAATAAGAGTGAGTGTGAATGGTGAACCTCCAAATGAGTAGCAAGCCATTTTTGTTTTCCTCATTTATTGAAACTGAAGGTCCCACTTTTGAATTCACAACACAAAACCATAAACCAACCAATGAACACTGGCCCCAGCATTGCACATATTTTCTTTCAAGCAGCTAATAATTCTTGTATGCATGTTTCTCTCTCTTTGCCACCAAGAGTCTCATGCATGCACACATACACAAAAAAAGTACACGTGAGTGAGGATCACAGGATTGAATCGATCTCTCAAATCCCAATACTACTTGAGTTGTTGTTGATGATGATGACGATGATGAAGGTAATAAAGTCAAGAAAATGAAAGGCTATCCGAAAGAGGGAATGGGTGTTAGGACATTATCTTATGGTCCTGTTTTTTTTTTTTTTTTCTTACCATATTATAGTACACAAGTTACTCATCCTTTGTGAAAATCCTGGAGGGTTCAACCTTGTTGTATTTTGTTGCCTTTCACAGCCACCTTCGTTGGAACACATAATGTGGGTTCCATGGTTGTAATATTATTGTTGTTATTATTATTATTATATATTAAGACAACGATGGGAACTTTTGGAGGTATTAGATGGAATTGGACAACTACATCTGAGGGGTTATTGGAACCCACGCCCTATCTTTCTATCTATCTATCTTCCAATTTCAACCCATTTCTCTTTGAGAAAAATGTCAAAAGTGTGGCATGAAGTGACCTTGATGGGATTGTCCTACAACTACAACTTGAAAGCTTTACCAATTTATTGTGATGGCATCTTTAGGTCTTTCGTTGAATATTCTACCCATATCTCTAATATATTAATTAATACATAAAGAATTTTCCTATCCTAAGATTTCTTCATACCATCTGAATGCATTAAACAACACTCATATTATGTCTACCATTCATTTTATCTTCTTACCAATTTTCTGTGATTAAATTATTACTTTAATGAGGTTATGATTAAATATTATATGTGTTATCTTCATAGAGACTATAAAAATAATAAATAGAATTATTGTGGATATAATATTAATAAGATAAATCAAAATATATGTAATAATTGGCATTGGATAAAAATTAATATATCTTATTTATTAACATATAAAAAAAATCCATTCGTAGTTGTAATAATTGACCTGACTTGGATATTTTAGCAACTAAAATTATTTTAAACTGTTAATATATTTTTTTAACAGAAAACATTATATACTTTTTTTATTATGAAACTACCCATTAATTAACAAGATATTTATTATCTTTTAATCACAATATTGGATGTAATGTCTTGATTATTATTATCATGTCATTACAAATAAAATATGAAATAAAAACCAATTTTTAGATACCAAAATAATTAGTTGCAATAGTAACTAAATTAGAGACCATTTTAGAAATTAAAAAAAATGTTTCTAAATTAATTTATATTATTGTTAAATAGTTTCTAAATTGATATCTAATTAGTTACCAAAATTTTAACTACCAATTATTTAGTTTCTAAATTTAGTAGCTAATTAGATATCAATTTAGAAACCATTTAAAAATAATAAAAACTAATTTAAAAACTAAAAATTTATTTAGTCCCTAAAATGGTATCTAATTTAGTCACTATAGCAACTAATTATTTTTTGTCTCTAAAATTGGTTTTTATTTCATGATTTTCTTGTAGTATATTAGTCATAAATAACAAATTATATTTACATATATATTATAATATTATAAAAGTCTATAAAATACAAAATACAAAAAGAAATACATATAAAATAATAGTTTTAATAAACTATTTAAAAGCATGTAATCACCATCACCACTGCAAAGGATTCAAATGAACTCGTGGTTACTCACATACCATACCTATGATTAAATATGAAATATATGATAAACAATGATTTTTTTAGAAGTTAACATATGATATATCTTGAACTCCAACAAATTTAAGTTCATTTATATTTCTAATGTCAAAGTGACATAAAACATCTATTGTCAAGTCACGATATAAGCATCCTTCAACTTCTCATCACTATACATAACTAGATAATAATAAAGTTATGATATATCTATTAACATGAGTTCTGAGTTTATCATCATCACCCAAAGCATAATACCACCTCAAGTATCTCTATATCACCCATCAAGGATCACTACAAGAAAATCATAAAATAGAAACCAATTTTTAGATACCAAAATAATTAGTTGCAATAGTAACTAAATTAGAGACCATTTTAGAAACTGAAAAAAAAAGGTTTCTAAATTAGTTTCTATTATTGTTAAATAGTTTCTAAATTAGTATCTAATTAGCAACCAAGGTTTTTGCTACCAAATTTGGAAACTAAATAATTTGTAGTTAAAACCTTAGTTGTTAATTAGATATCAATTTAGAAACTATTTAACAATAATAGAAATTAATTTAGAAACCATGATTTTTTTTAGTTTCTAAAATGGTCTCTAATTTAGTTACTATTACGACTAATTATTTTGGTTTCTAAAAAATGTTTCTATTTCATGATTTTCTTGTAGTGGAACATATATATATATATATATATATATATATATATATATATATATATATATATATATATATATTATATCAAAAATCTATATCATAAAATTATAAAAAAATATTTTATTTTATATATCTAAACATATATATATATA
>Ga0123342_1003328_pt1 | contig 25860 bp, 15 predicted proteins | sample Turbeawhitnodule_FD_89960 | JGI IMG/M metagenome (GOLD analysis project Ga0123342, IMG submission 89960) | Root nodule microbial communities of legume samples collected from Mexico - Turtle bean Mexico white nodule | ecosystem: Host-associated > Plants > Roots > Nodule | place: Mexico: Nepantla...
AAAAGTTTTAGTCCAAATACTTTCATTTGTTTTTCAGTCATTCCAAACCTCAATGATAGATCGTCGTGTTAGATAACTAACTAAGGTGTGATAAAAAAATATGAGGTTAGAAGCTATAAACATAGAAGTAAGAAAAAAAAACTTTACAAAAAGTATTTACAAATCTATTAAATATATGTATTTCAATCCAGATAATAATATACAATTTACGAGTTAAGATTAAGATGATTTACATATATTTTTTTAAAAAATAAAAACGTGATAAAACTTTAAGTTTAAAAGATAATAATACTTTGGTGATTGATTATAATTATGTTATTTCAACGAACTTGAAATTAAAACATTGACATTCTCTAAAAAAATGGAAAAATATTTTAAAAATGAACTCTTATTCCTCGAATATGGAGAAGTGGTTATAAATATGAACAAAATTGAAAAAACTTTTTCTAATACAAAAAGTTGAAATAAAAGATAATTTAAATATATTTTTCATTATTATTTTTTTTTTTGCATTTATATTATGTGTATTCTTCAATTAAGACCAAATAAACTATAGAATGCAAACAAAATATAAAAAAAATGTAAGAAGATAAAGTAAAACTCTGAATATAAAATAGATGAGAAGCATAGTGTGATCTTAAAGGAAGATACGTGAATGGAATGGAAGCTAATCCTTAATGCCACCTAAATACATGACGTTTGTGTGGACCCCTTCCTCCACTTTCTCTTAACCCAAACACTTTTTGTCTCCTTATGCCTCTTTATTATGAATCAAACATCTTTTTTTTTCCTCTTTTGGTTTTTAATCTCTATTTAGAGTGTCACTATCCTATGAAAGAGTAACCAACCCTACAAAAGATTCACATAACCAACAACTAACCCTATTTGATTCTTCACTTCCCACTTTGAAATCTTCTTTTAATTGGATTTTCTTGTGGGTTACCTTTTTACCTTCTTTTGGGCCATCACTTGTAATGTGCCACTTCATTTCCTTCAACAAAGAAACAAATCAAATCAAATCAATCTTATAAAATAAATATAATAATAAATAAAAACAATATCCTTATTTCTAACATAATTTATCCCACTTTCTATTTTTAACTCATTTTCCAACAAATTAACTTTTAACTCCACCTATTACATCAATAAACATTTGGTTTAAAACATGGACACACAGACATAATATTATTAGTGTTTATACTGATAAAAAGAAAACCAATAACATCTTTCTTTCTACAAAGTTAATTATTAAAATTTACAGTAAATGGTCTAAATTTCTTAAACTAGAGGATAAATTAAAAATTATCAGCTAACTACTTTAAATACGAAATTAACTTTATAAATTTGATTATTATTTATAAATAATAGAAATTAAATATTACTTGATCCCATAATAAATAAGGTGAATTAAATAAATAAAAAAATTAATACTGGGCGTCCTCCTTCCTCCTCTGGCCGTGCCGTTGTGGTTTTGGCGGGAAAAGATGAAAATTTCGCCATTTTTTCCGATGTGGCGTGGTTCCATGTGTGGGAGCAGCAACAGAAGAACGAGAAAAAAAAGTAAAAATTAAGAAGAGAGAAAGAAAGAAAGAAAAATTTGATTAAATTAAAAAAAAATAAATAAAAAAGAGCAAAAAAGAAGGCTGATTTGTTGGGACGAGTGAGACTGAGAAGGGATTAATTGTTTACGTTTGTGACCGTTCTTCTATTTTTTTCTTTTTCGGGAATTCTCCATTTTTCTCTTTCTCTCTCTTATTCTCTGTCTATCATCACTCTTACTTCAACCTTCAATTTTTTTTTCGCTCTCATTTTCCCCCAATTTTACTAGGGTTTTAATTCCACTTCTAATAAACTAATCATTAATTGTTAATCGTTAATCCTTAATCCTTAATCAATTTCCCACGACGGCATTCATTCCTCATTCATTACTTTCCTTGCGATTCAGATTCAAACGTTTTTTTTCCAGACATGGCGTTTGATCAGAATTCCGTTCCGTTGGATCTCCGGCCGTTGAATGTAGCCGCCGCGGTGGCGGAGGAGCCGATCATTTCGCCGGCTACCATCACGCCGCCGACTCCGAATTCTGTCGGCGAGCTTTTTTACCAGCCGGCGTCCTCCGCCGCCTGTACAACGTGGTGCGTCCGCCCAATTACGCATGCCAACGTGAGCCCTGCCGCGGCGTATGGGTTTAACTACAGCGGTTCCAGCTATGGCAATCGCGTCGTGGCTGGGAATGCTATGAGTTTGGGGAAGCTTGTGGGGTGTAATGGATTGGACAAGGCCTGCAATGATGCGAATGGTTTTGGTTATGGTGTTGGGGGGTTCGGGGCAGCAGAGTGGTCGGGAGTGGCAGCAATCAGGGTGGCAGGGGCGAGGGTGGTGGCAACAGTGATGATTCGGCGTCCGGGAGGAAGGTGAAGTTTCTCTGCAGTTTTGGTGGGAAGATATTGCCTAGGCCTAGTGATGGAATGTTGAGATATGTTGGGGGGCAAACAAGGATTATTAGTGTTACGAAGGATGTGAGTTTCAATGATTTGGTGCAGAAGATGGTTGACACTTATGGGCAGGCCGTGGTTATCAAGTATCAGCTTCCTGAGGAAGATCTTGATGCCTTGGTGTCCGTGTCGTGTCCCGATGATGTTGAGAATATGATGGAAGAGTATGATAAGTTGGTTGAGAGATCACCCGATGGTTCTGCAAAACTAAGAGTTTTTCTGTTTTCTGTTTCGGAGACCGAAGTTTCTAGTGGGGTGCAGTTGGGGGACTTGCAGGATACTGGGCAGAAATATTTCGATGCTGTGAATGGAATTGGTACGACAGAGGCAACTGGGTTTGCAGGTGGGATCAATCGGAAGGAGAGTGTTGCAAGTGCGGCCTCAACCCAGAATTCGGATTTTAGCGGGCCTGAGACTTTTGATAGTTCAATTACTGGTCAAGGGGATGTCATTGTGCCCTTCTCATCACCTAAAGAGAATGTGGCAGCAGCTTCCCCAGACTCAAGTGCTAATATGGGGATTTCAGATTCCAGTGCACCGGTTTACTCGGGTGTTTGTGCAGTTCCGGTTGCCATGCCTGTGGCTAGGGCTAGTCCAACCCCATCCCACAATACTTATTTTCAGAATGAGGTTGAGTTAGAAAGGTCTGTCCCTGTTGCTTTGCCCCAGCAGCCTTTTGGATTTCAGCAAGCTGGAATAGAAGTTCCAGCCCCTTCATCTTATTTGCAGCCTTGTGTTGATCCTAGCCAGGAGGTTATGAACCATACAGACTTTGTCCAGGTTACTTCACAGATGAGGTTCACAAACCCTCAGCTTGTAGGAACGACTGGGCCTGGCTTGATGCAACAGCAGTTTTCTGATAATACTCCCGGCTTAGCCTTCCATCATCAGGTCATCCCTGGGGTACAAATGCCTGTGGCTCCACAATCTTCTCACGCTGGTGTGAGACCGAATGTTATTCAGTCACAATCGTTCGTGCAATCACAGCAACATCTTTTGGATCAATACCATGATGATAATACATCAGGGGTAAGGATTATCCAACTTCCTGCCGAACGTAGCTACAACACTTACCAGGTTCCAGTGAATCAAGTACCATCTGTCATAGTTGGAGGCAATTATGGCTGGGTTCAGGTTCCTTCACAAGAGCGCGTTGTTATCTCTGATGGACTATTACCTCAACAACAGGTAACGACCCCTGAGAAATTCCAAAGAACCGAGGAATGTTCTCTGTGTCAGACAAAACTACCTCATGCACATTCAGATCCTGTAGTTCAGGATGAGCGTAGTAGTGGTGCAGGTCCTGTTCCTGATTCAACCCCAAGTCACTATAGCTTCCCAATGGAGGACAACATAAAAGCTCAAGCACCAAATAGGATTACGCCAGTGGTGATGTCGCCGTTGAAGGAAGGCCTTGCTGAACAAGGGGCTGGGACCAGACCCTGTGTCGTTGGCAAACTGGAACCTCCTGATGGAGTTCATCATACTGAGACCACTGGGCTTTCTCATAATATTGAGCCACAGCCAGAAGAATCTGATCATCCTGGGAATTCATTTTTCCAGGAAAAAATTGCATTCAAAGGTAGAAATCAATCTCCAAATGATGAGCTCATGGGAACAGCAGCACTGTCTTATTTAGATGATGTTGGCGACCAACACATAGTACCAGTTGAAAACTGGGTTAAACAGGATGTGCTTATTAACAAACCTATGAATAGTGATATGTCTGCAGTTGATGGAACATCTATACGAACTTCAGAGTGCACGGTTCAAGGATCTCCAAATGAATATACTGATGAACGTAGTGGGGTTGTTTCTAAATCAGATGAGATAGATAATTGGATTAGACAAGACCATCTAAAACCTATTGATGGAAGGATGGACACCTTCAAGATACACAATTCTGATGCTTATGTAAGTAATGACTACTCTTTTCTGCCAGCTGATATACCCAGTGGGAATGATAATTTAGGTTACAACACTCAGAAATCTGCAGAGGAAGAGGTCATTCTGGATAACAACTTTGGCAGGTCAAAGCTGATAGTTGATGCAAATCAAAATAAGATGGCAGGTGTGCTGCCTTGTTCTTCTATGGAAATTTCATACAGGAAAAATTCCAGGTCAGGGGAACACAATGAGGCCACACAATCCCCTGTTTGGGGCATTCCTGTCTCAAATCCTCAATCGAATATTGGAAACCCCCACACCAACGATCCAGCACTGTCTTCATCATCCCCATCTGTCAGGTTTGAAGATGTGCAGGATACTCCGAACTCACTTTTCAGCAATCAGGATCCATGGAATATACAGCATGGTACCTTCCTTCCACCTGCAAGACCTAGCAATGCTTCATTGAAGAAAGAATCCTATTCTTGTCAGGATCCCTTTCGTGAGGATCCTGGCAACTTTGGAGAACAAAGTTTAGAAGCCCAGTTGGATGATAGCCTCTATCAGTCATTCAAACAAAATTTAACTTTAGAACATGGTCGATCTGCCAAAGGTCCGTAAATTGTTGAAGCCTAAAATAAGTAATTTTGTTGCTGTTAGATTGTAGGATCCCATAGCATATACTCTTCATGTTTTGGTTTCTTCATTGAAGGTTCAGCAGAAGACCAACAACTCCAAGCTGTTGCTGAAAATGTAGCAGCTTCTGTTTTGCACTCAAGAAATCCTTCAAATTCTGACTTGCATTCCAGAGATGTTTCCTGCTGTGATAACATTGAGGATGGCAGTGTTCAAAATAATCTAATGGATGTAAATTGTGGACATAAAACTCAGGTGATATTGTCTACATATTCCTCAGTGTTTGTATTATCTTTTGCCTTATAATTGCAGAAATAGAGCAAAGTATTCTGTATGCCACTTTAGAATTATTATGATATTATATTTTCTCCCTTTAGGATGTCACGAGCAAGCAACTAGAAAAGACAAATTTTGGATTTCCAGCATCAGGTTTTGGAAAATTACAGGTTGGATGTCTTTCTCATGATCCCCTTTATGATTTTATGTTGTCAGCGCAGCAGAGCTAACACCTTGTTGGTGGAACTTTACTAGGTTATAAAGAACTGTGATCTTGAAGAACAGAAAGAACTCGGTTCTGGTACATTTGGGACCGTCTATCATGGAAAATGGAGGGGCACTGATGTTGCAATCAAGCGCATTACTGATAGGTGTTTTGCGGGAAAACCTTCAGAGCAGGAGCGCATGGTTTGTGTCTCATTAATTGTTTTGTTTTCAATGACCTAAGAATTAACTTACAATGATTCTCGGTTTATGCATCAAACAGAGAAATGACTTCTGGAGTGAGGCAATCAAGCTTGCTGACTTGCACCATCCAAATGTGGTAGCTTTCTACGGTGTTGTGCTTGATGGTCCAGGGGGTTCTGTGGCAACAGTTACTGAATATATGGTTAACGGTTCTTTAAGAAACGCATTGCAGAAGAGTGAGAGGTAATTTCTGCATATATTCATGGGCATGTTCCTTGTATATGCTCATTTTTGTCTATTAGTTACTTTGCATTGCTCTGATTAATATGTTTCCCTATTGATAAATGCTTGATGCTGTTGTTATCATATTAGGAATCCTGACAAGCGCAAGCGACTTTTGATTGCAATGGACGTGGCCTTTGGCATGGAGTACCTACATGGAAAAAATATTGTACACTTTGACTTGAAAAGTGACAACTTGCTTGTTAATCTCCGAGATCCACACCGCCCAATATGCAAGGTTTAAATGCTTGATACTGATGTTGTCATATCAAGAATCTTGTTCCATTGCATCTTATTGGGGGGTAGATATGCTTTCAGTATTTTGTATGAGATATCCTAGATTGCACATTTTCTTTCATATATGTTTAGGATTTAGGTTCTTATTAATTTATAACCTATCCGCCATTAAAGTCTTTGGAATATACTGAAGTGGCTTACCTTGATGGATCCGGATGAGATAGAATGATCAGTTTGCTGCTTTAGTCCGATTTAAGGAATTTGACCCATCAAAAGTACTAAAATATTGTTTGTGATATTTTATATTGACTTTGTCTAAGATCTAGATATATCTGTTAACCAGGCATAGGTACTAATTGGCTGTGCTGAAAGTTTAATCTGGCATCATGTGAGTATGAACCACCGATACTTTAATTTGCATTTGATGCCAATACTCTTTGGATACTTCAACCATAAATATTAGCCAAGTATCCAGGACTTTAAATCAAGTTATGAATATCCAATACCCATATGAGATATAGAAGTGTGCAATATATAGAAACAAGTAAAAATGGTCCCTTGATGAACCACAGATAGAAATCATTCCTTTGTATGAATGACATTGATACTATTCTATCAAGCCGATTACTTAAAATTTTTATTTTGTTTTTACTGATGTCCAGAAGTATGTTCATGATTTGAATTTCAGAATTCCAATTATATATTATGTTTTACGATTTTTTACAATATGTGGATATGTACCTTACACATGTCATATTTTATATATTGTTTGAATAAATTATATTTGTTGTATAGACTAAGTTTTGAACGAGTGCATCACAGATGGCATAAGTGAAACTTAATATGCAAAAGGTGAAAGTCATACATTAGTTAGAAATCTATAGCACTATTTTTGGAGGGAAATCAGTTATTGCAGATTTGCACTCCAGTCTCTGGATGGGTATCATAAACACAAAACAGAGAATAATGGGTATTCCTTTGAAGACGAGTCATTAACTTGCAGATGCTGATGCACACCTCACTTAAAACTAAGGACTTTGACCTATGAATTTGTAGGACTGGCTTTTCACATAAGATTATCCATTGCGTACTAGTTGGCATTACTTTGCCACTCGTTGGAAAAAAGATGTTTTACCATTGAAAGTCATGGCTCCTTGGTTCTGCTGTAATTTCTCCGATTGATATTTACGACGATCTTATGTTTGATGATTCTGTTCTCTTGGTAGTTTCTGTGTTCGGATAATTTTATCATCTTGGAGGATGATGAATAAATTATGTTTATATCATAAGACAATAGAATATTTATGTGTTGAATTAGTATTTAAAATGCTACAGTTTGTGATTTTTCTGAAAGTAACCTAACTTGCTCATCTTCATACTCATGTCTTACCTCTACCTTAGTCACGGTCTCTTTGGGGACTATCTTAATTGCAGTCTCGGGAGTGCTGATTTAGTTCCATATTGATCAGAAATATGACTTAAATAGATCTTATAAAACTTGAGCAGTCTTCACCTTTTAAATAGGTTTTGTGAGTGGAATTAGGTCCGAAAACCAAATTTTAAGAATTTTATTTTGTGTTTTGCCCCAAAAAGCAAGAGGGTTTTTGTTCTCTTAGTTTTGAAACTCAGCGTATATTGTCAGGATTTAATCATGGGAAACAATCTATTAAATCTAGATACGTTATCTGAGAGCTCAAATATACAAAACATGACTACTCTGTCAAACTACCGATCCATCAACAAAATAATGCCAAAAGGTCCTGTACTAGCTGTCCCATCAATTTGCATTGGATCAGAACACCCATTCTCTTAATGATTTAGAATTTGCTCCTAGCTCCATTTTTGCAAGATCTAGTACCGTCATCTTCTCTCCTTAATTTTTTGTTAACCGATTTTCATATTCAATGCTTGCTTTCTTGGTCATAACAGCTCTACTTGTAGCATGGTGCAATTGATTGATTGATCCTTCATTAGTTAGTTTATTTTTACACTTTTACATGTGATATCAGGTTGGAGACTTGGGTCTGTCCAAAGTAAAATGTCAGACACTGATATCTGGTGGGGTGAGAGGAACTCTGCCGTGGATGGCTCCGGAACTGCTGAACGGAAGCAGCAGCCTTGTTTCAGAGAAGGTTTATGCTTTAACTTAAATCAATTTGAATGGTTGATGTGTTTTGATACCTTCATAGTTTCTCACCCTCTCTAAATGAAAGGCTTGTGTTTTGATATTTGGCGTTTTAGGTTGACGTATTTTCATTTGGCATTGTGATGTGGGAACTCTTGACTGGGGAGGAGCCATATGCTGACTTGCACTATGGTGCTATTATTGGTAACTTTCCTGTTGAATCCAATTTTGTGATTTAATTACGAAGGTTTGAGTTAAATTGACCGGTTGCACATGTGGTTGCTAAAAAAAATTCAGGTGGTATAGTGAGCAACACTTTGCGTCCTCCTGTTCCAGAATCTTGTGATCCAGAATGGACATTGTTGATGGAGAGGTGCTGGTCATCAGAACCATCAGAGAGACCAACCTTCACTGAGATTGCCAATGAATTGCGTTCTATAGCGGCCAAGATCTCTCCCAAAGGACAAAACCAACAGCTGCAACACTCTCCATTGCACACTCAACTCCACAAATGATTTTTCCTTAATTTTGTGTTTTTCATCCAATTGCATATTATAGGAGAAGGAATGATGCGTTATTGGTTCAGACAGATATAGTTACCTCCGAGGTTGTCAATAAGTGTAGTTTTTTTAGTTTTACTGCATATTTTCTATTACTTCCAACCCTCAACACGAAACGTGTCATTTGAGTGTGAGAAAACAAAAGGAGAAGAGAAAAATTGTCAATATTTTGATATTGCTTGTTAAAATTGTAAAAAGTTGTACCTGTATTGTTTAAATCGCGTGCATTCCTTGAATTTTCATTATGAATATCGCGTGTGGAAGGTGTGTTTTATGTTTGTCAAAGTCGTGTCTACTTTTTGCGATAATTGAGCATGGCCCCGTGTGGATAACTCAAATTTTAAATATTAATTACCATCACTTCACTTCAAGGCATCAATGAGTATTGTTAGCATCTTCAAAGGCTTATTTTTAGTATTATTTTATTTTAACTAAACTTCATCATCTCACGTTTCCTTTTTAAATTTTGTTTTAACGACAAAATTTTATAAAACTATTTTTTATTTTTTTATTTATATTTTAATTTGTCACTACTTAAAAAAATAAATATAATTAAATTTTTTCATTTTTAAGGTGTCATAAAATCACATCGTCATATTTTAATACCTCAATCATACACTAACATGCTATAAACTCCATGGAATAGGAAGATATTTGCTTGGAAACTTCCAAATTCAAAGTTCAAATGTGTCTCCTAATTTTTCTTTGACTTTTCCTCCTTTATCTCTCTTGTCCTATAAATCTTTCCTCAATTTTTAAAGCCGTCACAACCAGAAGCCTCACACACGAAAACATGTCATCTCACGAGGCAAGGCCATTGGTGATGGAAATGGAACGTGAGGAAGATTTCGATGAAGGCAGCAACAGTGGGTGTGGGTGTGGATGTTTCAGAGGTTTTGACTTAAAGAAATGGTGGCGAGAAAGTGATGAAGAGGATAAAGGGCTACTTGATGAGCAAAGGGGTGAGAGAGAGTCATGGGTGGTGGAGAAGCTGAGGAAGGCAAAGGAGGCCTCAGAAGTGATTGCTGGTCCCAAGTGGAAAACTTTCATAAGAAAGATAAGTGGGTATGGGAAGAAGATGAAGCAGCAAAGAAACAGGTTCCAGTATGATGAACAAAGCTATAATCTCAACTTCAACAGTGGGGCTCAGAGTGAAGATGAAGCCATGCCTTACAGCTTCTCAGCCAGGTTTGCTGCTCCAGGGCGTCGCCAAAATGAATCATGATACGTGCATCAATGTTCTTCTTTTCTTAAACATCTATTAATTCTTGTTGCCTAAACTTGTTTACATGATTCTGATCTTAATTAGTCTTGTAATTATCATTCATTGAGTGAAGATGGTATCGTTCTTTTTCCACCACTTTCAGTAAAATTCCGATTTTAATTCCTCTTGCTAAACTTTGCTGAATGGCAAAATATGAAAAGAAAAGTAGTTGAAGAGGGTACCCACCAAAAATAAAGTTTGTGGGCAAAGTTTAGTTTGAACAATATCCTCTTTCTTAAGATAGAGATGGAAGAAAAGAATTTGGATTGTTCACGCAAAGCATAGTTTTTTGAGGATGAAAAAAAAGTAAGATTTGAAGTTGTAGACATATGGGGATTCCACTCCAAAAGTAAACGCGTTGGATTGAGCAATACTTTTCCTTTTGGTTTATATATGTATGCCAAATCCTTTTCTTGTAGGAACCCAATTGGAAGTTCTCCCCTCTCTTGCAACTTCCATGCTTCTCTATTTAACCCTATAATAAGCCTTTCATTTTTATTTATACTATTGAAAACACAGACCTCATTAACACAGTGTTATAACTTTTTAAATTATATAAAAAATCTGAATAATTATTAAATATTATAATTAAAAAAGTATGAAAAATAAATTCTTTAAAATCTATTTTGAAGTTATCTTATTTACTTTGTCTTTTGGAAGAGATATTAAAAAAGAGTTGATCAATGGAATAGTTGTAGAAAAATCAGTTACCTTATTTATAAATTAAAGGTAATTTCAAAAAATAATTATGTACAATGAAGAAATCTCATAATATATTGCTATAAATGATAAATTTACACTATGCACCGTTTGAATGGATACAAACACTACGCATATGAATTTTTTGTAAGTTTCACAAATAAAATAGTAAAACTTCTTAGTAAAGCTCTCATAAAATTTGTTTAATACTAGATATTTTGAACCGAATAACAGAGAAGCAGAAAAATATATATGTATCAGCATGCTACCCATTAAATGGAAAAGATTAATTGTGTGTGCATCAATATCAGATATCAAGCGGCAGCAGCCTCATATACAACAATAACAGGGCTAATTTTCTGTAACAAATACTATTTCTAAACAGTGATTAATTTTATGACCCTTTAGTTCCAGAGTCCATCAATTCAGGTTCACGCTAACCGTAAGATCTAAGAATCCCACGACCATGCATAAAAGAAGAAGAATACCAAAATATGCCACCATTCACATGAAGCTCTGATTACTGCTTTCTCCTGCACTGCTACCAACCAAAAATAGCAATCAGATGTAGCCATAAAAGATTAGAAAAATTTCTAGCTATCCTATTTTTCTTCATACATAATTTACTTTTTAAGTTTTTATTAATGCAATTATCCCTATCCACATAAAATGCTACTTATTAGTTACTTCTTCCCATGATATATTTTGAACATCCATGCGAGGTGTACATTTGAGTGAACTTGACTTGCTCAACTTCAACATGACAGGTTGAGAAAAAAACCAGTCAAATAAGTTGCTTCATTTGGTGAGCTATATATAACCTGGCTTGACTCACTGTGAATCGATAAGTATTTTTTTTTTAAATTGTAAAAATAAATAAATAAATAAAATAAAAACCACAGTTAACAAATCTAAAGTACTGTAAACCATTACCGACGACCATCTTAATAACCTTTCTTTTAAAAGATTATTAAATGGTTTAAAAGACTTAAAGAAAAGGTTAAGTTAATTCTCTCAATCCAACTTAAACCCAATATGAGAAGCGGGTTAGGTACACTGACTCAAGAAAAAGCGAGTCTAAATTTCATTAATCTGACCCATTGATGAGCCAAGTTGGCTTATGGATCACAATCATATTAAAGATTTAGACAATACCTGATACTTATAGTGTTAAATAAATTAATTGATTAATCAACTAAAAGTGAATCCTTATTTCATGAATCTAATCCATTGATGAACCAAGTTGGTTTATGCATGGATCACGACTCATTTTTAAATTGAAGACATGTCTCATGCATGAATATTGTGTGAAATAAACAAATCAATATATAAAGCTACAAGACAAAATTGAGTTAATGATGATGTGATACCACTTTTTAAGAATATTCAAAAATGTATTTTAATTAATGATGTGATACCACTTTTTAACATTCAATAATATCGCTAACACAGTTGAATTCAATAAATGAGCCGTCACGATAAAAAGAAAAGTTTTACTTTACAGACTTACAGTATAAATGAATAAATTACAGGAATTGAAACATTATAATCCATAAAATAAAACACAGCATGAGGTTGGGTTTTCAAACTTAACGACAACAATATATATGTTATTAGGAAGACAGAACCTAGAGTTAACCTACCTCTTGCGCTTGCTTTTGGTGTTGCTAGAGGATGAGGGGTTATTAGTATGCCAGTTCCTTTTCCTTTGATTTATGAACCAATTATTTATCTGCTTTAATTGCAACCCTGTTTCCTGCACCAATCTAGCCTTGTCTTCCTCCTAAAAATACAGACTCCGTCATGCTCACAAAAAATATATGTATGTATTATTACACTTCTTATTTTAGTATAATATACGATTCACATGTAAGTCCAAACTTACAGTGGGGTATGGCCATTTAGAATGTGCTTGCCACCAAGCTTTCAAAAGAGATGTGGTATCCCCTGGAAGCTTCCCTGCTCGTCTCTTTCGTAGAATTTCTTCTCTTATGTCCACAATCTTCTCCTTGTAACCCTGATACACAAACAAACTGTGTGTTCACAATGCGAAGCCAAATACTTGTCTCATCTTCTCACTATTAAAAGTAACACGTGAGACAAAAATAAACTGGTACTTTTTAATTGTATGTCACTTATAAGGGAGTAAAACAAGATAATAAGGCGATTTTAAGTAGTGTTTAACATCGTTTGGCTCCTTTTTTTTTCACAAAAAATGTGCCAAACACTATGTCTAAAAAAATCTTCGAAGAAAACTAATATGGTTTAATTTTTTTAATACTTTCATTAAGGGTGATTAAAGTTCCCACATTTTCGTAATCCCCATAGATAAAACAAGATTTAGATTTTTTTTTTTTAAATTATCATGTTGTTAAAGTTATAAGGGAAGATCAAATTCATCAATATTAAAATATAAAAGCTTTGATAATGTTACATCAATAGAAAACATAATCCAAAAAACATATTTTCTCAACTAAAAATAACCGACACTTTATTTTTTTTCCAATCCCCTCTATTCAGTCGTCTTCTATATCTTTTAAGGTAAAAAAGATACTTCAACTTTAAACCAGATCTTATATCCCAAAAACATTTGAAGCCAAACATAATTAGTGTTAAAAATATGGGTAGGTTGGAATACTTTTAACAATTACCTGTTTCAATTCATGCTTCAGTTCATGCCTTACTCTTTCCATCAAGGATCTTTCAGTCTCAGTAGGGACAAGAGGACCAAAGCCAAGGGTTTCGCCGCCGTCGAAGGTGCCTTCATATAGGTTGCCATTGCTCTCTGCCTGATCATCTTCATCGTCTGACATTGTTGCACCCGTACCTTCTCCAGGAGAAACACCTGCATCCTCATCCATTAAATTTATCCTTGTTATACATGTGAAGCATGAGACATGCAATAGTCATCACGTCGATTTTAGAACTAATCAAAAGACGCAAAATATATACACAATGGTGGTAAAGATATATTGTCTTCATGGCTTTACACAAGAATTTAAAAAAGTATTAGATACTTTTAGCTTTTAAGAGAATCTGAGCTCATTATTAAACTATTTATATTTTACTCTCGCTCTATTATTGCTTTCTGATTCTATTCAGTGAATACTACTATTAACTTTTCCAAACTCTTTTGAAACGGATGGAGTACTTCCTTTAAGAATAATAGTTGCATGTACCATTTATGTAGCCAATCACATTATTAGGTGCAAAAATTACTAAACTGTGATATAAACTATTACTAATAAGTAATGTGTCGTCAATTCATTTAATATAACTTGGATGCACCATTTTGAGAATCTCTCCTTCCATTACATTGATTGAAAGGCCCTTATGAAGAAGAATTAAAGTTACGTGTGCCCGGTTGGTTGTGTCTTGTCTCTTTCCTCCTTCGATCTCTTAATAATTAAAAATTAACATGTGGTTAAAAATATTCTCTTCTCTTCTCACTCTTATTTATTAGTTATTTCCACCATTATTTGTTTTAATTGAGTGACAAAGAAAATACACGAAGAAGACCGGTGATTTAATTCATGCGAAGAAGTTGTGGGGTTATTAATAGGCTCTATTTCAGAGCACACAGTTATGGTAAAAAATGTGCATATTGTTTGAAAAAAAAGTAGAAAACGGGCTTTATCAATTCTCAATCAATGTTTTGCATGTTAAATTGGACACGGGAAGGGAAAATAAATTCGACAATAGTATTCATATGCCTGCACATTAAAAGTTTAATCTCTTTTTTATCTGATTATCTTTTATATGATTTATTTCACCAACATTTATATCGCAGTATCTATTATGTCTTGACATACTCAAAATAAATCCAATCTCTTCAAATAAAAAAGACAGGGACAAATAAAGCAATCATGAGAATACTATTTTTAAATCATAATGTATTAACAAAAGACTAGGGTAAACTTACCATTACAGCAGTCATATTTGTAGATCTCTTACTAAAATTTTATGTGGTTTCAAATTCAACACCAGCAAATAAGAACATTTTTATTCTTCTTTCCATTTCATTAATTTAACTTCTATTGAATAAACAATCAAAGATTACAATATTTTTTCTCTCACGTTTAATTAATGAACAAAATTAATTTTATTTGACTTACATTTTTTAAACTATATGACTAAAATAAAAGGTTAATATAAAATTGATTTTTATATTTAATAATTTTTATATAGTAATACTTTTTAACACTTTATCTTATGTAAAGACTTTTTTAAAGTCTAATATTTATAAAGTTAAAAGTTAAATTCAATGAAAGTTTATGAAAGAAGAAAAAAATATCATCCACAGTGCCACTAGTCCCACTTTCATGAGTGGGAGGAATGAGAACATTTAATTTTGTCAAATTATTATTCCTTTAGTTTTTCCTTTTCCCAAAGATTAATATGCTATTTCTTTATCAAGTTTTGTATTTTTTTTCTCCATTCATTTTACCCACTCATTTTTCCTTCACTGTCATCAATTATTCAAGCCCCTCCACTCTGAGATCTGAGTAAGGACAGCCTCAACCTTTGGTTCTTTGTCATTTCTCCATCACTCTTCTATTCTACAACAAAATACTTAACTCCACCTTTCAATTGTTAATTTTAACTTCTTAATATTTGGGCACTTTTATATCTTCAATGTTTGAGAAGATATGTGGACATGAGAGTTGGATGTGGATATTAGTAATATCTCCTAATAATTAACTGTGATAGGTCATTATTTTTAAAAAAAAAATGGTATTCTTCTCTATAATATGATAATATCCTACTATTACTCTAAAAAAATCTGAATTTGTTGATTGAGTTTTCAGCTGCAATGTATATGAGATCAATCATTCATTCATTATGAGTTAATTCAGAATAATTTTAATATATTAAATTTACAATTTTTTATTTTTAAAATTTTAAATTCTTTTTCTTTTCTTACTTTAAGTATCAAAGTGATAAATTATTTATTTATAATTTTGAATTATTAATTATTCTAAAAAAAATCGGTTTAATTCATATGTACCTAGTAGGTATACATATGTAGTTTTACTTAATATTATTTTGTACTTTAAAATTCCTAATTAAAAATTAAAGAATAGTAAGATCTCTCATGTCATTCAGCCCAAATATAATTAAACTCGTATTCAATTCAACGTGATACCTTGAAATAATAATAAATTATTCTAAAAATTAACTAAAATAAAATTGTTTTTAAATAAGTTCAACGAAGTGTGTAAGTACACCAAGTATTATCTAGCTCAACTCTTGTAAATATGCATTTACTTTTTTTCTTTAATATCATCTTCTTCACATTCTCTTGTTATTTTTTTTTTTTGTTGTTTTTTCTATTTAAATCTTACCTGAGTTTTGTTTTTATTATCTCTCTCCTTCCAGTTTACATTTTTTTTTCCAATGAATGCAGTGAAAGTTTCGGAGGAGGGAGGGGCATTGTGTGGTCTGCAATCAGTTCTTTTAATTTTCTTTTTCATCAATTAATTAATTAATTAATTTTCTCTCTCCTTGTTTTGTTTAGGAAGAGAATAATAATGAGTACAAAAGACAGGGTAACATCTAGGGAGCAAGGAAAGATGCTGAAAATTTACCTGTCAAGCTTTGCAGAGACTGCTCCAGATCCCAACAAGCCATCACTGCCTCCATGGCATGAACACGGACATGCTGTTGCAGTTGTTCTTTAAATGCACAGAGCAAAAGAACATAATGGGTCTGCAACAAAACAAATACCAGCAAAACTCAAAAAGGAGCTCCAGATAATTTACAACTAAGAAAAGACTACAAGAACCGCAAAGGATAATAAATATTAAATAGTTCAGATAAACCCGCAGCATTGTTATTAATTAGAATGATTAACATTTCCATCATATAAACATAGTGTACTACATATTTTGCATCACTCCAATCATTGTATGTAAAGTAAATATCAAGTCAGAATCAAAGTTGAAAATCACCAACTTAAGTATAGTTGATTCTACCACACACTACCGGACAAACACTACGTTCAGTTGATACGTACAGAATCACCAAACTCCGTATTCCCTCATTATTGTACTTGGCGAAGCCAGAAACGTACATTAATGAGGAAGTAAAGGTTGAGAAAACTTGATGAGAGCTTCAACTTTGGCTCAGAACATATTCCATAAGAATTCAAGAACTGAACCATCAAAGTTTAGCAAAAAGGGGAAAGGAAAAAAAAAAAAAAAGAGTATGTGAACAAGTGGGAAGATCATGACAGCATTAACAGAAAAGATTCCATAAAGCACTCCTAAAGGTCATTGTAGGAAGCAGCAGCACGAGAACCCTCAAGCCGAGCCACTCCATGACAAATCAGATTCACCAAATAATGCCTCGTACCACCATCCATCCAAAATCAAACTTCTAAAACCATCATTCCCAATATCTTCATCATCATCATTCTTATTATTCGTTTTCTGATTTCTGCTTATGGGTTAGCTTGTCCACAAAACCTTAACATGAAAATTTATGATTTAACAAAACCAGCATGACCATAATAAAAAAAATTATTCCCTAAATCAGAAAGATAAGAAATAATTAAATCCACTCAGACCATACATGATTTAATGTTCTTTTCAGAATTAATAAAGTTAAATACATAGAAGTTAAGTTAATTGAGACTATGGAATCGGAAATTTATTACCTAATGATTTATTCAAGTGAGGAATTCAATGAAATTAAGATTCTTAGAAGTAGAAGTACTCCTGGAGAGTGGGTTAAAGAGGTGCGACAAGAAAACACACAGAATTGAAGTACAAAGAAAACAAAAGGTAGGTTTGTTAATTTAAGAAGGAGAAAGAAAAGAGATAAACAAACAAGCACAAACCATGAACTGATCAAGCTCCTTCTCATCGACCACGCCGTTATTCGCGAGTGCAGAGTACTTTTCCACCACGCGCTGCGACTGCTGAAGCTGCGCGTCGATCCTGGGAAGCTGGTCGACCGGCGTGGCAATCCTGAGGCACGACACGTGCGCTGATAGCAGTTGATCGTAGAGAGGGTGCCCAAGAATGTCCGCTTTGTATTCCCTTAAATCCTCCGATTCGCAATTGCTTTCGCCCCGGTTCCGATCCGCGCTTTTCTCGGCCGCGCTGTCGAGGAAATTCTGCTGCCGCTGCTGCGCCGCGTTCACGTTGTTGAGCCATGTCGCCGGGAGCCTCTGCTGCATGTCTCTTCCCTCGCTCAGCTCTTGCTCCTCCGTGAAACGCTGGAACGCTATTTCGTGCTGGAGATGGTCGTGGAAAGCCATAGTTAACCGAATCTGCGCCGCTGTTTTTTTTTCTTCTCGCTACATTTCAGTGGTTTGGTGGCTTTATCTGTCGATCGAAGTGAGGGAGAAAGAGAAACGGCGGGTTTGGAAGGAGAAGGGTTGGTTGTGTTGTTTGGTGTTGTTGTTGAAGGTGGTGAGTGAGAAGTGCGGTGAAGAAGAAAGGGTGAGAGAGAAGGGGAAGAAGGAAGAAGAAGTTTGGAAAAGCACTTTTTATGGAAAGACTTTTGGAAAGGTCGACGCACATATCGAGGATTGGGGAAGATCCAACGGTGGGATTAACAATAACGTGGAGAGATTTGTGGATAATACTCATTGGAGCTTTCATGTAATAATAAAGACAAAGATGGATAAAAAATTGATCACTGGTCGATGTGGGAGGCAGCTACATGACATTTCTTTAGTATTAAATTGCACCTATCAAAATAATGTCCTCACTCTACTTTTTTTAAAAATTAATTAACACAGTATCAACAGGGTACTCACTCACTCTGTTTGCCAAGTAAATTATCTTTCCCAAATTAGTTTATGCATTTCCTTTTTCTGAGAACGTTTGGGGTTAACGAAGGGTATTTTTAATGGTAAAGAAAAGGAGATTTTGTTCATTTAAGATGAAAGAGAGAGGTAATGATTTGATAAAGAGTACAATACTTAATTCAAATCAATTTCATTGGATAAAGTCCGTGACAGTCCCTTTGTTAGAGCAAGGGTTATTGAATTGATCACATAACAGTTGATATTTCCTAGTTCAAAACCAAAAGCTATATACCACCTTAATCCTATTGAAATTGTCAGAAAGGACCAAGTTGTAGTTGAATTAGACCCTGACAAAGAAGTTCTACTTTTACTGTTATTTGAAGAACAAGTTGGAACTGATAGAGTCAACAACAGACCAAACAATAGAATCTCTTAGAGGTAAATATCTAAAGGTTAGTTATTTGTGATCCATTATTTGTATTTGGTGCATTGACTAGAAAAAAGATTAGCCCTATTATAGGAATAATTTTGATATTGCAGCATTTTCCTTTTGAATAAAGTGTGAAGTTTAAAAATGAATGAGGTTTGGGAAAAGTTTTGATGGGTGGAAGTGACAAGGTGCTTTTCCAGTTTCCATCCATGCTAATGATCTCTTGAATCGAAAAGCAGTGAGAAGCTGAGGAAAAAAAAAAGAGACTGCGTTTGTTTATGTTTTAATTTTGATGTGGAATGGGTCGGTGTCAGGGGTCCCAGAGGGTGCGGTAGTGGCAGTGTGCATGAGGCCCACACCGGGCAGAGTGGACATTGGCGTTCCTGAACTTGGGCTAGCCACTACCCAACCCGACAGCGACCTCAGCACCCACGACTGACACGCGTCACGCCCAGGATTCATGGACCACTCAACTATTACCTGTGTGTTCCAAGATTTGGGAGTGCGAAATAAAGTGGGAGTGAATCAGGTTCGTACACATGCCCTATCTTAACCATGCATCCTGTGGACCCCGCAAGCATGGTCATTGCCACTGGTGCATGCATCCATGTTATCATTACTTCATCACCCATTCAAACAACACCATTTCTTTCTTTTTACCTATTCATTCTCATTTTAAAAAACAAAACATCTTTTTTTTTTCTCTCACCTATTATCTCTCCTACATCAAATTTTTTCCATTTTCTTCTGCTTTTAATTGTTTGTTTTGCTCTTGACATGATATAAAAATGAAAAAAATGTGACTGTTACAATGCAGTGGTCATGCTGCCGAACTGAGAATACAAAAACTTTAACATTTACGAATTCTCAGAGTACTTCTTGAAACTAGACAAATAGCTAGAAACTACATAATCACGTCAAATTGCATGAGTGGAACAGTTAATAAGAGAATGAGGAAACAATATATTATACAATTAATTATACTTATTTATTATAATATAAATATGAATTGATTAATAATATAAAAATAAGCCCTTTTAACCAAAGAGACATGAATGATCAAGAAACTAACCAACCTTAAATTCCACTGTTCCATTAAAGACAGTGTCTCTTCATTCCTCATCTTTCTCATCATCTTCGGTTTCATTTCATTCCCTGATCCATCTACTGCATAATCAAAAGGAGGTATTTGCACTAATTGATAAGGCAATGGTGTTTGGATGATCAGAAAAGTAATTTTGATATATATAGAAGGCACTCCAAAGGTAAAGAAAATGTAAAAAGGGACGACTAAAATTGATTGTGCCCTTTCGTTCATTTCTTGGTCTTTTGAAATAAAAATCCAATTTTGCAAATATTATAATTCTTAGAAGAAAAAAAATGAGCAGTGAAATGTAATTTTGAAAGGATAGGTATAATTTATAGATAAGGGTGAATTGGAGAAAGTGATGGATTGGGTTGGAGTGGGGCAAGGTGGTGGTGAAAGGTACTGAGATTGTTGTTGTAGGGATGGAGCACATTAAATTGACTTTTGAATTTTGGACTCAGCTAATTTAGTAAGAGCAAACAGTTAAGACTCAATTTTTTGGTAAATCCAATAACTCTATTGCACAACTTTTGAAAAGAGATTGAACTTGATGATTAGCATGAGTAGAGAGATGAAAATGTAACTCTAAAACCCTTTATAATAAAAGTGGGTCAACCAAAAAAGTAGTGAGCCTAAAGTATCTCCACGCATGAAAAAGTTAGTCATGTGGAGGCAAGATTGGAAAGAAATTTGATAAAAATGAAAAAAAAGACATAAACTTAAAAGAACCAATGAAGAGGTTTAGGGTTTAGTGTTGTTGTGATGATGAAGTGAATGTTTGCAACAACATGCTGACACATTGATGCATGGTTTTGTGGTTAGTAGTTATGAGAGGTAAAGGGGAAAGAAATGAGTTGGTTGGGAAAGGTTTTCCACTAGAGAGTCTTGTTCAGATCCCAATCAAAGGTGAACTGAGGTGATCAAATTTAACCCTTGAACCTTTATTAATCTTCTTAGTCAATCTCTAACATTCATGGTATCAAATTCAAATGAGTTCTTTGTTAACATATATCATAAAACAAATATATATATATATATATATATATATATATATATATATATATAAATTTCTTATTTCATTTTTTTATATTTTTTTTCTTAAAAAAACTTATAGATGCTTATTCAAATAAATCTTTTACATCTAAATTACATGAATAAATAGGCATTATTTTTTTTTTCTTTCCATGGGTTTTTTTCATCTTGCCACGTGTTAGGAAAAAGTTTAACTTCTATGAATTTTGTTAAACAACTAAATATGAACTGATAAAAAAAAAATAAGTATAAACATTGTTATGATTTATATATAAGATGATAGTATAAAGTTCGAAAAATAAATTATATAAAACAAAAGTGTTTCATCTAATAAATAATATAATAATGTACAGTTTTATCTTACATCTTATAGGAATTTGACATAGACGTGGATTTAAGCTAACCTTGTACATGTTTTTATGAATGTTTGTTACTTCCTTTTGTCAAAAAGATTTGTTTAAGCACAAGTCACATCAATGATTTATTAGATTAAGAGTTAAAATTATTATTTTTTTCAACAACTCCTTAATGCTGGCATTGTCAACTATGAAAACACTAGATGCTTTGTATGGCTATGCTCTTTAGACAAAATCAAGCAAAGACACACTCTTCAAGAAGAGATAAGGACATCCAGCCACTAGGATGTTAAGTAAAGAAGAAAACAACAATTAATGTTGCTTTAAGTGCATATAATATTGCATAAAGTGCATTTAATGCAACCTTCACAATTAATCTCATCAGATGACAGACGATCAGAAACTCATTTATAACTGTTACGTTCTTCAATGCCTATTTAAAGTCATTCACCAAAAAGAACTAAAACAAGAGACTGTGTTGCATAGTGCTGAAATTTTGTCTAGATGTTTTGTGCCTCAAAAAGAATTATAAAATATTGTTTATGTTCACTCAGCAAACTAGAAGACAAAGCATAATCTTGTATCTGTTAAAAGTTGAAAGACGTTATCACTCTTTAGTGAGCAACCCTTTGATTTGTGATCACTTATATAATTTACCTATCTTAACCAGTAGTGGCTGTTTGAAAAATAATACTCAATTTTTACTTAGGAGTTCAAAGAATACTTAATTTTAGCCATGGGTGGTTGGGTTAAAAAAATACTCAGTTTTAGCTAGGAGTAACATCCAAATAATACTCAATTTTTTCTTAGGAGTTCAAAGAATACTTAATTTTAGCCATGAGTGGTTGGGTTCAAAGAATACTCATTTTTTAAGTTTAAGAGCGACTAGATCCAAATAATACTTAGTTTTAACTAGGAGTATTTATGATTCAAACAATACTTAAGGGGTTAGTCAGGAGTGACTACACGTCTAGACAATATTCAAGGGATTAGTTAGGAGTGACTACGAGTCCAAACAATGCTCAAGGGGTTAGCTAGGAGTGTCCGCGAGCCCAAACAATACTCAAGAGGTTAACCAATAATGACTATTTGCCTAAAGAATACTCGTGTTGTACTTCACAACACTAGTTTACTTAGTGAAACTTAATTTGTTGATTGAAAACTAAATATAATATATTGTGTGAAACGAACCCGTATAAAAAAATAGTGTGTTTCTCTTTTTATTTATCTCTTATACTTTATCATTACCATCTGTACTAATTTAAAAGGGAGAGTCACTATAAAAAAAATTAGAATCGTTTTTTTAAACAAGTGAATTCATTATACTAAACCTAAACCTTTACGAGAGTTGTCGCCCAAAACAAAATTTGCATCACAGTGTTCGGTTTGAAGGAGGTGTTTCATCTACTTAAAGAGTAACTTGGCATTGCTTGGTGTCCGCCAAAACAAAAGGTTGCAGCTAATTTTGATTACCATATTTCTTGTAATGTTGTTAGTGCATTTACTAAGTATCCTAGTGGAAGAAGATATTGTCAACATATTCATGAATAGTTGAAAATCATATTGCTTACATTATTCATGAATTGCTATTTACATACCGATTATTATATACGGATTCAAACCCGTATATAATGCTGACTTTAAATAGAATCCAAATCCGTATGTAAAAATTCGCAAGTAATGCTCACTTTACATACGGATCTCCGTATGTAAAGTGAGCATTACATACGAATTTTGGATCTATATGTAAAGTCAGCGTTACGTACGAATTTTTACATACGGATCTGGATCCGTATGTAAAGTAAGCATTACATACGAATTTTTACATACGGATTTGTATCCGTATGTAAAGTAAGCGTTACATACGGATTCAGATCCGTTTGTAAAGTGAACATTAAATATGAATTTTTTTCATACGAATCTAGATCCGTATGTAAAGTAAATGTTACATACTGATTTTTACACACGGATTTAGATCCATATATAAAGTGAGCGTTACATACGAATTTGGATTCGTATAGTTCTTGATGGGAATTAAAAGCAATGAAGAAACTAAAATAAAAAATATATAAAAAAGGTTATAGAGAATTGAATTAATTTTAAGATTTATTACGTTGTTAAAATTAAATTAGAAAAGTAATTTGAGTTTAATTATTTTCTTTAATTTAATTAAATAAAAAATTATAATATTAAAATTATAAAAAAAATTTACATACGGATTGTAGTATCCGTATATAAAGTATTACATACAAAATATTTTTAAAAATATTTTTAATAATGATAATAATAACAATATAAATATTACTGATAATATTAATATTAATATTAATCATTTAATAATATTATTAGTAATAATAATAATATTAATATTTATAATATTAATAATATTTATAATATTTATAATATTTATAATATTAATAATATTTATTATATTAATAATATATAATAATATTAGTAATATTTAATAATATTTATAATATTAATAATATTTAATAATATTTATAATATTCAAAGTATTCAAAATATTAATAATATTAATGATATTAATATTTATATTATTAATGATATTAATAATAATAATAATAATAAGTATAATAAATTATAATATGATAAAAGAATTTGTTTGATGTAGTAATTAAAGTTTCTTTAGTTAATGAAAAAAGATAAAAAAAAAAAGAAAATTAAAATTAAAATATTTAATTTCTTTCCTACGGATTTGTATGTATATAATAACAAATTTTATTTTAGTACAAATTTGAACACACATATTGTAAGAGTTCAAATGCATATTTGATCATTAACACAATCCATTTTTGCTTGCTTATATGGACAAGAAATAGATTCACAAGTGACTTTATATGATAAAACTTCACCATAAGCCTGTAAAATAACCAAGCCTTGGACACTGGGAGTTTTTCAGTACCCTAACCTTAATTAATTCACAGTAGCACAGTTGCACGTATAATGAGAGTGAAGGCAGAACGAGTAAAAACATATTTGAAAATTAGATTTGATGACGTACATATATGTGCATTAGTTAGGGTAAGTCCAAAAACATATCATAAATTTTCTATTCTTTCAAGTTCATAAAAAGAATATCATAATTTTTCTATTTTTTCAAGTTCATAAAAAGAATGTGAAAAACAAATCATAAATTCTCTATTCAAGTTCATAAAAAGAATGTGAAAAAAACTTAATTAAGGGAATTTGGATGTACCCATTAAATCAGTTAATACTATTTCTTTTACTAATCTCAATTTTATTTTATTTTCTAAATATTTCTTCCTAAAGATTATATCCTTAAATAAATAATTTTTTTTTTTTTTAAGTTCCCGCACATAATCAATTGATTTTTTATATTTAAGTGCAACATAGAAGGAGTGTTAAATTTAACTAAGTTATTACGAACTTAACGTATTTTTTAATATGCTGAATTTGTTAGTGCAAGTATTCTAGTGGAAGATATTGTCAACATTTTCATGAATAGTTGAAAGTTACATTGACTTGTCTTTAACATGTTTTTGTGTTATGGTTTAATATGCATTTTATTAAGATCTGATGAACTATCACAACGATTTTAAGAGAGGGATTTATTAGTAAAAGTTATAATAATCTCTACTAAGACACTGAGATTTTCTAAATCCCTCATAATTACTTAGTAAATTAAAATAATTTTATGTTTTAGTATTAACTCCTAAAAAAATTTCTTAAAAAAAAGTTTTACTCTTATAAATTGTATATATAAATAAGGAGCATCGACGAAGAAAGAAACAAATGCAGAGAGACTATCACGGAGGGTGAAGAATTGTCTTGAAAAGGAAATTGATTTAGGTTTGGTTCTCTTATCTGTTGTGCGTTTGTAACATGTCTTCAAGACTATCCTCTGACGACATCTTAGGATTCTCTAATGTTTCTCTCAAATTTCTCCCTTTTAACTTCAATACATCTCCAAATGCACAGTCGGTTTTCATGTTGTTGTTCTTTTTGTTACGTTTCTCGTACAATTAAGATTTTTATTTTTTTTATCAGCAACAATTAAGATTTGTTGTCAATTAACATGGGAGAATAGTTTTTTTTTGTATTCAATGGTATATTGTTTTCACCCTTTTTTAAATGTGATCAAAACAAATATAATGAATGATCAGTGAAATTAAATTGTTTTTTTTTTCATTTATGTATTTTCTTGTATACCTTTGATTCAGAAGTATATGTATGGTAGTATCTTACCAGTGTTGATTGAAATTTGTTGTGTGATTATAAACAAGGATTTTGCCATAAAGAACCCTAAACATATCTTGTTTCACTAACATTTCTTTTATTTTTGACA
>Ga0123342_1003329_pt1 | contig 25860 bp, 12 predicted proteins | sample Turbeawhitnodule_FD_89960 | JGI IMG/M metagenome (GOLD analysis project Ga0123342, IMG submission 89960) | Root nodule microbial communities of legume samples collected from Mexico - Turtle bean Mexico white nodule | ecosystem: Host-associated > Plants > Roots > Nodule | place: Mexico: Nepantla...
AGGCCATTTATACATATTAAAACTATAAGCTAGAAATCCAGTAATCACCGTATTGACCAGCTGAATTCGACCCATCATGCTAAGAGATTTACCTTTCCAAGATGCTAGCTTCAATTTAACTTTGGGGCACCAACAAAGATAGACACTCCTAAATAATTGAAAGGCAAACAACCATGACTACAGGAAAGAATATTTTGAATTTTGGTGACAAATCTTGGAGAATTATCTATGGTGAAGAAACTACTTTTAGAGTTATTAATATATTGACCAGAAAAATCACCATATGTTTTAAGAAAAGTACTCAAATTTCTAAGAGACTTAATATCCCCCTACAAAAAATAAATGTCTTCAGCATACAAAATATGAGAGGGAGTGAGATAACCTTGCGAACTGGTCATATTTAAAATCTTCTTATCATTCACACACTTAGAGATACCTCTACTGAGAACTTCCTTTGCAAGAGAGAAAAGTAAAGGAGACAATGGATCACCTTGTCTCTACATTTTTTTTACACTTCATAAATATCAAAATTTTCATTTTACCTTTTTAATCAAAAATTTCATTTTATCTTTTTCAAAATTTGAAAGTTAATTTTTTCTTTTTAATTTATAAATTACATAATTTAAAAAATCAATTTTTTCTTAAAAAACATTTATGGATTGTACAATTCCAAAATTATTATTGACTTCTAAATTGTACAAATTAGAGTTATGTAATTTAAAAGTAAAAAATATTTCAGAACATCTAACCTTCTTTGTCGAAAAATAAAAAATGATAGTTTGACACCTTTGAAGTTGTATACAGTTTTTTATGTGATGAGTTTACAAATAAATATATAATAAATAAAATACATATAAAAAATATCACTTTACTCTTTAGATTGTGCAATTAAAAAGTTTAAAACGTTTTTCATATTATATAATTTAGAAGTTAAAAATATTTTGTTGACTGCACAATTTGAAAATTATTTTTAACATTTAGATTACACAATCAAAAAAGTTATTTTTAAAAAAACTTATAAATTACACAATTAAGATGACTTCCATTATCTTAGTTATCTTTTTCAAAAGTACTCAATGTCCAGAAGAAAATCACTATTAACATTAAGTTTCTCATCAACAACGTATAGTGAAGGGGCTGCAAGTACAAAGAGAAACCATCAATTTTTTTAATAATGATACATTGACAATTCTAAATTTTTATACAATCACATTACAACTTTCAATATAATTATTTTAATATTTTTTTTATATCATTTAATTACAAATTTATATTTTATTATATATATTTATTTTTAAATCCCTCACATAAGAGTTGTATACCACTCCAAGGATTGTCAAACTATTATTTTCCTTTTTATATTTATATTAGTAGTCAGAAGAAATAATTGGAGGTGGAGGAAGAAATATCCCTTTTCTTAAACAGTTTAAAAGCCTCAAAATTTTTTTAGAAAAAAATGGAAGGAGAGATAAAGAAAATAATGGGCCCTTGGCCCAACAAACCAATACCATCTTAACTTTGTGCTTTATGATATTTTTTTATGAGCACGAGATACGAAGTTCAAAATAACTACTCAAGATAATTAAACTAGTTAATATAGACTATTTAATATTAATAATTTGCTCTTATGTAATAAAATAAAGTTATCCACTTTAATGATGATATAATATTCTATCGGGTAAATTTTTCTTATTAAGCAACATGGTTTTACTTTTCTAATTTTCAAAATTATTTTAAAAACTCTTAAAGTAATTTTTTTTCTAGATTTTAATTTGTGTGTAATATCAAAACAATTAATTCGAAATAATTACTATATCAGACAAAATGTTCAAATCAAGTGCACACCCCACTTCCAGATCCACTAAGATTCTCCATCTTAGTATTCATAATATTGTGATCATTTTAGAAAGAAAAAAGGTTAAAGAAGAATAATTCTTTTATGGATAATTCACGTATTTTTTATTAATTGCATTTATATGTGACAATGAAGCTTGGATGATGACAAGAAGCTAGGAACAAAATTCAGAAGGAAAGAATTTTGTGCTTTCACACTGTCAGAAAGAGACATTTCAAAGGCTTTCCTTTCAATTATGGTAATCCTAAATCTTTGGGCACATTAAAGTTCCCCATTTTCAGAAAAAAATAATAATAATAAAACATATAGATTCACCTTTATGTAAAGTTTGATTCTATCCTTATGCTGATTAAAATATTAATGTAGATAAAACAAGCATTTTCCTCTTAAAAGGTATTAAAAGTATATTTAATTTTAAAAATTTATAAAATAGATAAAAAAGACTTTATTTACCATATATGCTATTTTTCAGACTAATATTTCTAACTAGTATAATTGGAAAAGTTGTTATATTTGTTTTTCCTTTGAATATTTGCTCTTTAAATATTTTGAATTTCTAATACTAATTTAGGAGTGTGTATATATACTATTTAATATTTTAAAAAGTATCTAATCTCAACTCTTATACAATAAAGTAAGACCTTTATGTGAAAATGTAATGTATTTTTTATATTTAATTGATTAAAAATAATTATTCCTTTTGTTTTCAAACTATAAATGCATAAACTATTTACTCTTAAACGCAAAATGACTTTCCTCAAATTGTTATATCATTTTTTAAATGCAGTAGTACAATCTCTTAACTTATTTTATTTATTTAAATTATATTTTATTTTTAAGCAAACATGTCCAATCATTATAAGTAGAATAGTGTTAAAATAGGCCTTATTTACTTGTTTTCGATGGATACTTTTCCTATTCAGAACAACTGTTTTTTCTTTTAAGTTCTAATACTAATTTATATATATAGATTAATTTTAATATTTTTAAAGTAATTAATATTAGTCATATATTAATTTAATACAATTTAACTTGTATGGTAGTGAAGACATATGATATATTATGCATAAATGAAACAAAAACAAAATAAATATTGATATTGCTTTTATGTCGGTGCAATAAGACAATTGCAGGTGATAACTACAATGGTGAGAGGAACAACTATTATAACATTGAAATGGTAATAATAATAATAATAATAATAATAATAATAATAATAATAATAATAGTAATAATAATAAAGTAACAGTAATAACAAAGATGGTTAAAATGGTAACAAAGTCTTAATTATTGTTACCAGTATGATAAATTCAATAATCACAACAACAATAAATTAAAAATTATTAAAATAAAAAGTATTGACTAAATTATATAAAATTATATTTTATTCATATTTTTTAATTAATATCTTAAAAATTAAACAATTATTATTTATTTTAATGTTCTAATAAATAATACAATTGAATTATAAACATGAATAAGATAATATGTTAAGTAAAAAATCATGATATATATTTCCATATAACTTAATACTAAAAAAATTATGTTTTATTTGTATAGTTATTTTTGAAATTATAAATAAATTTTATAATTTTTGTAAAATTAATATTACAGTGTAAATATTTTTATTTTAAAATATAAATAATATTTTTATATTTTAATTATCATAATTTAAATTTATGTGTAGAGATGTTATATATGGAGAGGGGGGTAAGAGAGTTTATTATTATTATGTTAAACTTAACTTTGCCAGTAAGATAAGAATATACATTAGAACAAATCCTCTGTGACTTATCTACTAACTAATTATGACTTTTCAATATAAAAATAGACTTTTTTTTATAAATTGTAACTAATTTAATTTAATATTTATAAAATAATTAATGTAAAATTTAATATTTATAAAATAATTAATATAATTTAATATTTTAAAATAAATGTCCCCGTTTAATATTTTAAAATAATTAATGTCATTTAGTATTCTCAAAGTAAATGTCACCATTTAATATTTTAAAATAATTAATGTCATTTAATATTTTAACAGTAAGTATTATCATTTCTTGATATCTCTATTGAAAGGGGTTTTTATAATAAATTTAAGATATAAGTTTCATAAAACTTTTTATTAAAATATAGGAACATAGCCATTTAATTATTAATTAAAGTGTGAGTTTTGTAAAACTACAAATAGGTTTTAAAAAGTGGTGTATCAGAATATAATCCAACAAAAAGGTAAATAGTACAGATTGATTTTTCAAATACAAAAATAACCAAAAACTGTCTATAAATTGAAAAAAAAAATTCCAATGAATAATACTTGAATCAGATGTTGTTATATTTTTCTTAACAATTTTAATTTAATATCACAGGAATTATTTATATCAAAAGTATTAATTAAATAACACTTTTTAAAATTATTTTAGAAAATCCTTTAACATTTTAAATCAATAATCCCTTTAATTAATTTTTTGTTCTGATTAGAAAAATTATTTACTTATTATAACTGGAATAGTTGTTATAGTAGCCGAGTTTATTTACTTTCTTTTTCCAATTTTTCCTCTTTAAAACACATTTTTTAAAATTATGCACTAATTATTAAATATTATTTAGTAATTGTTTAAAAACCTTTAAAATTTTAATCCAATACATTTCTTCAATTATTTTTTCAGGTGTCCAAAGAAAAATTGAATAAAAGAATATTATATATGCTCCTGAAGTAAAACTTGATCAAACTGCTAACAATACACAGCTATGTCATTTACATAGTCTTGTAGCTGGCAAACATAAATGCCACCATTACACTGAAGATTTTTCTACCTATAAAAAAAAGCTGAAGATTCCCACATTGAATAGCATTACTTCATCAAATCTCAAAAGACTTTTGATTCTGATATTGGGTCTCTTGTTGCTGATTTAAGTGAAAGTGGGGCACTAATCTTTAATTCATTGTTTTGCAGCCTTTTGGTCCTGCATGACTCCATTTCCATCTTTGTCTAAGCACCCAATCATTTTTCCTCACTGTGCTTGCTAATCCATGATGAGTGCTCACTTTTGAAAAGGTAATTCAACTTTTATTTGATTTTTCTGCTAAATTATTTATTATTTTTGATGATGGAAGACCAAAGTCTGGGACAAGGGAGAAAAGTTGTAGCCCTCAGTGTGGTGGGAAGAAAGTGAGTTTTGTAGAGTGATGCTTTGGACAGGTAACCGAGAAAAGAAATTGAGGTTGAAGAATCAGAAGGGGTTTTCCCATTTTTTTTACAAGAAAGAAAAAGTAAGAAAGAAAGTGTCTCATGTTCTAAATTTATGGCAAATCAATGCTCTGAAGGGTTGGTTGGTTACACGTACTAACCACACTTGACAGTGATATCTGCAATGGAACACAGTCTTGGGAACCACTCATGTAAGACAACATGGTTTGAAACAATTGGTTTGGTATTATGAAAGAATTCCCACCTTTTTTTAATCATGAATCAACATGTTTGTTTATATGCTACAGTGAGTAGGTATAGTTGTGACAGGATAGAAGCACTTCAATCCAAGCCTCCACACTGAATTTAGGGTGGATTATGTTCAAAACTTAACATGATTTGTTTTTTATTATTATTAAGGAGTACTTTTTCTACTGCTAATTGGAGGTGCCTCCTGCTGCAGTTACCACTGTTTATATATATATAGAAAATAAACAAACCACTCATAAACCTCACTGCTGCAGCTGCAAAATGTTGTGTTTGTATGGAGCCAAGAGGTCAATGCTGTTATTTCTCATTCTAGCTCCCAAGGTACCATTTGCTTGTAGATCACACTAGCCGTTTGCTTAGATAGTTGAAGGTAAATTATTTTATATACTTTTATTTTTTGTTTTCTGTACATACCAATTTATTTTTCAAAAAGAATGAACCCATATTTAGTTTCAGATCTTATAATGCAAGTCTCATGTGCGAGGAATCTAAATTTAAATTAAATTTAATGATTTGTTTAAATTTTCTTTTCAATGATATACATCAAATAATGTGTGATTTTTTTAAGGGTTCTTCTTCTGCCTTATCGTTGACGTGTTTCTTGCTTATTATTTAACACAGATGGAGAAAATAATTTGAATACCATTAAGGATCTATTTGGTCGCCGACACTGGCATGTGCTGAATGTGTGTACACAAATGCCTAGTTTGCTTTGGGTTGTTTTATGAAATTAGTTTTTTAAATTAAATTTGTATTTTAATTCATTTGCATATTGCATCTTAGATAGATGTTGAAGAGGGTTTAACAGTTGTGGGGACCAAACCTCTTTGCATTTACAACTCATTTTTCTGAGTGAACTTTCTTCATCATGCCCTTACAGCAGAAAGGTGCTACATTAATGTCTTGGTGGGTTGTTGCTTATCAAAGACAGCACAGAAGCACATGGACACTGCTCTCCACTTTTACTTACCCCTTTGGAAAAATTAGATTTCTTGGTAAATTTGGTCAAATGAAATGTCACTCTCATTCCCATTTAAATGTTGGATTGGAACAATTACAATCTAGCTGCTCATTTCAACATCTTTTCCTAACTCCATATCTCACTCTTTTTTCTTTTTTTTTAAAATTAAGTGAAAGTTCTCTCAAACCTCCATTTCACCATAAATGTGAGTTTGACAACTAGTAACATTAGTTATTTTCTTGGAATTTTATTCTGAGCCAAATATTAATTGAAAAAAAATCAGTTTACCGTGATTAACTCTCATGCGTTTGGTCAATGTTGTCATTTCAATTTCCCCCACTCTTCTGTCCTTGCAATAAAGCAAAAAGTAGACCATAATGGGATTCAGCTGTGTTCTTTTTACATTATCTTTGGTGCATGAAGACATGCTAAGAAGCTTCTAATATCAATTTTATTTTCTCTATTACTTTTTTTGTTAGTTTTCTACAACTGCAAGTTCAGTATCTCAGGAAATCAGGAGGTACTTCACAACTCACAAGATTCTTGGCTTTCTGAACATCCTGACGCATTATTCTGGTCATTAACTGCGTTTGTCACACATAATAAATACCACAGTTTCAAATCAACACACAACATTTCCTCACCAATGAGGTGCCGCTTATAGGAGGCTTCTTCTGCGTCTACAACCCTGCAACGGCCATATTTATCAGCCTGACAACATGTTCAAGTCATGGAGCAAGAAGAACAAGATCAAAGCTGTGTTCAAATTGGATTTTCAGGCAACTCAGGTGAGTGAGACATACACAAAATAAAATCCTTATTGTTTAGTTCCAACTAAATCTAGAAATAGGGTCTGGGTTAGCTGTTATTTGTAACATGTTGCAGAAGAAATTTGAAATTTAAACAGTGTGGTTTATTTGTTTTAGTTAGAAGAGTTTGACCGTTTGTGCAGTGAGGGGAATATCATATACGCAAAACGATTTCCAGATTCTGCAAACAGTGTTTTTGACCTTGTTCCATGTCTCCTTTTTATCAGGTGCCAAAGATGAAAAAGAATGCAATAATGGTATCTTTGGTGCCAGATGATGTTGGTAAGACAACGGTGAAACTAGAGAAAACTGCTGTGCAAGATGGGACCTGCTCGTGGGAGAATCCAATTTTTGAACCCGTTAAACTTGTCAGGGATGCAAAATCAGGAAAAATTCATGAGAAAATCTACCATTTCATTGTTTCAACCGTAAGAAGTAGTTGTAGTTTCACACTCACCGCCCTTTACTCAAGTAGGATGTTGGTTGGAAAGTCTAATCTTTGTGTGGGCTCTTGCAGGGATCTTCAAAATCTGGCTTTCTCGGAGAAGCCTCAATTGATTTTGCGGATTTTGTTGCAGAAATTGAGCCAATGACTATTTCTCTGCCCCTAAAGTTTGCCAATTCAGGCATAGTTTTACACGTTAGTGCTCTTCATCTTCCTCTCTCCCTTGCTTCGTGTCTCAATAAGCACTTTCACATTATTCATCTCTTATTCTTTAGCACCTCCTAAGAATTGAATTTTTTTATAAAATTAAAAATACTTCAACATAATCAGATTACAAACGCCATTCAATTCTTAATTGCTCACTTAAGAATTGTTGAGACAGGTGACTATTCAGAACGTGGAAGGATATGCTGCTGAAAGGTGAAAATGAACCATAAAACCCCCTTTATTTAAACCATGCATCGTTCGTATTTTTCTTTTTTAATTTCATTCTCTCCAATGTGCTCTCAACCTTTTACACCTTGATTCCAGAAATGGGGAAGATAATGGAGCTGAGGAACTTTGCAGTGATAGAAGCTTGAAACACCAGCTGAGCTATGGCAGTACGGATCATGAAAGTTATAATGTTGATGAAGTAAGGTCTTATAAGATACATTTATATGGTTAACTTAGCAATTCTATTTAACAAATTTGAAACTTTCCTAAACATAATCTTTTGAAGAGGACAAGTTATGCTAACTTTCTAAGAAATAACTCATTTACAGAAATTACAGTTACATTACTTTTTATTATTATCTTATAGAATGAACACATGACGAGGACCAGATCTGAGTATTCTGAACAAGATGCATCTAATGGCATTAGTCCTGTGCTAGCTTCATGGGAGGATCCTCATAGCTTTAGACGAAATTCAATTCCATCAAAAGGAACCGTTAAGGCCATTGCAACAGAAGCCCAAGTTCATAAGAGGTCAAACACAAACTGGTCAATGGGTTCGGCATCAGATGGAAGTTTAGGAGAATGGACTAACAGCCTGGAAGACAATCTTCCAAGAGAAAGATTACAAGAGCCTTCAAATAATGGCAATGAAAGCCTCAAGAATGAAGTTGCTTCTTTGAAGAGGCAGGCAGAAATGTCAGAAATAGAGTTACAATCACTTCGAAAGCAGATAGAAAAAGAAAGCACCAGGGGACAGAATTTGTCAAGACAAATAATCAGCCTCAGAGAGGAGAGAGATTTGCTGAAAACCAAATACGAGCAACTCAAGTCCCAGCAGAACTTCAATAATGAGACCAAATCCTCCAAAACCTTGAAGTCTGAGATTGAAGATACTAGGCTTCAGTTAGAGGCAATGAAGGAAGAGCTTGTTTATGAAAAAGAATTGAGTGCCAATCTTCAATTGCAACTGCGGAAGACGCAAAACTCAAATTCTGAATTACTTTTGGCTGTGACAGACCTTGAAGCAATGCTGGAACAAAAGGACAAGGAAATATTGGATTTATCTACGAATTTAAAATCCCATAATACTACTAAGGAGCGTGGAGAGGGCATAGAATTTGACCTCTTGCGGCAAAAAATTGCAGACCAGGATGATGAAATAGACAATTACTGTAAGCAACGTGAAGAGCTAAGTGAGCAAATACAAGAACTTACTTTGGAGTATGATCTACTTAAGAAGGAAAATGTGGACATATCTTTGAGGTTAAAGCGAGATGAAGCACGCCACATCGTGTTACAAAATGAACATTCATCTTCTATAGTTACAATACAACAACTTGAATCCCAAGTAGAGAGATTAGAAGAACAACTGAAGGTGCAGGAAGATGAATTTTCAGCATCTCTGGTCTGCATCAAGGAGCTTGAAAATGAAGTAAAGTCGTTGGAGAAAGAACTGAAAATACAGGAAGAGAAATTTGAAGAAGGTCTCCATGTCATGCAATGTGCAAAAACTGAGCAGGAAGAAAGGGCCTTCCAGGCAGAAGAAGCCTTGAGAAAGACAAGACACAACAATGCTGTTGCATCTGAGCGTTTTCAGGAGGAATATAGACTGCTTTCTGTTGAAATGGCACAAAAAGTTGAGGAGAATGAAAATATGGCCATGAAAGCAGTTTCAGAGGCTGATGAGCTGCGGCACCAGAACAAACTAATAGAAGAAATGCTCCATAAGTGCAATCAAGAGCTCAGGCTTATCACAGATCAGAATGAATTGAAAATGAAAGAGCTTTTGGACCAAAGAGACTCGAAAGAAAAAATAATAGGACAGATGTCACAAGAACTAGAAGTTAAGTCTAAACAACTTGAGGAAGCGCAAAGGCACTATGATGAAAAGGATGCTTCATTTTCCAAGCAAATTCAAATGCTCAGATCTCAAATTAAAATGTTGATGGAAGATGGTGTTTTGTCTGAAAAAGTAAGGGAAGATGCGAAAATAGCTCAGAAAGGACAACCACTTATGATGTCAAATGATGGGGAGATGATACTTGGCACGCTATTGTCAGAAGTAGAAACCTTTAAGAACCAGCATATTGAAATAAAACACAGTTTGCATAGAGAACAAGTGGAGAAAGAAAGTATGAAGAAAAAGATATCTCAATTAGAAGGAGAGCTGAAGAAGAAGGAAGCGGAGTTAAGTACTATGGAAAAGAAGTACAAGAATAGCAAAGGACGAGCTGCAGTTACACATATGAATTTGACTTCAAAAGACAACGAATGTGCTGTACCTTCGGCTAAGGCACATACCAAGAAATCAAAATCCGAAATGCAAAAGGTAATTGTTCTTCTGCCAAATTTAAAATCAGAGAAGAACATAAATTTTACTGTTGCATATTAGGACTGCATACATAGTAACATCACTCCCTTAAGGTTTATGCACCCTACAGAATAAGGAGAAATAAGTAGTCCAGAGATCAGTACACAGTTGGGAAAGTGATATAATATTTAAGAGTTTTCTCCAGCAGTAATAACTTTTTTGGTGGCGGCGGTGGTTTTATAGCATATTGTGAACATCTCAAGTAGTCATCCTTGTAGAACACTCTCGATGTGATTATATTCCTTGCTTTTAATCCATATTTTTAAGGTGTTTGGAATTTCTTTTCATACACTAGTCCTCAGTTCTCTAGAATAACTCAGTCTGTTATATTTGTAACAGGCAAAGGATGCTTCAAGCAAGTCTGAAGGAGGAATAGTAAGCAAGTCAGCTGAGAGCAAAGTTTGTGAAGCTCCTGGAAGGTATAATCAAATTCTTTTCTCCTGAACGTAATCATGAACATTACTATCATTCTTTATCTTTGTTATATGAAGTTGCGGCCACCAATGTCAAATTTGTCATGATGCCTATCTCATCCAAGAACTAACTCCTATTATTTTGTCTCCTTCTCTGCCAGCGAGGGTGATTGCCATACAAATGAATTGTTGAATGAAGTTTCGCTACTAAAGGAAAAGAACAAGACTATGGAGAGTGAGCTGAAAGACATGGAGGAAAGATATTCAGAGATTAGTCTGAAATTTGCAGAGGTAGAGGGAGAAAGACAACAGCTTGTTATGGCTCTACGCAATCTCAAGAATGGAAAGAAGAACTAAAACTTTTTTCAGGTGTGGTGCCTAATAGAAATCATACATAAGTGGTGAAGGAGGCAGGCTATCATCATCACCAGAATGGAGGAACCAAATTTGATCAGTAATTGCAGTTTGCACTTAAGTTGTGACCTATATGTACATCTACTAACAGCTTTACTCATCCAAAATTTTTTTGGGCACTTGGTCCATCCAATATTCATGTCGTATGATGCGTTGGCAAGTGAGCCAGGGGCACGATGCTGTGGCCTCATATAGGCCTTGTATTGTAGCATCCAATGATTTAGCATCAGTTTGAAATTTTTAGCATCCAATGTAACATATACATAAACCAATGATGCTCAGAAGAAATGGTTTTGATTGAGAGTATTGAGTAACAACTGTATGGTTACCTTAGTGGTTTTCAGAAGCAATAACCTGAAGCTATGTTTATGCAAACTAGTGTTAGATGTCACATACAGATTATTTAGTTTTTCAGTACCATTTTTGACAATACCGAAACGTGGCTAATGAATAGTTTTGACAAAAATTTAAAAAGTAGAAAGAACTGTTTTAAAGCATGTTAGAGAAAACCAGAGGTTGGGTGGGGACAAAGAATTTTTCCAACTTTGTTGTCATCTGTTTATTCGTTTCTTCACTTTGTTTATTATTTCAATATAAAGTTCCATAAAACTAATCTTGAAGATTCACACCATGGATTGTAGCCTCATTTCTCACATCCTCAAAGTTTTGTAGCGTCCAATAATAGGAAAAGAGAATCACCATTCAGAGAAGCTCCCAATTGCTATATATGACGCGATCATGAGTCTAGATTATGGAGTGCATGAACATAGAAGTCTCATAATAGACTTGTACTGTTACCAACAATTGATGCCAGAATAAAGAAAGAATTGCAGGAGTAACTAGGATTTTTCTTTTAGAAAAAAAATGGTAGAAAACTGTATAATTTAGGACAATAACAACTAACAACTACAAAAAAATGGACACATTTCTAACTGCAAAACTATTAGAAAGTGACACAATAACTGTCATATTCTCCTAATTAATTATTGAACACAACTCTGTGCACCCAGCCTCACATTTGGCATAAACAAAAACAGTTCTGCTGTCGACATTTATGTTCATCTATACCCAATTAAGCATCGAAAACTTAATTTAAGTGTCCACAACTTATCCAATAAACAATAGAAAAAGAACCAAATAGACACTTGTATTTACTTTTTCTTTGGTGTGCCTTCTATTTACGTAACATAACCAAAGTTGACGAATTTCACAATTATTTGTGTGTATCAGTTGTCAAGAAATAAGAAGGAAAAACTTCTCTTTCTTTCCGAAGAGCCAGGGACACTTGTACAGTGTCATCAGTGAAAATGACAGTTTACATTGTCGTTATTCGGAGGGGACCAAAATTTCCTTATCTAACATCATAATCACCATGTTCAAGACGACAACAAGAATTTTGGTTTTGAGTCAACGTACGCAAAAACTGCTCAACACGTGTCAAATGATAGAGACATGTCGGTTAAGCCACACGTGTCTCCATTCATGAGATGTCACGTGTGCCATGTAATGTCATTGCCTTCTCTATATAACATATATGCCTTTGTGTAATTGTATCAATCAGTTACTTTTCTTCTGTTTAGAATCATGGATTCAAGAGTAGTTCAAAACGAAGTGCATGAGAATGATGAACACTACCCACACATTCTTCAAGGTTTGAGTCACATTTGGAAATAAATTGTATCATATTTGAATGCATATCTTTATATGATAAGTTTTTTCTTTTTTTTTAATGAATAACTTCTTTTATTTTAATTTTTTTATGTAGTGACACATAGTGAAGAAGAAGAACACTACAATGATGAGAAGAAATCTGTTTTGAATAAAGTAAAGGCAAAGGCTAAGAAAATCAAGGACAGGATTAAGAAGCATGGTCATCAAGTCCTGGATGGTAACCGTGAGTGTAATGAAGATCAACACAATCTTGATGACAATGACTTAAATGAGGATGAAGACATGAACGAAGACACACAAGTTCCTGAAACACCAAGTAGGTTCTTCTCCAAATTATCTGCATAAAGTGAAATTGAATTTGTTCTTAAATATATTTTAGCACAATAAATATGTTTGTCTTTTAATTTTTTTAGAATAGGTTGTCCTACTATGTGATATATCTATTCTATACCTCTCTCTCTATATATTACATATAATAAAAGAATCTGTTTCTAAAACTTCTGAAATTTACATGAAGATAAAAAATGTTGAAGGAATAAAATCAAACTAAGTAATTAGTTTATGGAGCATGTATAGGAACTTTACAATTATCTTCAAAACCACTATCTATGTTAAAACTGTTATTACTTTACATTAACAACTTTCAAACTTAAAAATCATATTACTATAATGTTTAATTAGTTGAGGGTATAAATTTTGTGCATAGAAATTGAATTGAATCAACATGTTTGCAAATATTGAAAACATATTTAACTTTAAAAATTGAATTTTTATTCATAGATACTTTCTCCATTTTTTTTCCTATCCTTTTCAAAATAAAAGGAATTGTTAACTCTTTTTAAGGATTGAAACCTTTCAATAAGTAAAATTTAAAAATAAAAACAGATTTAAGTTGGACTATATGCTTAATTGTTCTGCAGTTCATGAAAGTGAAGATGTCAAGAGTGTAACACCCACAAGTGAGCAGTTAGGAACTTTAGGAAAGTCAGGAATTGATTTTGGAGGTACAACATCTCATCACAATTCACTACCTTCTTCAACAACTGAAATTATTGATCAAAAGATAGCCACAACATCTCATGTAGAAGAGAAAGCAGGGCCTCCAAAGGACAATTTGGATGGGACAATGGAATTGGAGGAAGAACCTTACTCCCCCGGAAGGCCTGAGGCATATACTCCTCCCATTTATCATACCAAAGTCACTCATCCAATTGAAGAAGGTGAGTAAGAATTGAACAAAGTTGTAAAACTCAATTTTTTTTCTAAGAATTTTGCATTAATATTAATGTAATGTTATAAAAAATTTCTACACATTTTCTAACTTGTAACCATTTACAAGATTTGATGGTTAAATTGGTAAAATTTGACTCCTCACTTATGTTTCTTTCCAAAAATATCTTCAAATTTGTTTGTGCTTGATGATATTTGTATACCGTGGTCCATGGATTAAGATTTTCATGTATGATGGCTAACAGCAGTAAAAGATGAAATGGAGGAATCTTTTGCAAGAATGAATGTGCAGGATGAGCCCAAATCTATTCCAGAACTAAACCTCCAACCAACTGTTGTTGATTCTGAATACCCTCATGTTGATCAGTTTCTGCCACACCTTTCTGCTGCAATGCAAACTCAGTATCCTTCTTCTGAATCTCATGAGCAATTCACTCAGGAAACGATGTCCCCAAATATCAACAAAAACCTGCAAAATGTCACAGACAGTAGACAAACTTTCAACACCATCACAACCACAGTTGAAGAACACTCTGGCTATGAAGCAAACACTTACAAAGCTATCTCTCCTAAAGATGTCACAGCTTCTGAGGCAGGCTCAGTGGAGAAAGATGACAGAAAGGACAACGTGGAAACAATTGAAGAGCAACCAAAAAGTGGGGATGCTTCTAACATGGCTGGCTCTACTGCAGAATATGGGAAGAATATTGCTCACTCTCTGACACAGAAGTTAGCTCCAGTTTATGACAAGGTTGCTGGTGTAGGAAGTGCAGTGAAGTCCAAAGTGTCTGGAACTAGCACCGGTGGTGTTGGAACTGAGAGAAAAAATGAGGTCAAAGAAGAAGACAAAGGGGTTTCTGTGAAGGACTATTTGGCTGAGAAGCTAAGGCCTGGTGAAGAGGACAAGGCCCTTTCTGAGGTAATTTCAGAAGCTTTACATAAGAGAAAGGAAGAGCCAGTGAAAAATGAGCATCATGGTGAGGATGAGAAAATGCGTGATGATCCAGGAAAAGGTGTGGTTGACAAGCTTAAGGGTGTTGTTGGCTCATGGTTTAGCAATTCTGAGGGAAAAGGTGAATGAGGTTTCTTTTGCTAAGTAGTAGATTTTGCAAAATGGTGTTATGTATTATTCTGATTTTGTGTTTGCGGTTGTTATAGTTGCAGGTGGTGAAGATTTATCCAAGAATACAAATTCTGGTGGAGAAGTGGAACAGGTTAACCAAGTTGTTGGAGAAAACAAGAGTAGTCCAATTGAAGAACAAGAGACTCGCTAAATATCTTCATTTTGCATATGGTGGATTCATGTGAAACTATTATATGTTGAATTTACATTACGATATATCTATGTGCTGGAACAAAGAACGAGACTTCGTTGTATTCTGTGATTCTATTTCGCTTAATGTTCAATATGCTAATGTTTTTTCTGTTTCTCATATTTGTTTTTATAATTTATTCTCGTAACATTAGCATTTGTTTCAACAAAACAATGAGAAATGCAATTTATTCTACTTACCTTTTAAGATCACGATCCTCTAGAACTATGAAAGATTTTAACCATAAAAATATTTATAAGTAAAAAATTATTAAACAAAGTATTGGAACAACATAAGACTTGGTTTGATCCTAAAATTCGATCAAGTTGACCTACCCGTATATTGTTTGTCGACTTGGTCCGATCTTAGGATTCGATTAAGTTTGGTTTATCTATAGAAATATCATTGACCAACTTGGTTAGAGCTTAGGATTTCGACCAGTCCATCCGTAGAAATGTCGTTGATCGACTTAATTTGATCTTAGGATTCGGTCAAGTTGGTCCACCCGTAGAAATGTTGTTGGTCAAATTGGTTATCTTAGGATTCAGCCAAGTTGGACCACCCGTAGAAATGTCGTTGGCCCACTTGGTCCGATCTTAGGATTCAATCAAGTTAGTCCACTCGTAGAAATGACATTGCCCAACTTGGTTCGATCTTAGAATTCGGTCAAGTTGGTCCACCCGTAGACATGTCGTTGACTAACGTGGTTCGATCTTAGGATTATGCTAAGTTAGTCCACTCGTAGAAATGTTGTTAACCGACTTGGTCTAATCTTAGGATTCTATCAAATTGGTCTGATTTGAAAAATGGTCTGTAAAGTAGTACAAGAATATTTTAAGTAATCACAATTTATTCAACGAGGACCACCTCATTATTACAGGTGGAAAAGTGTCGTCATATAAGTTTTCATCAAAGTAGTAAGATTGTTCATCAAAACAATAAAATAAATTGTTCATCAAAGTAGTAAAATTCAAGGAAAAAGAGGTGTGTCACCAATGCGCGCACTTAAATACTAAGTTTTTCCTTGCCATAACTTTCCTAGACATGCACTTTTACACTACCACACTCTATATATCCCGAAACAAGAATAATTTCCTTATGATGTGAGAGATCATACTACGCGGATTATAAATTTGAAATATTGTTACATGATTTATAAAATAAATCAATAACAATTTATTTATTTATTATGATATTATAAGTTTGAATTGTTAGTTACATATTTTATTTTCTAATATGCTAATAACAAATTTTTTATCTCTAAAATAAAAGTAACAACTATTTCTTATATTTTAAAGATTAATAATAAAATATATGAAAATTATATATAATTTTAATAAAAATTCTCAAACTAGGGTTAGTATTAAAGAGTAAATAATAGATAACTTTACTTGAAAAGAGCGTAACAAGATCAACACTCAACGAAAATGACGATGTTAAAATTGAACATAAGAAGTAAAACACTTTTGTTCTTGTCCTTTCTATCGTGTGCATTACATAGAATAATATTTTCCTTTGCTTTTTGCACTCATCCACTATTTATAAAGTTTTTCATCTAAATAATATCGCAACACATCTAAATAATAACCATTATATATTTTATCTTAAAAATAATATCACAACAAATTTAAATAATAACAATCACATTTTTTATCTTCACAAGAGTATCACAACAGATTAAATACTAACAATCATATATTTTATCCTTAAAATAATCATAACAGATTAAATAATAACAACCATATATTTTATCTTTATTTATCAATTTATGAATTTATAAGAAATAAAAATGATTTGAATAAAAAATCTTTATCTTTTATTAGTTTCTCAATCTTTGTATAACTAAAAGAAAAAAGAAAAGCCCAAACCCAATTAAATTTTAAAAATAACGTTAATGAAACTATGGTTACGAGTAAACATTTTTCTTTTTACTTGCACAACCGTGTTAGGGTTTTTCAGAGTCGCCATTTTTTGTTTTCTTAACAACCTTATTTTCACTTCACTTCGCACCCATTCTAGACATCCCCAACATTGTTTCGACCAATACTTCAAAAAATCGTCCAACACGGTACGTTGTTTTGCCCCTTCACGTTTTTCTAGTTGCTCTTTTAGATTCTATCCATTTCACGGAACTTGGTTTTCGATTCAATGAATATCCATCCACTCGTTAGCACACTGGGCTTCTGGAAGCTTCCACTGCAAAGAAACTCCATTCTACCATCGGCCAAATCGCAGTTGTTGCTTATTTCTCAGAGATGATGGGTTCGAATTCGAACCATGAATTCAATAACCCATTTCCTTTTAGGTCCAAAGATGGTCCACAAATTTTCCCATTCTTTGATTATTTTGCGGAGATTATGTAGCCATCCGTTTGATGGTGATGGATTTGAATGCATTGATGAGCCTTTGAAAAAACTAGGATTAAATTGTGATTCTACTGTGGATGTAACGCTCCGTTTAAACGAGGACTGGGGTTATAACCAAAAGCAGTTTTCACTTAGAAAAGGGTTCTTAGAAAATGTGAAGTTAGATGCTAAGAGGGTCCTTGAGGTTCTCCGGCAAGACGGTCCCGGTCTTGATGCGAGGTTGGTTTTGGGTGAGTTGCATGTAAAGCCATCAGGGCTTCTTGTGAGGGAGGTTCTCTTTGGAATTTTGAAGATCATAAATTCTGAGAATAAAACTAGGTGTGCAAAGCTGGCATACAAGTTTTTTGTGTGGTGTAGTCAACAAGAGGGATACCGGCACACTGCGAATGCATACCACTTAATTATGAATATATATGCGGAGTGTGAGGAATTTAAGGCATTGTGGAGATTGGTTGATGAAATGATTGAGAAAGGGCTTCCTGCTACGGCTCGAACTTTCAATATCTTGATTCGTACTTGTGGTGAGGCAGGATTGGCTAAGAAATTGGTGGAGAGGTTCATAAAATCGAAGACGTTTAACTTTAGGCCTTTTAAGCACTCCTACAATGCTATCCTACATGGTCTTCTTGTTTTAAAGCAGTACAAGTTGATTGAGTGGGTTTATCAGCAGTTGTTGCTTGATGGATTTTCTTCAGATATTTTAACTTACAATATTGTCATGTATGCCAAGTACAGACTTGGAAAGTTGGATCAATTCCAAAGACTGTTTGATGAGATGGGTAGAAATGGATTTTCTCCAGATTTTCATACCTTCAATATTCTTCTTCATGTTCTTGGCAAAGGGGACAAACCGCTTGCAGCTCTCAATCTCTTAAATCACATGAGAGAAATGGGTATAGATCCAACTGTGCTTCATTTCACTACATTGATAGATGGACTCAGCAGAGCCGGAAATCTGGATGCTTGCAAGTATTTTTTTGATGAAATGATAAAGAATGGATGTATCCCAGATGTGGTGGCTTACACTGTAATGATAACGGGATATGTAGTGGCTGGTGAGCTTGAGAAAGCCCTCGAAATGTATCAAGATATGATTTCTAGAGAACAAGTTCCAAATGTTTTTACATACAATTCCATAATTCGGGGATTATGCGTGGCAGGAAAATTTGATGAAGCATGTTCAATGCTCAAGGAAATGGAAACCAAAGGTTGTAGTCCAAACTCGGTTGTCTATGATTCTTTAGTGAGTAGTTTACGGAATGCTGGAAAGACTGCTGATGCTCATGAAGTGATAAGACAGATGACAGAGAAGAGGAAGTATACCCACATACATTCAAGATACGAAGGGTACAAATGAGGCATCAACTTTAGATCTGGATAACTGAGACCCATGATCTGCTGCGTGTTCAGCTGATTAGAAGCTGGATAAATGAAGTATGCATCCCCCTCCCCTTATATGTATATATGTATGTATGTATAGATATACTTCACTTATTTCTACACCCAGTAACTGACTTCTGAACCTGTATGCTCATTTTTTCATACCATATTATTAATATTTCTTTATCAATTTTAGGCTATGCTTCTTTTTGCTAATATCTGCCTGCATTTGTCAAAGAGCTTATTTACTACCAGGACTAAGGTGTTTAAATTGTCTTTGTTTCTATATGGTGTAAACATCATGTACTTTTGGTAGTAAGTAGCCTTGAGCTCAAGTAATTTAAATTATAACTGGTGTTGTGAACTAATTCTGCGGCTTTTGCTGTTACTATTTAAAACTTGTAAAGTGCATAAAGCCTTTTTAATCTGGATGCTTGACAGTTGATTGCTTAATTAGGTACACTATTTGGCTCCTCTGCTTTTGGAAGGAATATATGCACCCCCATTGCCCCTGAAAAAGAAGAAATAAATGGTTTAATTGTATTAGATTTTAAGCCATCTTTCTGCTTGTTTGAATTTATCACTTGTAAAGATAACAGCGTTCTGTTCAGGTAAAATCATGTCATTCATATAGTTTACAATATGACTTTCCCGGTAGGAGAAAAAACACTATGCATCGACTGTGTAAAATAGTTTTACACTGTCAGCTAGTCACAAACTAACATGTATAGCAAGTTTGTTGGCTTTTACAATAATTACCTTAAAAAATGTACCAATGGTGGTGATTTGTGAGTGGTTGACAATGTAAAAATGTAAACCTGTTTTACACTCTGTCAGTGTATGCCTTTAAACTCTTTCGATAATAAATCATCGGTTACATCCCCTTCTTTTGATTGTTGAAAGGGTTTTCATTTTCACTGAATTATAAGCTGAGATTGATATCTCTAATTCTTGATTTTGAGTTTAATTTATTATTTAATGTTAAATTATCATTTTAACTTTTGGAGGTGTAAGACTAATTTTCCTGGTTCATGATTTCCACAAAACCAGAGCAAGCAACGGCAGCTTAAAATATGGCCAATGGTCAGAGATGCAGCAATTATTTAACTTGATTTCCATACTCATGCTTAAGCTGGTTGCTTTTCTGTGGCTTCGAAGACAGCCATTCAGTTTGCTGCCACATTCCAGCCGAAGATTTGAAAGCTTATCCTCTTTTATTGTCAGGTTATTGTCATGGTTCGTTTTTTGGCTTGATATTTTGTTTTCATACATGATAGGCATATTCTGTCATCGTGCAGTGGGAGCACTCCAACAGTAAGGGCGTCGTCACGCAATAGTGCTATATTCACGTTGCTTGAGATCTTTTTATTGCAAAAGCCTATGCTGTTGTTAGACGTATTAAAGTTTATAACTTTGTGGTAGATAACAACACTTCTTGGCCTAAAACATACTATATTGTCTGTATAATAAGTAGCTTTGAAGATAATGTACATGGCTTCCCTTTTGGAATGCTCAGGCGAAGTTAGGCTCACTCAAGCGAGAATTGTTCAGTGAGTGAGAGTTTTTCAGCATAATTCTCGCTTAAGCTAGTTCTGGTTTGAGAATTTCAGCCTCAAAACTCCTCTTTTCTGTCTTCTAATGCTTCCTTTCATGTATCTTCCAATCCTTTCTTTTCCAATCCTTTAATTACCCTAAATTTATACAAAATAGGATTAAATGACTTCATTTGTTTCATGACTCAATATTTGGATTCAATAATTCTTAAATTAGGGGCGATTGCTATCTTAAACACAATTAAACCCAAAAGTGAACATTCTTCTCATGTAAATTTACTAATTATTGGCACTTATCAAATGCTATTTTTCAAAGTGGTAGTCAGGGCTGCTTTTATTTTTGACAACCAATTACATTTGCTTTTGCTGTGCAACAATTTTCATCTTTGTTAGTTAGAAAGTTTTTCTAATGTAGGAATCACTTATTCAGATTCAATTATTTAACGAGGGTTCCACTTCATTCTCCTACAAACAGATTTTGGCTTAATTTTTCTCCGATTTATTATGCCTAGTGTTTCTTACATAGGACACGTTGATGCAATTTTTCATGTACACAGGGTCACTGTCAACTTTCAAGTCTTTCCCAAACTTTATTGACTCACCCCTAACGCTCTTTTTTCACTCATCTCTCACCATATATTTTAACTAGTATTAGATTGATTTTTAAAACTACTCACAATATTTTAACATTGTTCTTGCAGTTAAACATCAAACAGGATAAATGTCGAACGTAAGTGTGTACATTCATCATTCAAGTTCCCGCGCTGATTATACAGCCTCATAGGGTTGTTGTTTCTGGGTTTTCTGTTGGTTGGATGGGATTGGCGAGTCAGAATCCTGAACTAAGTGTCTACATTCGTCATCCAGGGGCTTGTGTATCTACATGTAATGATGAAGACGGCTGTTGCTTCTTTGGTCTGTCAGCTAAGCCTATTCAGCATTGTGTTTTTCCCCTTGATCTTTGTAATATGGTTTATACATGTATTTTTTACCCCTCATTGAATTGACTAGTTACAATAGCCTAATATTACATACCGTGTGTCATTCCTATACTGAGAATGAGACTGAATAAAATTGAATGTTTCATTTCACGTCCCGCCACCGAGCAAAATCGTTGAAACTGTTATTTTTCTCATCCAAGAAATCAAACTTTAAAAACACTGGAATAATATGGCTAGTGAGTATGGGAATTAATAAAAATAATCAAACACGAGTCCAAGTATAGATAGTTGCATTTTAAACTTTGAAATCAAGTGGCCACAACAGCATGACCCAAATCAAAAATAGCTCCTTGTATTAAGCATTCTAACAGATATCCTGTTATTTTAAATTTGAAGGAGCTGATGCGAGTGTGTAGATGAGAATTCCATTCACTGGCTGATATAGTCAGTTCATTGGATATCTGTCACTTTCTCTGCGCAAGAGTCATGCCTAAGTTCGTTGTTGGCATATTTTAAGCATTGAAAGACATTTGAGTGATTCATGATGATGTTTATAACGTGGACCATGCTTATTACAGTATTACTAATCTTAAGGTGGAATTTACTATTCACACAGAACAACGTTCTATTGTTTCACATAAAACCTCTTATTCTACTTCCCCCGCACTTTATTTATTGTTCAGTATTATATTTCTCGTGGTTTTGTTTTGCTCACCACAGAATATCAATCTTCGGTTGTAGTTGTATCACTAGTCTCCAACTATGTTGAGCCATTCTGGGTTTTTCACTATTTGCTCACATGTTGGGCATAATGTCAGTAAGTACAATATACTGTGGTGGTACTTGTTGCAGACATATACAGAGGACATAAAAATTATTGAAACAGTCTCTATTCTTTTGTGTTATTTTATGTAATTTTGTCTGGCAAATGATAGTAACTAGCTAAATGGTTGCAGCCTTTCATGTTAGAACAGTCATAAAATTTAGTGGACTTTTGTGACGTACTTGACCATATGTACAGCCAAAGCTAACCAAATGATTCAGTACATAATTAACTAAAGTGCTCTCCTTATCAAAGAACCTTGTGTGTTTTGAGTTATCAACCTTTCAGAAGAAAGATTTGAAAGCCATTTTTTTGTCTTCACTCATTCTTTAAGCGGAGGAATGGACACCCTTAGCCCCTTTTGGCTGATAGAAAGTGATCCACAATGAATGGAAGATGATTTTCCCTATACCATTTTTTTTTTGCCTTCTACACACTCTTGGTACAATTTATAAGTACGAGCAGAAGGCATAGATATCATCAAAGTCAAAAAGATACTTCGAACGGAGAAAATTTTTCATTATTCATAAATTATACGAACAATTTGCAGCTTAGTATCTATATCGGGATATGTTAAAGGAGGGGAAAGAATTTGAGAATTTGGATGTGTATTGCTTTTATTTTTTCTCTTCCTGTTTCTCTTCTGGCTTCTCTTCATTCTTTTCTTCTTTCTTTTCCTCTTTCTTTTCTTCTTTCTTTTCTTCCTTGGCAGGTCCAACTGATATTATATCTACCTTCCCTACTTTCTTCAGCTTCTTCACCACCGCCACTGCATCCATTTCGCCAACCACTGTTAACTTCTGTTCCTTCACATCTGCAGCAATCGAATCAACCCCTATTGTTCAAATGAACAATAGTTAAACAAATTAATATGCATCCAAGGCACAAAAAGAAAAGGTTTTCAATGACCAGGAAATATAGTTTCTGCGGCAGAAGGAAAATGAAACTATAAGCAAACACCAACCATAGATATCTGCAGCCGCCTCTATTGCTTTCTTCTTTGTTTTTTCATCTATCATAGTAAGGACCTTTAATACCACCTTCTGCTAGATCCAGAGAAGGGACAGCAAATGCAGACAGAGGCAAGAGAATGATAAACAAAATTTGGATCAAATACTCGAGTTAAATCATACATATAAATTCAACATGTGCATGTGGAATAAAAACTAAGAGAGAGGGAGAGAGAAAAATATTGCAGACAATTGAACATGAAAAACAATACCTGAGCCTCCATTGTGAAGAGGAAGATGTGAGTGAAAAGAAGGAAAAGGGTAATGAAGGGTTGAAAAACTTGTGGCCTTTGTAATACAAGTAAGGCGTGCGGTTGTGGATATCTTCTTTTATTTGTGGGTGTGTCTGTGTGTGCTACATCCAAAAGATGGACACTTTAAATGCAAAACTGTTGGCCAGCATGGCGCAACTCAATAGCACACAAAGGACAAATGTTGACGTGATGAAGTGTGTTACTTGCCAGGTGAATTTTTCTTTCTATCAGTTAAAATTTTCTGAACCATGGAGTCCAAATCAGTGTTCTATGAGTGGAGAAAACTATCAGAAAAAAAGATCTAATAATTTCTTTTCATTTCATTTCCTTTCTACCTTTCACATAGTCACTTGTTATATTTTTGTACGTAAAGAAAAAGAATTTGATCACGTCAGGGAACACATGAGTTATGCTTTTAAAAGCCAAATATGTGGAAGCAAAATGAGAATGAATAATTGTTTTATTAGGTACATAGATTATGAGCACTTAGTTGTCATCCAAAACAAGCATGTATGATAAGTGGCCATATTGAATGAAATTCATGCTAATCCATCACTTTAAATTAAGAATTCTTTTATAGCAATGCCAATGAGGCACCAACTCAAGGTTTACTCATCAAGACAAATGTAATTCTAGTAACAAGTTAGATGAACACTTCTGTGAAGAAAAGCATGTCACTTTGCACCTTCAATCCACAATTGTCTTACATCTATAATATTATTTCTGTGATTGTGCTTACTCTTAAAAATGCATTCACCCCACTATTCCTTTGTCTTGTTATCATCACACTAAGTGAAAAAGAATAGACTGAGATACACAAAACTAATAACAGATATAATTTTTTATGAAACTTAAAGCTTGAGTTTTAATAACCTGAGCTGTTCTTGTATTAGAGATTAAGTCTCCTATTAAATAAACTTGTACGTATGCATAAATGGTAAAGGCATTATATAGTGAGATTCACATTGAGTGGTTCCAAGTTATAGTGAGATTTAAAAGTAGGAATCTCTTCCTTTAAAAGGGAAATTGAAAAGAAATTTGTTCTTCCCTACAAGCAAAGTAACAAACAGTAGAACTTTGTAAACACCATAATTATAATTAAATGTGAAGGTTTTGACCTTTGAATATCTCCACTGACCTTGTGAGAAGGTGATTCATGTATACATGCAACTTGACTGTGCCAATTGAATCCAATACAGTCATGCTTTATATTTCCAGTTTCTTACAAAAATTGCAAATCTTATAGTGCACTGTTCTGTGTTCAAAACTAACATCTTTCTTCAATATTCTACTGGTATTTTTCTATGGTCTTTCTTAGTCTGGGTATGGATTGAAAATTCAAATCTAAATTTAAATAATAGGGTTGGAATTAAATCTGAATTCATATTTTCTAAAAAAAATAGTTTGAATTTTTTATATCTAAATATAAATATTAAATTAGATTTTAAATCCAAACTCACATTTTAAAAATAAATAGTTTGGATGCTTACAAATTAGTTTCATACCCATTTTAAAATTCGAAATAATTTAACATTGTTACATATTTTTTAAGAATAGATTTTTGGATTAAATTCATTGAAATCTTTTATATTTAATTAAATATGACATTAATTAATAATATAAAAAGTATATCAATTTTATATTTATTATATGCTTTATGTAGAGCTAAGTACAATGTTTATTAAACATATTTATTATATTTTATTTTAAATTATTTTGGATTTAAAATCAATTTAAAAAATACAATTTATAAATATCCAAACTATTTTCTTTTAAAAAACATTTAGATTTCAATTCAATTATTCGGATTTAGATAAAAAAAATTAAACTAATTTTAAAAATATGAATTTGAATTTCGTTTTAATCTAAATTATGTAATGTAGGAGATCCAATTTTATGTATTCGTTTTGAAATTCCAAGTTTTTTCAAATTTATGAACAATTAAAAAAATTATTTAATGGATAAAACATTATCATCTTAAAATAATGATATAATTATTATATTAAGAAAGAAGAAAACATATTGATCATGCCTACAACTCGAACGTGGAGGAATCGCTTTGTAGCACTCTCTGCCCCGTCTACGCGACAGTGTTATCTGCAAAATCACCCTCAGAACCTTCCCTAGGATCTCCAAACGCGACCTGCAAAAT
>Ga0123342_1003330_pt1 | contig 25857 bp, 18 predicted proteins | sample Turbeawhitnodule_FD_89960 | JGI IMG/M metagenome (GOLD analysis project Ga0123342, IMG submission 89960) | Root nodule microbial communities of legume samples collected from Mexico - Turtle bean Mexico white nodule | ecosystem: Host-associated > Plants > Roots > Nodule | place: Mexico: Nepantla...
GGAGTGTTGTGTGTTCTTGAGGTGTTCAAGATCAATACTCTTGGTGTGGTTTGCCAAAGGTAGTGTGTTTCTTGAAGGGTTCAAGGTCACTACTTTGGTGGTTTGTGTTTTGTAATCTAGTTTAATTGCTTAGTGGATTACCCAGTGGTTTTTTGGGGACTGGATGTAGCTCTTGGCTTAAGAGTGAACCAGTATAAACTGTTTGTGTATTTCTCTCTTACCCTGAACTCTTTTAAATTTTGTTTTAAGCTTAACTGATATAAACAACCGATTGTTTCGAAGAAATAACTGATTGTTTTTCTGTGTATTGCTGTATAACTGCTTGAGTTCTTGGCTAACTTGATTCCTGTTCTGGATTTATACAAAGAATTTCATTAAACCTGAAAAACTTTTCAAAAACCTCTCTTAAACAATTCACACCCTCTTGTTTAAGGTCATATATTCTAACACCATACACACCCCATGCATGATTCTCTCGTGACTTAAGTCTTATTATGGTATCTGGCTATTAACATTATGTTAACTCATACTGTTTGTGGGACCCAGCTTACGTGGTGCCTCATTACTATCAGACCACCAATGTTCGGTGTCTTTCTCTCAGACCGATGACCGAGGTCTGGCCTGTACAAAGATCGAGCCAAACAGACACAGTTGAGGGAAGAAGCTCGAGCCGAGCAGGAACGACAGAGAGAGAAAGCCCGAGCCCACCAAGAGCACCTCCTGAGGGAAGTAGAAGCTTCTCGCAAAGGATGGAAGAGGCTACACGGATAAATGATGAGTTACAAAAAACTAATGAAGAGATGCGCAGAACCATGTACAGACAACAACAGCGTACCATCCGGGTTCTTTCCCAGGATCTGTCCTCAAGGGACAACCCTCAGCCTTTCTCTCGAAAAATCATGGATGAGCCCATCCCACTGCATTTTCTCACCCCAAAGATAACTCCTTTCTAAGGAGTGGAGGACCGTGAGAGTCACCTAAAGGGGTTTAGGGCCCAGATGATCATCTCAGCTAAATCGGATGTTATTCGCTGCAAAATGCTCAGGGGAACGTTAACGAGAACGACCCTTCATTGGTTTAGCATAATCTCAGATAGGCATATACCATCATTCCAACAGTTGTCCAAAATCTTCAAGGAGCAATTCTCAGCCAACAAGGTTGACCCTCCTCGCCTTCCTGGCCTTTTTGATGTCAGATAGAAGGAGAGAGAATCATTGAAAGATTATGTAAATCGCTATTGCGCATTCTCGTTCAGGCTCCCAACGCCCAACGAGGAGATGGTTGTTATCACGTTCGTAAAAGGTATATGGGCAAGTCTTTTTAGTGACTCACTCATTCGATATAGAGCCGAGTCCATGGCCGAGGTCAGAGAACAACCAATCGCCCATATAGAAGTAGAGGAGGCCATAGTAGTGAAGAATGGCAACTCACAGCCTTGTGTAGCCAAAAAAGATGACACTAAAGGAGGACCGGAGGAAGAGGTGCCTGATAAGTACCTAATTTCAGTAATATTTCATATTAAATATAGGCACTTAGGAGGATTTATTACTAATTTACATATATAATAATTCTTAAGTTATGAATTTTTACTTTTTTACATTTTTGTGATCTTTATTTGAATAAGAGCATTTTATTTCCAAATTTGGTGTTAATTGCAAGTTTCTAAGGAATATTGAAGATTTGGAATAAAGAAGAATTATTTGAGCTAAAAAGATAAAGTTGGGCAATCCCAAAATAGAGAAAAACGCTGAAAAGCCAATTTTGCAACAAAATTATCTCGCTCAAGCGAGATATTCTCGGTTGAGCGAGATATTCTCAGTTGAGCGATAATGCTTCAGGACTATTTTCAATGGAGACAAAGCCTTCCAAAATGATGGTACAAAGCCTTCCAAAATGACGGTACACTTGGTTGTGGAGCAGGATGTGAAGTTGAACGAGTAGATCTATCAAATAAAAATAATTAATATTACCATAACACTACCGAATCAGAATCAACATGTTTGGTACCAAATCAAAGAGAGAATTAAGGAGAGAATCACTCTGAATAAAATTATAAGCATTTTAATGCTAGAATAAAAAACAAATTAATCATAAAAAAATGAAACAACAATAATAACCTACTAAAAAATACAAATCCAAGGGTTCAAATGTGAGAAATAAAAACAAAGTGAAAATGAAAACAATAGCAAATTGAAGCGTCCGTTTGAACAATAGCGTATGAGAGAGCAAGAAAATCTTATCTTCGTTTGAACGAGAGAACGAGATAGTGAGACACACGTGCAAATAGCAATGGCAATGACAGTCACACACGCATGTAGCAATAACCGTTTGATCGAGCGAACGAGCAAGACGGAGACAAAACACAGAGAAGAGAGTGAAACGTGAGGAAGAGGAACGACGTGAGGAAGAGGAACGACACTGAGAGAGTGAGGAAGAGGAACGTGAGAGATTGAGATTGAGAGAGTGAAGAAGAGGAACGTGAGAGATTGAGATTGACAGAGTGAGGAATCAGAGCGCAACAGAGAGAGTCAGTGACTTAAAAGAAAACAAGATAACGACATTAACTTAGAACAAACAAGATTGAGATTGAGAAAGGAAAAAACGAGTGTGAGAGAATGAGTTGAAATTGAAAGAATAATTTTTATAAATTAAGATTATGTATAATATTTAAAATTTTTATTAAGTTGAAAAATTTAAAAGATAATACTAGTTTAAATTTACTAATTATAATATTTATTTATAAAATATTATTGTTTATTTTGTTTATAGTGATATTTATATAAAAATTGTTACTATAGTAATTAAAATTTATTTTTATTTTATTTATAGTGACATTTATGTAAAAAAATGTTACTATAGTAATTAAAATTGATATATTTAAAATTGATATATTGTAACATTTTAAATAAATGTTACTATAAATACAAAATGGTATAGTGTATGGTTCTTGCATTCTTAGGTTTTTGTTTCTAATTAGATATTTATACTTTCATTGTTATAACAAGAACAAATGAGACAAATGATCTGTTAAACTATGGTTGATAGAAAGTCTGAACTTTAGAAAAAGTTAGTAAAATCAATTTTGTTTTGAACTTAGGTTGCTTTAATAGAATTTTACACTCATACGTTGCTTAATAGTCTAGCATAGTTTTATTTGAACTCTTTAATAGATACTTTATTTTAGTTTCATCACTGCAACACTTTTATATACCCATTTTAGTTTCAACTTTTGAATCATTTTATGCTTGAATTTCATTTGTATAGTTTTCATGAACATAATCAAGTTGTTCCGTTGAAATTAATTTATTCCTTCATGCAAGTCTAGGTTGTTTTAGATTTTTTATTTTTCTCAAATTAAAAATCTTAAGATGTTATTAATTGAAGCAAAAAGAATCCATAGTTTGTATTTGTTTTTAGTTGAATAAAATTCTAATATTTTTTATTGAAAACAGTTATAATAAAGATTAAGTGAAATGATAGATATTTAATGACCTAATAACAGCTAATGCTACAGACTTCAGAGGATGAACCCTGTGGAGACCTGGTCGACCTCAGCAGCGACATTGATATGTTCACACAAGTCCATCAATTTAGAACCTAATTTGATATTTTTGTCATGACGTGAGGTATGGGTATTGAAACGTAACAATATCGTGAAGAGCAAACAACTTTAAGGTCAAAGACTTATCTTTCATAGTATAGCGTAATGACACGGTTTTATCGGTGGGATTCGGACAAATTTTTGGGACATGCAGAAGATTTCCTTCCACTCATGAATCTTTCTAGGGTTTATCTGGCTAATTTTAGTCAATAGTTCAATAGAAATCTTATGTATCCAATCGGATTCCAATTTGCAGAAAATGCTAAGAGGGTGAGATATATATAACCACACAAATTGTAAGGCAGTAATGTTCAACTTAGTCTTCCATATGGAGCTTTATAGGAAGAAATGGTGGTTGGTGTTGTTGTTGAGTGCAATAGTTTTTGGTGATGTGTTGTGCACAAATGGTTGTTTCCAAGAAGAGAAGAGGGCACTGTTAGATTTCAAAGCTAGTTATGGCAATGAGTCACATTTGCTACCTTCGTGGTTGAATGACCCAAAGAGCAATTGTTGTGCCTGGGAAAGAGTCACATGCAATTCCTCTTCTGGCCACATCATTCATCTGGCACTTGGGAATCTTCATAGAATTAATGAAATTACTGAAACGGTAATCGGGCCCATTTGTTTAAATCCCACACGTAGCTTAAACTGGTCATTCTTCCTTCCCTTGAGGGAATTAAGAAGTCTTGGTTTGTCCAATTATTGTTTTCTGGAAATCATTTGGAATGCAGGTACAATCTGTCCTAATATTCTCTCGTTATTTACTTTTATATTCTTTATTTTTAGCAATTGTTATAAGGTTTCTTAACTGGATATATGGAAAGATTGGGTATATATATAATTTAGGAGATATGCATTTAGTGACATATATAGAAAGTTCTGACCTTACATCTAAAAATGGCATGTGGAAGTAAACTTCAGATCAATTTTTTTATACAAATAATAGTATAAATAATAGACAAAGCAATATTTGAACCAAATGGGAAACAGAGAAATCAGCATACACCGAAATTTTAATGTGAAAAAATCTCTAGTAAGGAAAAAATCTAGTAGACTTAATCTAGTAAAAACTTCGAGTAATAATAATTAATGGATAAACTACAAATTCTCTTAGAAATATTCAATTATCCACATAAAATACTCTTTTCACCAACAAGCTAGATAACAATACAAGAAAATAGTATCTAGTTAGACAATATAGAGAACCAAGTATATGTGATAATTGACATAAAACTTTTTCTTCAAGCTAGTTTCTCTCTACAAATTTGTCAAAAATACACTAATATATGCTACAAGAAAATCATTAAATACAAACTAATGTTAGAGACAAAAAGTAATTAGTTATTATCACTAGAAGAAAATCATTAAATAGAGACTAATTCTAGAGACAAAAACTAATTACTTATTATATTAACAAAATTAGATATTATTTTAGAAACTTAGAAAAATTACTGGTATCTAAAGTAGTTTTTATTAAAAATTTATAAAATAATTTTTAAATTGGTATCTAATCAATTAGCTAATTGTATACCAATCTAAAAACTAGTTTATAGAATATCTTGACGACCATGAGGTATAAAATTACCTTGGGTGCTTTGCTCAACCAATGAATCCTGCAAGAATCCAAAATTATATAAGTTTTTCATATAATTAATACTTTAAAATAGATGCAAAAGTAGTGAAAATAACTTACAATTTTTTTAGACTATCCGTGATTGCTCAAAACTATACGTATCCAATTTTTTCTTCTGGACCATCTTCCATTTTTGGCGGCGGGTAGGTGGAGATGGAGGTTCATTGGGTATCATTTTCAGAAGTAATTGTCTATCTTGATTTCTCCTTCTTATTTACCAAAGATTGTTCAAGCTTACGATACCCCACACAAGACAGTAGGTGCGGGGTCACATTATTGGATGCTATGTTTTGAGGTTTTTCCCTAACACCCTATGAGAAATGGAATAAACAAAGTAAACCAAATAATATTAAATAATTAGTACTATGATCACTGAATAAAATAATTAAGTAATTTCACTTACCATCCACTGCTCAACTTCACAGCTTTCAATGAAATTACGCCACGTCTCCTCATCAATATTAAAGTACCTTAAACAGGATTTTGGCCTTTATAAGGTCCAAAAACATATTTTGACGTTAGTTGTGACTTAAACTAACGAAATTTAATGGTGACCGAAGATAGAACCTTCGATCTCATACTCTCCACGTTAGGGATATCAAAATGTGTCTGCAAAAAAATTCCATGAACTTAAAATTGATCAATTAATATTAAAAAGCAATATATGATAACAATAATAATGTATACATTACCACGATATCCTCCCAGATCATGGTCCGGTCGACCTCAGGCACATGATCTCACAAAGGTATCAATATGGAGATCCTCTAACGAGCACCGACTCCAGGATAGTTGTTGAACATATCAGCATTAGGACCAAAAGCCACCCCGGTGCTTACGTCAATGGTTATTGATCTCTTGTCGCCACTAGCACGTCTATATGAGAGACACCTAAGTCTAGTAGGTACTTTGGTGGATCTGCCGAAAGGGTGGTCAAAAGAAATCATAGTCTGATCGTCACTCATATCTATGTTAAAAAAATAGGTAACAAACATCAGTTAAATTGCATCGAAGAAGTTCATATAAAACAAATGCATAAAATATTACCACAAATATTACTAAATTGCATAGTGGGTTTAATGTTCATATGTATATTTTCTCATTGTGGTCTTTACGGGTTGCATGTACATCATCAACCACATCGTCATCTTTATCCATTACATTGGTGTGAAAGAACAAGCGTCACCATTTTCAATATTAGATAAGTCATCATCAATAGTCTCCCTTTGTTTTTTCCCGTGTAAAACAACATACAAATGTTCTGAAGTAGGATCTTTGACATAGAAAACCGGAGATGCTTGCACTGGTGCAGAAAAGCAAAACGAGTGCGGCTATTTTACATTTATAAGGGTGGTTATATAACCGCATTTGATGAGCACACATTTGTAAATCGAAGAGATAAGAAGGCGGCTATATAGCCGCATTTGTAAATTCGATTTATAAATGTGGCTATTTACATAGCCTCATTTATAAATCGCATTTACGATAGGCGTTTAGGGTTTTCTTTTCTTTTTCGCTGTTGATTAGGTTTCTAATCAAAGTTCTCAACTTTGATATTTTCCAAAGAATATGGTCATTATTTTAGCATTTTTTTATCTCTTGGTGCATCCATATCATACCTCTTCGTCTCTCATCCCAATGGAATTCCAAAAAACGCAAATAAAAATTCCTCAATGAAACGCAAATATATGACAAAGCAAGGTGGCAACAACGACGAGGAAGGGACAGCAGAAAGCAAACAAAAACCTTCCGAATGAAGCATGACCTTAGCAATGGCATAAGACAAAACATAAGAGAAACGCAAAACATACAAAAATCAATGGTGAAGAAGAAGAGAGGAAGACAATGCTTACCAATGGCACGAACACAATGCTTAGAAGAGAGGAAAAAAAGAGGAAACACAGTTAATGGAGGAAGCACATAAAAGAAACGAAGCGCGAGCGAAAGGAGAGTATCAAGAAGGCGGCTACTTGTAAAGCCACAATCGTAAATCAAGAGTTTTGATTTACAAGGGCGGCTGTACAAATAGTCGCCCTTGTAAATCCAAACGCTTGATTTACAAGTGTGGCTTTACTAATAGCCGCACTTGTAAATGAACTTAATTACAAAACTGTCACCGCATTTTTAACGAAAGCGTTTGAGCGCAAAGCTGCACTAAATAAACCGTACTTGTTTATACATTTTGCACTAGTGTTGTTGAACCATTATAAATGGCTCATCCCGATAACCTATCTTTCGAAAGTCCACTAATGTGAATCCCGATCCGTCGATAAAAAAACTTAGTATAATCAACTTCTCGTATCTCTTATATAACATCATGGTATGCCATTGATCCAACTACAAGATTTGTATGTGGAAAATTGCATTGAATCGGCTTCAAGACGATTGTTCACTTTGTAAATTGTACAAGAAATGGCATCAAACTTCAATCCAACAACCAACTAGGTCAAGGTCTTCGATTTCGTTGAATCCTTTAACACCTCATCTTTAAACCAAGGCATGGAAGTTGTATTATGTTCCATCAAGACCCATTTCTTTGGTTGTCTTGGGTTATTTTCCTTTACAATGGTTTTGTGAGCATATATGGAAGGTATAACTTCCTCAGTGTTTTAATATATATAAATGTGATTACAAGACTTCTAATAGAGATTTGCTTACCACATGTACACTATATAAACATTTACTTATAAACGCATGTGGTGCCATGAGTTGGTTGGAAGACCTATTGGATTTGCGTTTCACACGTACTCTAAACAAAATTCAATTCAGTTATGTACCTTTCAATCATCGAAGCATCTGGACAAATGTTTTTTGACATACCATTTCAAAAATTTCATATACCGTTCAACATGATACATCCATCTTAAGTACAATTGTCCACACAATTTAACCTCTCTTTACCAGATGCACAACTAGATGAGCCATGATGTAAAAAAAAGATGGAGGAAAAACATCTCCAATTCACACAAGATAACAACAATTTCATCTTCAAGTTCATCTAACTTTTCTGGATCAATGACTTTACAACAGATGGATGAGAAGAATGAGCACAAATGAATTATGGTATGTCCAACATTTTTTGGTAAAATCTCGGGAATAGCTATCGGCAACAACTGTTGCATCAAGATGTGACAATCAGGAGACTTCAACCCAATTAGCTTCAAATCTTGCATTGATACTAGGCTCTTCACATTTGATGAATGTCCTTGTGGCACTTTCACACTCTTTAGACATTGGCAAAAATGTATTTTTTTTCATCTTTTGACATGGTGTAACAGGCTGGGGGCAAATATGTACACTTATCCACCTGTATTAGAGCCAACTCACCTCATACGTTCATTTCAATCAAATCTAAAAGAGCATTTATATCATCCTTCATCTTCCCGTTAATGTTAAGAAGTGTGCCAATTAAACTATCACACACATTCTTCTCAACATGCATTACATCAATAAAATATGACTTTTAACATCAATTAGGTGACTTAGATAAACACCTATGTCATTTCCTGACTGTCTTGGACCGAATATCATCATAGAGAACATCATGTATTTTCGCTTCATGCACAACCAGGAGGTAAATTGTAAATAACTAGTAAAACAGGCCATGAATTATGATTCATACTCATATTACCAAACAAATTCATTCTGTCTGTAGCTAAATTAAGTCGGATATTTCTTGACTCTTTGCCGAACTTAGGAAACTCATCATCAAATTTCTTCCATTGAATAGAATCAGCTGAATGGTGGTACATGCCATCACATTTTCCCTCATCTACATGTCATCTAAGATTCTTAACATCATTTGGGTTTGCAAACAAACGCTTCATCATTGGAATGATGGTAAGATACCACACAACTTTCATTAGGGGTCTATTCATTTTGGTCTGTTCAATAATATTATCGTCTTTTTAATTCAACTTATAACGTGATAACCCGTACCTCGAACAATTTTTCAACAATTTAAAATCCTTTCTATATAATATAAAATCATTAAGACATGCATGTATCTTTTTATACTCCATACCCATCGGAAAAAGAATCTTTTTGGCCTCATAATTACAATTAGGTAATGTATTTCCCTCTCGAAACATCTCCTTCAATAACTCAAGCAATGTCGTGAAGCTTTTACCAGTTCATCCATTTATTGCCTTCAAATTTATCAATCTTAACACCGCTGACAACTGTGTAAAGTTAGTTGATCCAAGATACAATGGAGTCTCCGCATCGGTTGACATACTTCCATATCCATGTGCTTCCGCAAAAGACTCAGCTCCAACATCACGAATCATGTCCTCCAATCGATCATCATGTACTTCATCATTTACTGCATCATCCATGGTGGATTGGACATATTCTTGGGATACGAACACTCTTGGTAAATTTAATAATTCACCATGCCATGTCCAAGTTGTATAAGATCATAAAAACCATGATTTTGTTAACATCCAATCTCCTCCCATCCAAATAATTAACGCACGGATACCTAAACTTTACTCCATCATGACCACTATTGTTGGAGTTACGTTGCACAAATTGTATAAATTCTTCTACTCCTCTTTCGTACTCATCACTTATGCGAATTGAGTTGATCAAATCTCGATCCATATGTATGTTTTGTAATGGTCATTGAGGTGTTCACAAATGCGTGTGAAAACTCACATTTTTATTATGGGTATGAACCTATCCCATTCGAGAAGATTCACTTTTATTATAACTCAATAGTACATACACTTTAATCAACATTCCTTATATTTAACAAAATCTCGACAACACTTTGCATTGTTTTCAGGTAACACGAAATGAAAATGGTACATGAAATCTCCACAATCAAATATGCACGTGAAGAACAACACGAAATATTATGAACCAAAATTACGTAAAATATATGACATGTTAATTAAGTTACGTACTAATGAACTAATAAAAAGTGATTACTTTTCTCAAACTGTCCACCTGGAAAATTCAAGACTCGATACAATTATTGTCACTACAACCTCCTCTGTTTTTAAAAAATGTTTAAAAGAAATTTACAATTGGAGGAGGAGTAGACAAATACATGTATTATATCTCAAACGAGAAACTAAGGGTCTCTCAAACGGTAAACAATTGTCGAGACGATGGGGGCAAAAAAACGATGAAACGGAGATGACGATAAAACACAATAACGACGAGCAAAATGCGTGGCGGAAAAGCAATGAAGGGAAAACAGAATGATGAGAACCTTAAAAAAAACCAAAAAAATTAGGAAAAGAAGCAATGAGTGTGGAGGAACAATAACCAATGGTGGAAGAACTTACGTTGGCGAAGAACAAGTGCAAGGAAGACGAAGAGTGCAACGCGAGAGTGGGAAGCAAAGAGGGCAAGGAAGAGTGCATAACACAAAAGTGAATGAAAGTTGAAGCGTAAGTATGGCGGGCTCAAAATTAGGGTAAATAAAAAGCTCATAGACGATAATTCTTACTCATAAACATCGTCTATGACTAAATTTGCAAACATAGACAGCAGTTTTATTAAAACCTATATGATGCTCATATAAGGTGGTTCCTACCAAGAACCGCCATTTGAGTGCAGTCATTGAATTATATGGAGAGTACCATGAATCGTCATCAATATGTTCGTTTTAGTTTAAAAATGGCCACCACGTCTTAATGGACAACATTTGGCACTTAACCGGTGTGTATAGGACATGTAAATTTTCTAGACTAGTATGACTTCTTTTCTTTTCTTATAACACTCAAAATCTCTATCATTTTATATTCCTACAAAAATCTTGATAAAAAAATACATTCTTTTAATTGCATAATGGGTTGTTATTCCATAAAGAAAATCACCTCCTTTTATTTTTCTTAATTAAGTCCCAGCATTAACATAGTAAGTCAGTGACCCACCTAAGATATATGTCAATGTTTTGAACTTTAAAAGGGTTAAAACAAAAACTAAAAAGTAAGTTTATAACAAACACATAATAAAACTTACCCTTAATTAGTTAAGCCTATTTAACACAAAGATGAAGTAATACAGTGAATGGTTATAGTGAATGATGACGAAGTGATATATCTTTCAGATGGTAGCAAGTCAATGTTAAAGAAGTTAGAGATATTAGATCTGAGTTTCAATAATCTCAATGAGAGCATACTGGAATTTGTGGGTGCTCTTCCATCTATCAAGAATTTAAATCTTTCTGCTAATTTTATTCGTGGACCCTTTATGAAAGGTATGAATGCGACTATGTAAGTACTTATATGTTTCACACTTGGAAATCATGAACGTTCTAATTTGCTTTATTTTTTTCTTCAAAGAATTATCACATTTACCAAACTTGGAAGTGCTGAACTTGAGCATGAATTTTATTGGCCATGGAAGCTTTCTTGCATCTCAAGGTACATGTGTGTGTGTTGCATTGCTTTTGGTATCATTTCATTGTGTGAAACCAGTGGTTAACGAAGTGATGAACACATGAGAAGTAAGACTTCTACCAAAAACAGAAATTATTATTTGAGGTGATTAAGAAACTAGGTTAGAGAAGTGTTCAAATCTTGGATTTAAACTGCTTTACTAAACTTTTCTATTGATATGAATGATGTTTCTTGTTTTATTTTCAAAATAAAAAAACTTAAAAGAAGTGCTTAATTATAAATATGAAAAGATTAAACTATTATCTAAGTCTATACGCAATAATTTAATTAAGAAGATTGTGTTTATATTTATATATGTTCTTAGAAGAGGTTGCGGAGATGAGGATGAAATTGAAACTAATTTAAAAGGATATAATATATTAGTATTTTTTTTTTATTACTTATCAATCATTGAAGTGAATTTTAAAATCTTTCAGATTATCAAAGCAAATCAAGATTGAAAAAGTTGGGGACATTAGATCTGAGTTTCAATTCACTGAATGAGAGCATAATGGAACTGGTTGGTGCTCTTCCATCCATCAAGAATTTGACTATGACTAATAATCAAATTGGTGGACCCTTTCCTATGAAAGGTATGAAACACAAGACGTAAGCAATTATTAATTATTGCATGTTTAACATTTTGGAGACCTTCTGAACATTCTGATTTGTTTTATTTTTTCTTCTTCCAAGAATTGACACTTTTACCAAACTTGGAAATGTTGGATTTGAGTGGGAATCGTTTTGTTAGCCACGTTCCAACCCAAGGTATGTACGTGCGTGTCGCTGCTAAGGGTATTATTTGTAGGTCAGACTTTTGATCATTGTTTGATGAGCCATTTTCAAGTTTTACAAGTTAAACTTAATATTTCTTTTCTCTTAAAAAAAACTGATAGCAAAGACCATTTATATAGTATTACACTAATGTGTAACAAATTAATGATGATAAATGAAAGTTATATAGCATTTACATTCAGAGCTCATTTCATAGATCTTTCTAGCGAAGAAAACTATCTCTATTTTTTTGAAAAAAAAAATTGAATGTTTTGATATTCTCTCATTTTTTAAATCTTTTTATATTGTCTATTTGCATTATAAGAAAATGGACATTAGCATCGACCATTATTTAGTATAGGAACAACTGATTTTCATTAATGAGTTTGAATGGAGTCTAAACTCAGTTTGTGTAATTGAAAAATAAAACAAATATAACATCTAATAAGTAAAAGCTAGAGATAAGTAGTCACAAGATATATATTAGTTCACCCGACAACTTGGACCACGTTTAGTTCCCTAAAGCAAACAACTTAAGAGTCTTTCACTAAACGAGTTTTAACATCTCTTTAGTACAAGTATTCTTACACCTTTTCAATTATACCGAGTTTAACACCTCTTCAGGAACGAGTATTCAACACCTCTCTAGACACACCGTCTTAATCTCCCTTTGAGATTAAAATCTCTCAAAGATATAAGAAAACACTCTTTATAAAGAGAACAATAAAAGCTCACAAGATATTCATCACAGAATGAAGTTTGACTCGATACCCAACTTACTAGGCCCTCTACTAAATAAATACACTAACCAAAAAAATTACAAAAAGAATTTAAAAAAATATTCACATAAATAAAACAAAAACTTTAAAAATATTCACATCTAAATAAATAAAAAAACTTTAAAAAACAATTTATACTTTCAAATTTTAAACAAAATTGTTCATCATCAACCATGCCAAAAACTTGATGACTCTGTTTTACGGCAAATGTACCGAGTCAGAAGTAATAATTTGTCTCTAAGAACGAACATCGAATCCACAAGGAAAAATTATTTAAAATCCTAATAGTAGCATTCACGGAGTATAAGAATATGTATAATAATTTGATTTGATTTAATATTGACAATAGTTTTCATGAAAATTAAATAAAAGCAAAGTAAATGAGTAAAAGATTTCAATTAAGAAAAATGGGGATGGGATTTATCTTCTCACTCGTATGTAGTTTTAAACATCTAACATTCCATCTTGATTGACATGCACATATAAAAATCATTCATATTGATTCATCGCATATAAAATTATTAAGAGAGGCCCCTAAATATCGATGTCTCACATATTTATTAAAACTTCTTATTATTACGAAAAAATGTCATAAAGAAATTAATTTAAATTTCAAATCTATTCCTAGCATTCAAATATGTTAAGCATTATCATTTAGGTCAGATGCTTAGAAGTACTTTCCAGTCAAATCTAAGGATCAAAATCATGAATAGTTTCAAGCTTTGAAAATAAAATTATAATACCAATCATCAATCAATAATTGAATATTATAGATAAATATCATCTCAATACATAAGATTTTGAATATATTACTCTCAATCCCAAAGAAAAAGAATTAGCAACTCATGATGGCTATTACAAACATGGACAACAAGAAAAGAAACATTTAGGGTTTCCTTCCTTTGGTTCCTTCTAATGATGTCTAGAGTTATGCCTTCTATTTAACCTAATTGGACTTGTGCTAAGTGATATCTTTATTCATAATATATGCATATGTTTCATCTTTTCTTAAATTCCTGAAAATAACACAAAATTGGGAATAAATCATTCTTATTCATCTCATAATCTAAAAATATGTTAAAAGGTTAAAATTCCTAAATTAGAGTTTCAATTATAACTATTTTATCAATTAAAATCCATAAGTGTCTATCTTTTTGTATGAAATATTACTAAAGTATGAAATTTATCAACAAGCTTTAGTGTCTGTCTAGTTTGCCCATGAGCACTGCATTGTTAAGCTTTTCTCTTGCTTTGGATTCGTCTGACTTGTTGTGCGTTACAAACCATTTGAAGACAATGTTTAGCATGTCCTTGCACTATAAACCTTCTATCACATCTATTCATAGTTGCACTATCTAAATGGTCAACATTTTCTACTTTTGCTATTATTTCATAAACATAGAGATTGTCTACTGAGCTTAACACTGAGAGAAAGTCTATCAATTTTAAAAATACAGGATCGTCTAACAAGTTTCACCTTTATAGATAGTTGATAAGGGTTAAACTATTGTAAAAATCATAGTAAGCTAGACATGCATAATGTGTAAAATGTATAGAAAAACAACCTAAAAAACATGCAAAACCTCATAAAGCAAGACTTGACTCAAAAGGAGAAGAGAAGAAGAAGAAATTACAAAAATCATGCAGAAAAAGAGGAAAAACATAAACAAACAAAAATATCAGAAAGACCAATTTGCCCAGCGCATGAAGAAAGGCTAAGAGGATTGTTGCCAGAGAGCAATCATTAATGAACTTCCTAATCACTTCGTGCTGAAGACATGCGTTGAGCATATTGAGGCTAGATGAATCAAGAAGACTGAGTGAATTTCAAATGGGCTGAGGAAAAAGAGTCATCCACTGTGAAGAAATCTTAGATTCGCGCAACAAAGGCTTAGAGCCAACCTGAATGAAAGAGATGAGGATTTATATTTGCTAAGGTTTGGCTTGAAGAAAATCCCAAACATAAGAAAACTTCACAGTTAAGGAATGATTGTACTAGGCTTAACTGAGAGTGAATCCCTTCCAAATCTCTAAATATTTGAATCTGATGAATCCTAGGAAGGGGTTTGAAGCCAAAAGGATTTGTTTAACACAGAAAGCTTATTCGCTGAGCAGATTGGTATGTGTTGAGAGGAAGTTGAATTTGTTGAAGACCCTCACTAAACTCAATAAATAGAGGCATTTGTGCCTCATTCTAAGCATCAAGGGTTCAGGTAAACAAAGTTTTGAATAAAAAGTTCAAAGCATCAAGGCTTAATAGAGGTTGAATTACAATGTCATATCATGTCATAAGACCAAAGCCCTAAGGTTGGAACAGAGACAAACTTTGTAGTAAATGATCAAATCCTAAGTTGGCCAACAACATTCAGGGAGTTATGTTTGTTGTTCTTAGCTTCTCATTCTTGTGCTTCATTGTAAGATTTATGGGATTGAAAAACCATGAGATATTTCTTAACTTATCGTTATTTATCAATGCATGTTTTTTATTGGAGATTCAAGTTCTATTGGTTTGATAATAAACTTAATGTTTAATGGTGAGGAACAACCATTGATGCCTTTGGAGTATGAATGAGGCCTGAAGGAGATTTCATGTATCTGAACCCTTTCAAATCAACCATATATGTCAACTACCAAGAGTGGAGTTGTGTATATGACTTGAACTATTCCATCTTAATGCAAAAATAAATTATTATGATGCTAGAAATTGATTATGCTAGTTTATGGTTCTAAATAACCTCGTGCAAGGAATTCATTTGGTTTTGACCATAATTAAGGAATAAGGAACTTGAACAAACATAGCATTTATAAGTGACAATAAAAAAAGAGATTCACAAAATTATTTCAATACCAACACCTGTGTTGTATTGTTATCCTTCTATTTCATTAGTTTGTCAAAGTTTCATCCTTAATATTATATTAGGATTATTATTGTTATTTACAAAAATATATGAACCAGCTTTTATCCTTGTCTCACTTCATTTTGAGAGTTATTACTATGTTTGGTAAACTTCAATTCCCTGTGGATACGATAACCCTCAGTTGTTTACAATTGACTTGCTCCGCTTGCCAGGAAAAGGATTTTAAATCCGCCCCCAATAATCGCCTGACGTGTCTTTGCAATGTTATGCACATGAGTGAGCTTCGTTAAAAGTCATAACACATCTTATAATGTTTGTTATCATCAAAACTAATAGACTATCGTATCACGAGATTGTTTAATGGGTGATAATCCATTTAGAAATTACTGGATCGTCTAGCATTTTAATATTTATTTAATAGTGTTAGATTTGCATTGCATATACAACTAATTCTAAAACCATGGATTCTAATTCATTAGTATTGGCTTTTGAAGGTCAACTGTAGTGTTAATTAAGTCAACTCTAAATAATATCAACTAAGTCGAGGTTAATTCATCACTAATTTTTAAATTGATTATTAATTAAAGCAGGTTATCGTCAACTAAGCTGATGCTAATGCATTCTTATATTAAAATTTATTTAATTTAGCATTGGTAAGATGATGCTAATTGAAACACATTTTTAATGTTAATTTAATTTGTACAGGTGTAGCCCATGGTAATGACAACAATTTAAAAAAATATTTCTCCTACAATGCCTTTATTCTCATCTTCAACAAAAAACAAAGCTTATAAAAAGAAAATAGACAAAAAAAGGCAATGAATTGAATTGAAAGAAAAAGATGAATGTGAGATGAGTGTGGAGGACAAAAAGATGAGTCTGGGTGAAAATATAAGTTGGATGAAGGAGATGATGGTGAGTGAAGGAGATGATTGTGAGGTGATGAGTGTGGGTGACAAGGATGAATGGGAGGAGAGGAGTGTGGATGAAGGGAATGAATGTGAGAAGATTTATATAGAAAAGTGAGAGAAATGATGTGTTTTGATTGATTAAATGAGTTTTTGGATTAAGAATAATCTACACTTCATATTCTATCTCATAAGGACACATGTATTCCTAACATATAAATAAAATCAACGTAGATAAAACCGACACTAAAAAATATTAAAATATGTTATATTAGTATTTGCCTAATTGATATTAACTTAAATAAATAAAATTAATGTTGACCTAGCCAGCACTAACTTAATATAAATACAAAAAATAAAGAAGATTAGCATCAACTAGGTCGACACTTATAGGGACAATTGACTCCAAAAGGGTGGGGGTTGAATGGAGTTTGAACTCAAATCACTAATATAAAGACAAAAAGAAAACAACATCTAACAAAAAATAGAAGAGAAAAAAGAGACACATATTTATACTGACCCTACCACTTGGCCTACGTCTAGTCCCCTTAAGTAGACCACTTAAGCTTTTCACTAAGGAGTTTGAATACCTCTCTAGGAAAAGTATTCTACACCTCTCCAGGGACAAGTATTATACACATTGTTGCTTTTCCTTTGTGTCATTAGATGCTCTAGAAAGAAACTTCTGCTTTGATGATCTCTTGTGCGCCTTAACCAATGAATATCACCCACATTTGGACCTTGAAATGTTTCTTTACTTGTAGATAATTTGAATGTTGAAGTTTGAAACTTCTGCATTTAAACTTCCCATAAATCTTGTATTTCTCTTTCATCTTTCTCATATTTGATTTGAAGGTTTCAAAACATGTTGATTATTTTTTGAACTTCTGAATCTTCTTATATTTGTATATCTTTAATCATTGAAGCTTAGTTTTTCTTTTCTCACAGTCTAGGCAAATCTCGAACTATAGCTCCTTCATTTTCCCATTAAACACTCTAAAAGAAAACTTTGACTTTGATTTATTTAGATTCTAAAGTTGGTAGCTAAACCCTTGGTAGATTATTTTTATCAGCAAAGAATTAAATAAATAAAACTGAGCATTTTAGGGATGCTCCAACCCTTATACAAAACTAGGCAACGTCCTTGCTTTATCAGAAACATTTCACCTGCTGAAATTTAGGCTTTTCCAGCTAAGCCTTTCAACAAAATAAGCACAAGAAACAAAAATCTAAACTGCTCAATATTATCACAGACACTAGCTGTATGAAGCCTAAATCCTTAGGACAAAACAAAATCAAAACACAATCAAAAGATTAACCCAAATTGCAGCAAACAAAAGTGCAGATTTAGTTATTGTGCAGTATTCCTCATTCATAAATTTATCAGGTCGATCTTTACACTAGGTGCATTGCCTAAGTACACCAAACCATTCTTCTTTTCTTTCGCTCTGCTTTGTCTGAATTCTGCAATTTCTTGCACCAGTCTATACATGCTTCCTTCATTGCACTCTCTTTCTTTTTTTGTCTTATCTTCCTTACACTTTCCAGCTTGGGCACCTTTCGAAAAAAAAACCCATACCTGCATCCTTCCTTTTATTGGGTTCCAGAAAATCTCTTCTCTTTACTTGCCACCACAACATGCATTCATACTTCTCCATTACTTCAAATCTGCATCACAACAATACCTTAAGCAACACTTGTTTGAGCTTTATTAACTTAATGTAAACAATTTAAGGGGTACAACACCAATAAGAGTAAGAAAAATTATAGTTTATTATTTTTCTCCTCATCCACGACAAAACTTTGTAATTGTGCAAGACTAAATATTTCTTTTGCATCCACCTTCCTATTGAACACCACTCCATTCCTATGATTCCACTATTTGATTCCACAAAAACCTTGGTAGCTAATTAGATACCAATTTGGAAACTATTTATTAATAATAGAAACAACTTTAAATACCAATAATTTTTAGTCTCTACAATAGTACCTAATCTAGTCAATAATAACTAATTATTTTTTGTTTCTAAAATTAATTTTTATTTAATGATTTTCTTGTAGTGCATCATCTAATCCGTATTAGAGTGAGTTAGCTTAGATTGAGTCAAGTTTAATCCAATCATAAATGAAACTCAACTCAATCCAATTAAGTTTATCAAATCGAGTTAGATGATTGAGTAACCTAATCAAATAAACATCCCTAAAGAATTATCGACATCTTTGAAGGTTTGTTTATAATGCTAAAATAAAATTAACTCCTACGATAAAAAAAAAGGTACAGAAAAGTTACATAGATTTAGCAATCAAAACTAAAGGTTTGTACCATAGAAACGCTAAGTCAGTTATAAATATATTTACAAACTACAATTTAATTATAATTTTATCTGCTTACCGTTTCTTTTATAGGGTGATCCATTAATTTGCAATCCTATAGAGACATATTGCTAATTCATATACATTATAGAAAAAAAATTAAAGGAATTTTATATGAACTTCCAAAAAGTTGTCATAAGAGTGGAAAAATATATGAAAAGTATGGAGAAATATCAATAACTTTTGCTTTATGGACACACAAATTTCTGCATTTTTTTTCTAGCTGCAATAGTCTTGTAATTTAATTATAATTTTTTTATTATATATTTATTTTTTGTTAAAATTGTCATATCAAAATTTCATGATGAGTCGCCAATGTATACTTTTTTTCTTATTATAATAAACTAACACAATATTTCAGATGCGCATAGCACTGAGTCCTATGTATTAAAGAAGTTGAAGACACTGAAATTAGCTGGCAATAATTTTGACAAGGGAATACTCAAGTCCTTATTAGTTGCTTTCCCCAATCTTAAATCTTTGAACCTAGGTTATAATCCAATCAAAGGGGATCTTGATAAAGGTAAGTGCAGTCTACTTGGTTGTCCTATGATATTTCATTCCTTAACTTTGATTGCTCTGAATTTTTGAAGTCTGAATTAAGAGTATATATAAGCTAATAACGTTGCTAAATAATCTCTTTTATTCTTTTCTGAAGTTTTGTCTGATCTAAGCATACTGGAAGTTCTTGAACTAAGAAGCGCAGATATCAGTGGAACTTTTCCAAACCAAGGTGAGCAAGTACGAGATATTTTATATTATCTCTCTATGATATGTGATTATGTCATTATTGTAGATGTATAATGGATTAGTTTTTAGGAAAATGATGATGTGATAATTCTTAAAGAGTTATATATAATTTTTCATGTGATACATCGAAAAATAAATATTTATAATTAAATGATATGAAAAAAATATTAAATTAATAATATTGAGATTTGTAATGTGATTAAATAAAAAATATAGAGTGTCAATGTATCATTATTCAGAGAGAATATTGTTTTGACAAGTGCAAAATAAAATATATCAATTTATAATTATACCGTGGCATCATACAATTTCAATCAGAAGTTAATTCTTTTTCTAATTGTAAATTGATGTAGAGTTGTCAACCTATCATTACTTCTTATATACTTCTTATATAATTTTTAAGTTATAAAATAGTTAAAATATTTGGAGTATTCACATTTAATATATTTTTTATCCTATTAAAAGAAATATGGAATATTAAATATATGTACATATTAGGTAGCATATACTCTTTAAGGGCATTATTATTTTAAATAAGTTTAGTAACTATATTTGTTGCATTATCAATCAAAAATCACTCATGAATTTAAGGAAGTTTTGGTAAAAATAAATAAATTTACAATGCATACTTGTTTTTCTCATTTTCAATACCATAACTTGTCACTATTTTGAATGTAGGTTTATGTAAAATGAAGAAACTTCAGAAGCTAGATTTGTCATTCAATAATCTGAGAGGAACTTTGGATAAATGCTTTGAGAATTTGACATCACTTCGCTATCTTGATTTCTCCTTCAACTACTTAAGTGGGAATGCGACATCTTTCGTTGCTCATCTAACATCTATCGAGTATCTTTCCATTGCATTCAATAAATTTGATGGTATATTCTCATTCAGCATTTTTGCCAACCATTCGAAGCTTAAGGAATTGCTAATTGCCGATATGACAGTGGAAACAGAAAATCCGCCTTGGGTTCCATCATTTCAGTTGGAACAACTTTCAATTGCCGATTGTGAGTTGAAGTCACCAACAAAAATTCCAACTTTCATTTCAAATCAAAGTAGCTTGAGAGTTCTTGATTTATCAGGAAATAACTTAGTTGGTAAGTTTCCTAGCTGGTTGCTCATGAACAACCCAAATTTAGAAGAGGTCTACTTATTTGATAATTCTTTCACTGGACCTATTGAACTACCCTTTGATCAAAATCATCACATGCATCAAATGAAAGTGTTAGCCATATCAAACAACAAATTGCAAGGGAAGCTCCCCAACAGCGTTGGATTCTTCTTCCCACGTTTAGTGACTTTGGATGTCTCAAACAATTCGCTTGATGGTCCTATTCCAGCTTCAATTGGTGAGATGTCAAACTTAATGGGATTGTTTCTAGGGAACAATAACTTTTCTGGCAATGTACCTCAGCGCATTCTTAACAGATGCTTCTCATTACAAACATTGACGATGGACAATAACCAGTTCAATGGAACACTATTGAGTATGATCAGAATGCTTAGGCTTACCTTCTTAACTGCATCAGGGAACAACATTGAAGGAGAAATAACAGATGAATGGTGCCAACATGAGTTCCTTACATTAGACATATCTCACAATAAATTCTCTGGTTCCCTGCCCTCTTGCTTCAAAATGCCAGCATACTTGTTCCTGCGGGGAAACAATTTTAGTGGCTCGATACCTGAATTATTCATGAGCAACCACTCTCCTGCAACAGTCATTGATTTTAGTGACAACAAGTTTACTGGAACAATTCCTGATAGTGTATACAAGCTTAGGTCTTTAAGACTTCTTTTATTGGCAGGTAATAACTTGCAAGGCCAAATTTCCAGTCAAATATGCCAATTAAAACTAATCAATATCTTAGACCTTTCTCAAAATAATTTCAGTGGGTCCATACCTGCTTGCTTCAGTAATATGTCATTTGGAAATGTTATCCCTCCCTTTTATAGTACTGATAGGGCTCAACCATTTGGCCCTAGGCCTTATTTTACAGTAGTGCAACTCACAACAAAAAATTTGTGTCTTTCCTATGGAGTTTATATATTTGAATTCTTGTCAGAATTAGATTTGTCATGCAATCAATTGACAGGAGAGATTCCACACCAAATAGGAGATCTACATGGCCTTCGTTCTCTCAACTTATCTCATAACCATCTAAATGGTCTGATCCCAGAGAGCTTCCACAAGCTAGAAACCATTGAGAGTTTAGATATTTCAAATAACAACCTGAGTGGACAAATCCCTCTTCAATTACAGGACTTGCACTTTTTGGCTGTCTTCAATGTTTCCTACAACAATTTATCAGGCAAAGCACTTGATAAGGGACAGTTTTGTACCTTTGATTGGAGTAGTTACAAAGGAAATCCATATCTTACTTGGCCTAGCTGTAAAAGTGACAGTTTAAAGCCACCACTACTACCAACTCTATTGGGTGATGATGATGAAGAAGAAGACGACTCTGAAATTGATTTCAATGTCTTCTGTTTGGGTTTTGCTACATGTTATGTCATGGTACTCGTAGCGTTGGTGACAGTCCTTTGGATCAATCCTCATTGGCGGAGAGTGTGGTTTTATTTTGTCCAAGTGTGCCTTCATCAATGTTTTGGTCAATTTCTTCATGGTTTACAGAAAGTAGAGAAATAAATGGCTCATGTTAGATATGTTACTTTTAATAATAAATGGTGGATTGTATGATACCGTATGAGAAGATTGTAGTTTGTTTGTGACATTTCATTAAGTTTCTCAAATTCTGGTAATGTATATTATGAGTTTTCATGTGGTTGTTTTTATACAATACATCAACAATATAATATTCTTGTGAGAATTTGCACCTTTTTTTTAGAAGAACCCACTTATATTAAGTTTGGGACTTTTCATTAAGTTCCTCACATTTCAATATTATTAAAACAAAAGAAAGCCATTGTCAAATAAGGATACGTCTTTACATCTTTTAGGGGTTATGGTACAATCACAGGATCAGGTGTTTTATACTTAGAAAATGTAAATTCTTAATATTACAAATAAATGTGACACATTATAGTTGGTAAAATTTATAAGAATTTATTAATCTTTGTAGGATAACGAAGCTTTGTAAACAAGTGCGCGTGCGCGCACGTGTGCGTGTGCGTGTGTCCAGTGGGAATCTTCTACTATTTTCTGCTTAAAACAAAAACTCATAAACAAAGTGCCACCATAACATGTCAAATCCTAAAATCAACTCACATCAAGATAGAAGCATTGACGAAACAGATATTTAGTCTACCACAACAACTACAAGTCAAATTTAATCAATGAAGTGTGATTTTTGTGGAGGTGATCATCCCAATGGTCACTGTTCTTTTCAAAATAATTCATCAGAAGAAAAGGCTCATTATATTGGAAATCAAGGAAGACAAGGTGAGGAAGGCCCCTTTCAACAACAACAACCACTATATCCTTCATCCCAAGAGAGAACAGGAAAATTGGATGATGCCTTGGAGAAATTTATGCAAGCATCACTGTCCAACAACGTTGTTATTCAAAGTTTGGAGACACAAATGGGACAGATTGCACAATAGCTGAAGGAATCTCAGAATGCTCAATCTATAGCCAACACACACATAAAGCCCAAGGAGCAATGTGAGTCAATTACTACTAGAAGTGAAATAGTTATAGAAGAGGGGATTGGAGACAATTTGATTGTTTGTGAGGAGAAAAAAGATGAAGAAATAAAATTTGAGTGTGAAGGGGAAGAAAAAGAGAAAAAAAGAAAAAGAGAGTGTACATATAGAAAAGAAAAAAGAGAAAAAGTAAATAGAGAATGTAAAGAAGAGTGCTTCAATTCTAGATTTATCTTACCCACATGCTCCCTCAAGAAAAAATATAGTATGACACCTTATTAGATTTTGTGAAATTCTTAAGTAATAGAGATCAATATCCCTTTTACTAAAGCTTTGGAACAGATGCCCACTTATGCCAAATTTATGAAGAATCTGTTGACAAAAAATAGAAGATTAAAGGAGCAAGAGACTGTGGAATTACAAGCGGGTTGTAGTGAAATGATTCATAAATCTTTGCCAGAGAAATCTACAGATCCAGGGAGTTTTACTTTTCTAGTCAAACTAGGAAATTTTACAGTGGAAAAAGCATTATTAGTTCTTGGAGTAAGTATTAATCTCATGCCTCTATCTATGTTGAAGAAAATTGGAGATGTTGAAATACTACCTACAAGGATGACTGATGCAATCCTAGCTTGCATTGCTATGAGTCTTTTGTTTTGTATTTTAGGGTGCGAAATTTGATGGGATTGGACGGCTAAAATGAGTAAAATAAATTGTGTATGGAGAATGATAATGAAGCCTAAGAGAGGTTAGGCCAACTCCCAAGAGGTTCCTTGCTAAAACACTTAGAAATAAAGAGACTAGTTGAGGTTAAAACTTTACCAACAATTCAATAGTCTATTCAAAGCTAATTTACAAGGGGGTAGCACTTGTATTTATAGTGCCATGACCAGCCAAGGCGCAATTTAACCCTAAAAACTCTTCACTCATAGAAGGACAAATGACTCTCTCTAATTGGTGCAAATCCTCTCAAATTAGAGGTTGACAAGTGTCATCCTCTAATTAGAGAGAATCCTCTCCATTCCCATGAAGACAAATTTCCTTTTGGCATTGGTAGGAATCCTCTACATTAAGGGGATGACATGTGGACCTTCATGCCTTCCTTGTCACTCTATGCTTTCTATTTGGACTCTAGTAACTTATTTGTGCACCCTAGATGTTCTAGAGTTGCATTGGGTCCAAGGAGGCCCAATTGTAACTCTAGTTAGACTCTTTCTTTATCTATTTACACCCTACTCTAATTGGCCAATACATGTCCCATGAAATTTGGCCCAAAACATAGCCCAATGAAATGACCCAAATACAAGCCCAAAATAAAACCTACACAACTTTATACAATGTTTATAAAACTAGAGAAAAAATGGAGGAGTAGACTGTTGGGTTCAATAGTGTCAAAGTTCAAGAGGGGGGGTGAATTGACCTTTTAAAACATTCGCACAGAATCAGATATTGTCACAGTACACAAAAAATAAATCGATTTATTTAGCAATGAACAAATTTATTTTTATACTGTTTATGTACTTTAAGGCATTTATCCCAGTTGAATAATCTTTGATTTTAAGATTGAGTTAGATGATCTGCATGCAAAGTTCAAATTGATTTTTGCAGAATTAAAACAGTGAGCTTCAGCAGTTAATCACAACCTTTGAATACAAAACTAATGTTTGGTTTTTCAAAACACTTGACAGATTGTATTAACCTTCACAGAGCATGAAATTCACTGATGTTTCACCACATATGGATTTATGCAGAAGTTCTTTAGAAAATCAAGAACAGTATATACGTGCCCAGAAAGAACAAATTCAATTATAATTGAACAGATTTATTTCTTGACAGTTTAGTTTATTCAGCAGTTATTGAGTGCAGAGATTAGGAGAGAATGAACACAAAGCAATTATACTGGTTCACTCCAATGAGCTACATTCAGTCTTCACCTAATCCAAGGTGAAATTCACTAAATCACAATTCAAACAATTACAAACACCACTGTTCTTGAACCCTACAAGAACATGACAAACCTTTGCTGAAAAACACTATTCCAGCACACACAACACTTCAAGAAACCCTATCAAGAAGAGTTTACAACCACACTTTTACAAGGAATGAAATATGAAACGAATACACCTGATAGAGGATGCAGAAATCTGCCTTAGACCAGTAGAACAGATTGCTCACA